>PPYE01311550.1_pt1 | contig 19184 bp, 20 predicted proteins | sample 1559881 | NCBI WGS metagenome assembly PPYE01 (sample SAMN08240022, study PRJNA423297) | Human gut metagenome, whole genome shotgun sequencing project. | reverse complement strand
ATATCTGTGTATTTGACTCTAGGCTTTTATCATATTATAATCTTATAGTAATTTTCAAGAAAATCAACTTTACTTATATATTAGGAGGTATTTTATGTTTACTTCTATTGTTGGCATCAACTGGGGTGACGAAGGCAAAGGCCGTATGGTCGACTTGCTTTCACAGGAATATGATATCGTCTGCCGTTATCAGGGCGGCAATAACGCAGGACATACGGTTATCAACGATCAGGGCAAATTTGTACTGAATCTGCTGCCTTCCGGCATTTTGCGCAGTGACGTAGTCAATGTCATGGGCAACGGTATGGTTATCGACTTGGAACACCTGCACAACGAAATCTCCCGTCTGCGGGAAGCTGGTGTATCCATCACACCGGAAAATCTGAAAATCAGTGATAAAGCAGTCATCTGCATGCCTTATCACGTTATGCTGGACTGTCTGGAAGAAGATCGTCTGGGCGACGCAAAATATGGCTCCACTCGCCGCGGCATCTCCCCCGTTTACGGTGACAAGTACATGAAAAAATGTCTGCGTATGGGTGATCTGAAATACCCCGCCATTTACCATGACACACTGAAACATGTTTTGGAATACAAAAATCTGATTATTGAAAACGTTTATCATGCAGCTCCCGTAGAACTGGCTGACATGACAAAATGGCTGGACACATATGCCGCAGAATTCGCGGATTATATTGTTGACACAAGCCTGTATCTGGATCAGGCTGCAAAGGAAGGCAAAAAGATCATGTTCGAAGCACAGTTAGGCGCGCTGCGTGACATCGACTTCGGCATCTACCCTTTCACCTCTTCTTCCTCCACCATTGCGGCTTACGCTCCCATTGGTGCAGGCGTACCCAATCACAAACTGGATCAGGTAGTAGGGATCATGAAAGCATACTCCAGCTGTGTAGGCGAAGGCCCTTTCACCTGTGAATCCTTCGGTGAAGAAGCGGAAAAACTCCGTGAAGCTGGCGGTGAATACGGCGCAGCAACAGGTCGCCCCCGCCGTGTAGGCCCCTTTGACGCAGTGGCATCCCGCTATGGTATCCGTGTACAGGGGTGCACAGAAATTGCACTGACAAAACTGGATGTTCTTTCCTATTTGGAAGAAATCCCTATCTGTGCTCAGTATGAACTCAACGGCGAAATCATTGACGAATTCCCTTACGCCGCTGTTCTGCCCGAAGCAAAACCTGTCATTCGCAAAGTAAAAGGCTGGAACTGTGACATCAGCAAATGCAGAACAAAAGAAGATCTGCCCAAAGAAGCACTGGACTACATTCATCTGCTGGAAGAAATGACCGGCTGTTCCATTCGATACGTTTCCGTAGGCGCAGAACGTGACGCTTATATCCGCATGTATTAAACAAAAAAGGCATGAAATCTCAAGTATAAGAGGTTTAGAGGCATCTTCATAAGAAAACAAAGAAAGCCAAAATCCTTATCATGACAAAGGATTTTGGCTTTCCTATTTATGGAGATTCTCGTCATTATGTTTTCTTATGAATACAGCCGTCGCAATTCCCCTTAAGAAATCAAGGAAAAGGAAAATCAATGTTTTCTTAAGGGGAAGTTGCTTTCATGCCTTTCTTTTTTTCAAATATATTTCAGGAAAAAGATGGGCTGCTGTATTTCATAAGCAACAATTCCACCGCCAAATCCTCTGCCATACGGCCGCTTTTGATGTCCAGATCTGTTTCCAGACAATCTGCCAATGCCTGCTCCAATTCCTTTATGGAAAAGCTTTTGCTCTGACGGAGATATTCCCGCACCGCAAAATCCCGCACTTCAAGTCTGCTGGCAATCTCTGCCTGTGCGGCTCCTTCCGCTGAAAGCAAAGCACTCCCCAAGATCATACGGAACTGTCTGGTCAGCAAAGACAACACCATGTATGGAGATTCTTTCAAGGACAGCAGATTGGAATAGATGGAAATGGCTTTTTCCGTCTTTTTTTCACCCATTGCCCGTACCAGTTCAAATACCTTCGCTTCCAAAGAAACAGAGCATACCGCGGAAATATCTTCCTGGGTGATTTCCCCTGCGCCATCTTTGTAGGCAATGAGTTTATCCATTTCCCGCTGGAGATTTTCCATGTTGTTATCTGTTGTCCGCAGCAGCAATACTGCCATGGCTTCTGAAAGCTGTACACCGTCAGAAGCACATGTTTTCCGCAGCCAAGTAATGATTTCTTTTTCTTTCAAAGGCGCAAACTCTACAACCTGCCCTTCTTTAGCTATGGTTTTATACAGTTTTCCTGTTTTTTCCGCTTTTTCTTCCACAAAAAGAATACAGGTACTTTCCGGACTGTCCTTCAAAAATTCAACCAGCCGTTCTCCTTCTTCCTTTCTGCCATTCCGATGGAAAAACTCACTGTTGCGAATGAGAACCAAACGTTTATCATTGAGAAAAGGCAGTGTTTCCGCCGCGTCCATGATAGTTGCCGCTGTTGCCTTTTTTCCTTCCAGAATATCTGAGTTCATACTCTCTGTTCCCGGAGGCAAAAGTGCCTGTACCAACGCTTCTTCATAATTTTTCATGAGATACGTTTCCGTACCATAAAACAAATAGCATTTATGGAATTGGTGTTCCTTCCATTGCTTCTTTAATTCTTTCATAAATCGGTTTCCTTTCTGCCGCCGTTGTCACTTCTGCCTCACCTTCAGGCGAAATGGTTACAACGATGCTTCCCATTTCATCGGTGCGGAGAATTTCTGCGCCACAGGCAGACAAACGTTCCAGCACTTCTTTGTGGGGATGTCCGTACAAATTATTGGCACCACAGGAAATCACTGCTGTATCAGGAGTTAATGCCTGCAAAAAAGATTCTGTGGAAGCTGTTTTAGAACCATGATGGCTAACTTTCAGAATGTCTGTTTCCTCAATCAAATTATTTCGTTCCAGCAACAATTCTTCTTTTGCTTCCAAATCTCCTGTAAATAAAACAGATGTATCACCATAAGCGTAACGCAGAACCAGAGAACGCTCATTTTCAGATTCTGCTGCCTGATCCTCATAAATTGGAAACAAACATTTCATTTCTCCCAGAGCTGTACTGTGGATCATATCCCCATGCTTCATAGTATATAACGAAATCTGATTTTTTTCCACGATTTCCTGCAACTGCTCATCCATCTGTGCATCCGCAGCTTTCATAGCAGACACATAAATCCCCTCTACCGGCATATCATCCAGCAATTCCAGAATGCCTGTACTATGGTCGCCATCCAGATGGCTGAGGAAAACAGCATCAATCTGCGTCACACCTTTTGATGCCAAATAAGGCTCTAATATGGTCACACCTGTATTTTCACCTAATTCTTTATTATATTTTCCACCGCCGTCAATGACGATAGCACGATGGTCATAAGTAGTCAGAACGGCACAATCTCCCTGCCCTACATTCAGAAATGCCAATGTATTTCTATGCCACAAAAGCCGATTTCCCATTAGCATCACCAAAAGTAAGCTGGTACACACTGCTGTTCCCACACAAAAACGCCTTTGCGGACGATAAAAACAAATCAAACATACCAAACCATAAAAACACAGAATCCCAATGACTGGAGGCTTCCCAACCGCAACATAACTATAAGGAATCATCGTCACCATCTGGCACACTTTTTCGTAAATCTGAAAAATCACATAAACCGGGCCAGCCAGAAAAACACCAAGGGGCAGGAAAATCATCCCACTCAATGCCGCCAGCATGGTACAGCCGAGCAATATCCCACTCAAAGGCAGTATCACAAGGTTTGCCAATACACTGACTGTGGAAATATAATAAAAATGATACGCTGCCACAGGCATGCCAAAAAGCGAAGCAAAAAAGGAAATTCCCATCATTTCACCAATCTTTCCATACCATGTATGGCCTTTGGGAATGACGCGAGCACCCACATAAATGCCCAAAACAGACAGAAAAGATAATTGAAATCCAGCACTCCACAAGTAAAGTGGATTTACCAGCAGAATCACCAAGGCAGCCAATGCAATAGAATTGAGCCATTCATGACGCTGATAGATCATCTGCCCCAGGCAAACTAAGGAAATCATGACCACTGCCCTTACAGATGAGGGCGAAAATCCTGTGAGAAACAGAAAAGCCATGCAGATGCACAATGTTGCTGCCGCTGTTTTCCGTTGGGATTGATGCAATATCCGCCGCAATATCACAGATATGTAAAACGCCAGCAAAGACATATGCAGACCAGAAATACATAATATATGGGTCACACCGGCACGAGTATAAAGTTCCTCTATTCCAGCGTCAATATCATCCCGATCCCCCGTAATCATGGCTTCTGCCAGTGCGCTCTCCTTCTGAGGCAGTATGGTTTCCAGCACATTCTTTATTCTATGGTTCCAAGCTGCCGCAATAGTACCTGCTGTGTTATGACGTTCTCCTGTTTTTTCCAAAGATTCCGGAAACATTTTGCAGTCATAGCCTTCCGCCTTCAAATACAGGTATTCGTTATAACCACTGAAAATATCCCCATGGTCAAAGGGCTGTGCATTGCCGAAAAATATGATTTCTTCCCCTTCCGTAAATGTTCCCTGATTCATGTCAATCATATAAATCTTTTGATTTTTGTGAACCTCCCCCGTTTCTGATTCTGTCAAATCTGCATGAACTGTCAGTTTTGGATAACCACCGGATGTTTTTTCCGCTTTTGCCACATATCCTTCTCCTGTAACAGAAACAGGGGCCGTCGATACAAAATTGTCTGCCCCATGATAACCAGTCAGCAAAAATCCCAGAGGAAATGCAAGCAAAAGAAGCAAATATCCTTTTCTCTTCGTTTTTATCACGATATATGACCCACAAACAATACACAAAAAAACACAGACCAGGCATACCCATAAAGATATACCCAGTCTGCAATAAATGACACATATCATGAAAATCAATATCCAAAGTGCTGGTCGTTTCATTGTTTATTCTGTAAACGGATGGTCTGCAAACTTTCTACTGCCGTAAAAGGTGTGCTGAAATCCAATACACCTTTATAATCTTCTATTTTTTCCCCTTCCATAAGGAACTGAACTTTATCCACTTCTTCCAGCTCACAAAGGGAATTTACAATGGAATAGACTGTCACAACATCATTAATATTCGCTGTTGCTGTTTTGGTCAGGAAATCCTGACTCAAGTTCACATAACAGATACCGTCTTTTGTTGTGGTAACATCACGAATCTTGGTATCCGCGGGAACTGTGGGATAATATCCCTTTTCCAGAGGGCCAGCAATGAGCTGTTCCAGAATGGTCTTTTCCCGTGCCTGATTGGCATTCACTTCCACAACCCGGTCTTCAATCTGAAAATCTGTGCCGTCTGCATTGGTGAAATACAGTTTCAAGATGGCATATTCTGTTGTTTCTGCCGGAACATCTCCGTCAATGCGGACATTTTCCCGGTTCATAACGCCAATCTTTTTTCCCTGCTGGTTCCGCAGAGTGCGGCCTTCCACAGTCAGTTCCACATTATCTATCATTTCCAAAGAAGTCAGTGTCCAGACAATTGCCGAACGGCAGACAACCTCCTGTGCATTTTCCAGTGCAAGATAAGAAGAAGACACATCTACTACTGCTTTTTTATCCTCCAGATGTACAGATAAAAACTCCACATCTGCCGGAACAGCACTGATCATTCCGTCTTTCTTTGGGTCTTCTTTCATACGTTCCAGCAAATGAAATGCCATATTGGACGTTTCTGCTTCCTGAGGTACATTTGTACGCACTTCTTTTAAGGAATTATTCGCTGACACCAAATAATACACTTCTGCGCCTTCCATGCCAGAACTGCCTATTTTACTTCCCAGCAAAAACAGACAGGGAAGCAGGATTATACAGACAATAACGACAAGTGCAAGATGCAAAAGCCATTTTTTCTTTTTCATCAGCCGCAATCACTTCCTTCCCTGTAAAGTCTGCTGTATTTTTTCTTTCTGATTAACTGTTTTGACGCAGAGGAATCCGCATCTGAATGGAAGTACCTTCCTCTTCTTTGCTGTTGACTTTGATGCTGCCATTATGCATCATCACAGTTGCATAAGTGATGGAAAGCCCCAGACCAGTTCCTCCAGTCTCTCTGTCACGGGTTTTATCCACACGATAAAAACGTTCAAAAATACGATTGATTTCATCCTCAGGAATGCCAATCCCTGTATCGCTGACAGTGATGAACGCATTTTGATGATCCGCATCCAGTACCACTGTCACACTGCCGCCTTCCGGTGTGTATTTCACAGCGTTGTCTACCAGATTGGAAATGGCAAGGGTCAGTTTCATTTCGTCTGCCTCTGCCAACACGTCTTTTTCCTTGCTGTAATGAATCTGAATCTGTTTTGCCGCTGCAAGGGGTGTCATACGCTTGATGATGTCCTCCATGACCTTATTCAAATCTGTTTCCGCAAAGTTCAGCGGAATTTCTTTCTGATCCAGTTTTACCAATGTCAGCAGGTCATTGATGATAGCTGACATACGGTCAATTTCGGAATTGATGTCATGCAAAAATTCTACATACATTTCCTTTGGCACATCTTCCTGAAGAAGAATAGATTCGCTCAATACCTTAATGGAACTCAAAGGCGTTTTCAATTCATGGGACACGTTGGAAACAAACTGTTGGCGGCTGGAGTCCACTTTTTCCAGCTGGTCTGCCATATGGTTACATGCCAGCGCCAAATCCACAATTTCGTTATGGGTCTGGTTTTTGATTTCCAGACGCTGTTCTAAATGACCTTCCGCCATTTTCTGAATAACTTTGATCATACGCTTCAAAGGCTCTGTAAACATTTTAGACATGATAATCATAATGATGATTACAATCACCAGAAGCGTAACCATCATAATATAAGCTTTGCTTGCGATATCACCAACAGTTGCGTCCACGTCCTGCAAGGAATCCGCAATAAACACAACCCCATCATGCTGACTGCCGCTGCCTACAATAGATGCTGCCGCATAAACAGTGCCGTTTCTCTGTTCTCTGGCAACGTCCTTGTCCTGAAGTGCTTCCAGAACTTCCGGAACCAGATAGGTTTTGCCTACTTCTTCGTACCCAGTGTCATAAACCACCCGCGCGGAAGCATCCAGCACCAAAACCCGAAAATCTTCATCCTGACTGGTTTTCAGCACCATCTCTTCCAGACTTTCCTGATTTTCCGCATTGGTAAAAAAGTCATAGGAAGCAAGCTGCCCAGCAATAACATTGGCTTCACTGAGAAGTTCTTTTTTTCTTTCTTCTACAAAATATCCCTGAATGGAATGGAGTATGGTGTTTGCCATCAATAGTAGTGGGATAACCCCAATGATGACGTAGGTCACCAACAACACCCATCGCAGGCTGATAAAAGGTGCCTCTCGTTTCTTAGTTAAAATAGTAACCAACTCCCCATTTTGTAAAGATATATTTGGGTTCACTTGGATTTGCTTCTATTTTTTCACGCAGACGGCGTACATGTACATCCACCGTACGCACATCGCCGGGGTAATCATATCCCCATACGGTATCCAACAGTTTTTCACGGCTGTAAACCTTTCCGGGATTTTCCATGAGCAGTTCCAACAGGTCAAATTCTTTGGCTGTCAGATTTACTTCTCTGTCATTGATGAATACCCGGCGGCTGTCATAAGCCAGTTCCAGATCGCGGGCTTTCAGTACATTTTTGGCCTGAGGTTCCGCTGTCACTTTCTTCACGCTGCGGCGCAGGATCGCTTTGATTCTGGCTTTCAGCTCCAGAATGTTAAAAGGTTTTGTGATATAGTCATCAGCGCCATATTCCAGGCCCATGATCTTATCCATATCTTCCCCTTTTGCTGTTACCATGATGATGGGGATCTGAGAAAATTCACGCACCTGCTGGCAAACCTGCAAGCCATCCATTTTCGGCAGCATAACATCCAGTACCACCAGATCGAAATTTCCTTCTTTAATATATTGCAGCGCTTCCTCCCCATCGTAAGCCGCTGTTACTTCCATTCCATCTTGTTCCAATGAAAACTTAATTCCTTTGACAATCAGTTTTTCATCGTCCACTACCAAAATATGATACGCCATTTTGCCCTTTCCTCCTGTTCTAAGTCTAATCTACGGTAAGTTCTCCTGCAATCTTCGCATAGGTCTTTTCTCCAATGCCTTTTACATTCTGAATGTCTTCGATTCTGACAAAGGGGCCATTTTCTTCACGATACGCCAAAATTCTCTCTGCCATTTTCTCACCAATTCCATCCAGAAGCATCAGTTCTTCTTTACTTGCCGTATTTAGGTTGATCGCATCATGAACTGCAACTTCCACTGTTTCTACCGCAGGTGCCGTTTCCTGTATCACCTTTCCGTCATAATATAAATGACTGTACCAAAAACCGGATGCCAGCAGAAAAATCACAGCCAATGCCACTTTCCATCTTTCTTGTTTCATAAAACATACCCTCTTGGCAATATTTTAAGAAAAAATTGTTTTTATTTTTGGTTGTTTTCTGGTATACTTTTAAAGATATGGTATGCAGAACACATTTCCATACTTTTTTTATTTTACCACAAAAACAAAAATTATCATAGTAGGAGAATTTTATGAAGCACAAAATTTTCAGCCTGATCCTTGCAGCGACACTACTTTTCACCGCTGCGTTTCCAGCATATGCAACAGAAACAGAAAAAACGGAAACAGAAACGACTGAATCCACAACAACAAATACCGAAGGAACATCCACAGATTCCACTTCCAGCGAACTGACACTGACAGCGGAATCGGCCATATTGATGGATGCCACCACCGGAAAAATATTGTACGAGAAAAACAGCCGTACTAAGCAGTATCCTGCCAGCATCACAAAGCTAATGACCCTTTTGCTGGCACTGGAACATGGCAGTCTGGAGGATGAGATCACTTTCTCCCACGATGCGGTATTCAGCATCGAACCCGGCAGTGCCCACATTGCCATTCAGGAAGGTGAAATTCTGACATTGGAGCAAGTTCTTTATGGTATCATGCTCCGTTCTGCCAATGAATGTGCCAATGCCGCAGCGGAATATGTAGACGGTTCCATGGAAAAATTCGCGGAGCACATGACTGCACGAGCAAAGGAATTGGGATGTGAAAATACAAACTTTGTCAATGCCAACGGGCTGTTTGATGAAAATCATTACACCACTGCTTACGATATGGCGTTAATCGCGCAGGAACTTCTGAAAAACGAAACATATCGCAGCATGATGTCCAACACCTATTATTTAATTCCTCCCACCAACAAGCAACCGGAGGAACGTCCCCTTCACGGACAGCATCAGATGCTCAACGAAAATTCCTTATATTATTATGAACCTGCCGAAGGTGGCAAAACGGGCTACACCGTAGAAGCACAGAACACACTGGTGACTTACGCCAAACAGGGAGATACAGAACTCATTGCAGTTGTACTCAAATGCAATGGCGCACAGCATTATGTGGACACAAAAACACTGTTTGAATATGGTTTTGCCAATTATCAGACTGTAAAAGCCTTCTCTGCCGCAGATCTGACACAGAATGTGGCAATCACAGAAACATACAAAGACAAAACCACCACACTGGATACCATTGCTGTGGCGCCTGCCAGTGATGTTTATGTGACCATTCCCAAAAACGCAACCATTGAAAACATCACCAAAGCAGTTGACTGTCCAGAAAGCGCTTCCGTTCCCGTTGCCGTCGGTGACAAACTGGGTATCGTTGTGCTTTCATTGAACGGAGAAGCTCTTGCTACCGTGGATCTGACTGCGCAAAAGGAAGTAAAAGCAACCACTGATGAAGAACGTGCGGCGCAGGCAGCGGCAGCCAGAAACAAAATTTTGAAACGCATTGCCATTGGTGTTGGCATTGTGTTTGGTATTTTGGTCATTGTATTCTGCTGTTGCAGATACATTGGCTATCAGAGACGGGAACGCCGTCGTGCGATGAGAAGAGCCAAACGTCAGGAACGTTTGAGACAGCATCATTCTCATACATTCCGACATAAGAGATAAATGAATTACAAAAAAAGACTCCATAATATGATGGAGTCTTTTTTATATTATCTTTTCTTTTTGATTTCATTTCGATGCAGAAATTCCCGCAATCTTTGCTGTCGATCATGGCGCAGGATTTTTCTTACATAAGCAAATGTTTCTTCTTCCCCACGTACTGCCAGCATCTTCAGCAAACGTTCCAGCAACCGCAAAGAATCTGGATGCATCAATGTATGCACCCTTCTGCTTTGCTTATGATACAACCAGGGGCTGGCATCTGTATAGTTTTCTTTCTGATATACCTTGCATGCCGCAATACGATCCATAAACATTTCCACAACGAAATGCACAGGCATTTTCATGCCGCCCAGAATTTCTCCCGGCTTCAAAGTATAGTCAATCCAATATTCAAAGTGGTGCTTATTCCGTCCTTTATGATGGAGCCAAGAGGAGGAATAGCCCTTTGCTTCTCGTTCCGCATTATTGGGACTGCGGTCTCCCTGAAAATATCTTGCACCTACCAGAAATTCTGTCGGAGAATATTTGGAAAGGTCATGCATTAGACCCTGCCGATACAAACCGACACGAAAACAATACTGCCGAACCAGTTTTCGATGGTATGTAATGGTGCAAAAATGTTCTTTGCCCTTCCAGTTTTTCCAGAAACGCATAAGCCGCCTTCTTTCTGTTTCTCATTGTTGAAAAGGACACCCCCGCAGGAGTGTCCTGAAAATTCTTTTATTTTACCAGTTTGGAAATCACTTTGAAATGAGGGGATTTTGCACCGCCTGTCAGTTCAAAGAGAACTGCTTCACAGGTTGTCAGGTATGCACCTTCTTTTTCCAGACGTTTGATACCCATTTCTTTGTCGTACAGTTTTCTGGAACCAATGCAGTCTGCGGGAACGAATACGTTCAGACCTGCTTCCATCAGATCCAGTACTGTCTGCAATACGCAGATATGAGCTTCCACGCCGCAAACGATGATGTTTTTCTTGCCCAGCACTTTTGCCCAAGAAGCAAATTCTTCACATTCACAGCAGGAAAAAGATGTTTTTTCAATATAGTTAAAATCAGCAAAAGCTTCTTTTACGGCAGGAACAGTATCGCCCAGACCTTTTGTGTACTGCTGAGTCACAGCCACAGGCACACCAAATTCCTGCAAACCTTTTGCCAGGATCACTGTTTTTTCCACAATGGCTTCATTGTCATGGATGGCAGGAACCAGACGTTCCTGAAAATCGATAAAAAGTGCTGCTGTATCTTCTGCACGCAGTTTCATAAACAAATTCCTCCTTGATTCAAAAATATTTTTATTTTACTCAAAAATATTTTACCCTAAAAAAGGATGATTGTCCATAGAAACCGCATCCACAAAAAGGAAACCTTTTTCTATAAATCACACATATTTCCGCATGCGCTTCAAAGCAGATTTTTCCAGACGGGAAACCTGTGCCTGACTGATGCCGATTTCACTGCTGACTTCCGTCTGTGTTTTCCCTTCGAAAAACCGCAGCGCCACAATTTTCTTTTCCCGCTCTGACAAATGGTGCATGGCTTCCTGCAAAGAAAGATTTTCCAGCCAGAGTTTATCACCATTTTTGTCATCACTGACCTGATCCATTACGAATAGTGTATCTCCACCGTCATGGTACACAGGTTCAAAAAGAGAAACTGGGTCCTGTATGGCATCCAGTGCCTGCACCACGCTTTCTTTGGGCAAGCCCATTTCTTTGGCAATTTCATCCACAGAAGGTTCTTTGGATTTCTCTGCTGTGAGCCGTTCCCGCACCTGCAAAGCACGATATGCCGTATCCCGCAGGGAACGGGAAACCCGAATAGTATTATTATCCCGCAGATACCGCCGCACTTCCCCACTAATCATGGGACAAAGATAACTGGAAGGCATCACATCCAGATCCGGATTGAAATTTTCGATGGCTTTCAAAAGCCCTACAACGCCTACCTGAAACAAATCGTCCATATCTTCATTACGATTCTCAAACCGCTTAATGACACTCAAAACAAGACGCAGATTCCCCTCAATGAGCAATTCTCTGGCGCTTTCGTCCCCGTCATGGTACCGACGGAACAGCTCCTTTGCCTGCAATGCGCTCAGCACTGGCAATTGCGCTGTATTCACGCCGCTGATCTCTACTTTTTTATAATATCCCATTGCCTACACCCCCGCTCAGATTTCTTGCGAAATTCTATGAAAGAATTTTCCCTGCGGGCAGGCAAAATATACCTCGCAAAAACTGCCATATTCTTCTATGGAAACAGCGGCATACTTTTTTATAAAAAGGATATGCTGTTGAAAAAGGAGTTGATTTTATGCGCAGCAAAGAACAGACGGAAGCCATCACCAACTTACAGGAATGTCGAGACAGCACCAGACGCATTTCCTTTCAGAGCCATGGACAGCCTATGCAGGCATTTGAAAACGGTTGCGGCAGAACGAAAAACACAGACTTTGAGCCCCTTCATTATCTGGATACATGAAAAATCCCCCGTGCATGGCACAGGGGATCTCACCTCCTTTCTTTCTCCGTTACATCAGTTTATTCATTTCTTTTTTCAGCCGCCCCATGATCTTCTTTTCCAGACGGGAAATATAGGATTGGGAGATACCTAAAATATCTGCCACCTCCTTTTGGGTGCGTTCCGTGGTTTCCGGCAAGATTCCAAAACGCATCTGCACGATCTGCCGCTCTCTGCCGGAAAGTTTCTCCATGGCTTGATGGAGCAGGTCTTTATTGACCTCATCTTCGATGCTTTTATAAATGGCATCGCTTTCCGTTCCCAAAATATCAGAAAGCAGCAGCTCATTTCCCTCCCAATCCACATTGAGGGGCTCATCTATGGAAACCTCTGCCCGCGTTTTGCTGTTGCGGCGCAGATACATGAGAATTTCATTTTCAATACATCGTGAAGCATAGGTTGCCAACTTGATGTTCTTATCTGTTTTAAACGTATTAATGGCTTTGATGAGTCCAATGGTACCAATGGAAATCAGATCTTCCACATTGATGCCTGTATTTTCAAATTTTCGGGCAATATATACCACCAGACGCAGGTTCCGCTCAATGAGTACGGATTTCACCTGCAAATCATCCTCGCCGCCAAGCTGCTCCAACAGCAAAGCCTCTTCCTCCGGCTTCAGCGGCGGCGGAAATACATCGCTTCCTCCAATATAAAAAATCCCTGTGGCTTTCTGCCATTTTTTCAACCAGCTTTCCAGACGATATTTCCAGAAAAACAGTTGATACTTCCATGCTTTCATATGCCTTCCTCCTCCAACAAAACAGGCGGAACCAGTGCAGCTGACCCACCTGTAAAACGATCCATATAAATGCCAATGGGCATCTGTTCATATTTCCTGCTGATTTTCCCCTGTGTTACTGTCAAACGCTCTGCCATAAACAATGTCAGCATACCGGATGATGTTCCTACTGCAGCAAATGGCATTTGAGAGAAAAATGATGCTTCTTTCTCTGGCAGAGATTTTCCCAATAGCAGACAAAGGGCACTTTCCCGCGGCAACAGAGGCACACATCTGGCAAGTTCCAAAACCACCACAGGTTTTCCCACTTCTGTACGCAATTCATTGCCTGTATCCAGAAAACCAGTGCAATTCACTGTTTTTCCGCCGGATTCCACGGTTATCCTGCAATACTGCCCTCTGTTTTTGCCATGACGTTCCAGCCATCCAGCCCCTGCTTTTAGGAGTATGTAAAACAGCAGACAGCCCCAGAGCAAACGCTGCCACGGCATCATGGAAACGGAAATGGTCAGCCCTTTCCCCAGAAACCGTTGGGCATCCGTAAAGGCAAAAAGCATTTCCAGAAAACCACCCAACAGAAAAGAAGCCACACCTAACGCCACAAGAAGCTGGAAAAATCCATAGAAACTTTTGGGAAAATAAGCAATTTCCAGTCCCATAATCATCATGACAGCAGACAGTACAAATCCCGCTTTTATACCAAATACCAACAAAAGACAAAAAAACAGTGATGGAACAAATCCTCCCAAAATGAGCCGCCACCAGTGACACCTTCTGGACAAAATCCTTCCGGCAGTCCACAGAGCCAGACAGGAACAGATACCATTGACCAAAAACACCACATCTATGTAAAGTTCCACATTGTTCCCTCCTGTCCTTATTATAAAAAAACAGGCAGGCAAAACTTGTCACATCGGCTGAATGGCATAAAAAAAAGACTGTCAAAATACGACAGTCTTTTTGATTTCTTATTTCCAAGTAACATTGGCTTTTTTGCGAGGAACCGTACGGCGATATTTCACAGCAGGATAACCCATGAGCATACAAACCGTTACCTGTTCTCCTGTGATGCCGAGAAGTTCCTGTACTTCCGGGCTGTAAAAAATCCCTCTCTGGATAAAGCCACTGTACAAAGATCCCAGACCTTCCGCTTCTGCCATCAATTCCATACTTCTGGCAGCCAGAGGGCCATTCCACGGGCCTTCACATGTGAGCACAACCAACACAGGTGCGCCAAAAAATAATGCATCCTGTGTTTTATCCGCTTTTCTGCGGTCAATAAATCGCTGAAGCATGCCACGGTAATGGGGGATTTCTCCCGCTTCCAGCATCCGTTCCAAACCTTCCCAGATCAGGTCTTTTACTCGTTCCATCTGTTCCTGCACTACGACAAAATGAACATTCTGTCCATTGCTGGCTGTTGGTGTATAACGTCCCGCTTCCACAACGCGTTCCAGTTTTTCCTGCTCCACAGTTTTTTGCTGATACTGTCTTGTGGAACGGCGGAATTTCAGGAAATTCAGGAAATTTTCCGCAGGCACTTTGAATGTTTCTGCATCGTAAGGCATCACATCCGCCATATCATAAGCGCCATCCAAGGTAACTGCACCTACGGGACAGACAGCCACACAATGTCCACATTCCATACATTTCATTTTCACTTTGGCTTTGCCATCCTCCACACGAATGGCACTTGCCAGACAATCTTTTTCACACATACCGCAGCCGATACATGTTTCTGTATTGACACGAATCATATAACACACCTCTTTATTACACTTTCAAAAATACATGATATAAAAAATCCACACAAATCAGTACAAACAAGCTCCCCGACAACAGACTTCTCGTTTTCTCTGTCAATACGCCATCGGCTTTCTCCAACAATGGCTGTACACAATAGAGGAAAAACATACCGCCAATGCCAAAGCGAATGCTTGGATTGAGAGCGATTCTACCTTGAAAATTCCACGCAAAGCGATCATAATCCCAAAGCCATCCCCCTGTTGTCCATTCCATGATGTAACTGGTCAAAAGCTCCAGACCCGTTGTCAAAGCCACAATTCCTAAAAACACCAGTATAGGTGTGACATTGATTTTTCCAAGGGTAATCCGTTTCTTTTTCAATGGCTGAAGCGCCAGCAAAATGATAACCGCACCAAAGCCATACACGGGAAGATACGGCCCAAACAAAAATCCTCTGTTTGAAAATCCCCAGCGGTATACCACCACTTCTAAAAAGACTTCATAAATCCAGCCAATAACAGCATAGGCCATAAAATACAAAAACAAAGCCTGTCCCTTTTTGAATGCCCCCATTTGCGCCTCCTTTTACCTATTCATATTTCATCGCAGATATATTTTAACATGAATCCTACAAAAATACCAGAAATTTCATAGGATATAAAAACCCCTTAAGAAATGGGGCTTTGCACGCATTTCCTAAGGGGAGAATTTACTTTATCCCATCCTAAATGGAAGCATCAGTTAAGCATCCACACCGGGAACCATGGGATCAGGAACAACCGGTTCTGTTACAGGTGGAATACCTGCGCAATCTGTGCAGACATCCTCAGCTGTTGCGCCTTTGCAGTTTACATAGCTTTCACCAACAGTTGCCACAGCGCCGAAGGCTACGGGTACTGCCACACAAATATTCTGGGAAATGGTGAAAGAACAAGTACCATTTTTCACACCTTCGCAAGTATCTCTGCCGGATACGACCACAGGATCACCACAGCATTTTGTAACTGTTTTCCCAGCTTCCGCAAAAGGTGTTACTGTAACGGGTACGCATACGGAAGCCGCCTGATACCCCACTGCGGGACAAGTCTGATTTCCATTTCATTGATTTCCATTGAAAAGCACTCCTTTAATTTTTTTATATTGACAAGATATGCCCACATTTCTTTTTGGTGACTGCAAGGCAAGAACTTTTTCACAGTCCCCCAAGCTTCTCATACTATAAAGCAACAAAAGAAAATCAGGTGATCTATGAAGAAAAAGTATCTCTCTCAACGGATCCGTCACTCCCTGCGGCATATGCGTCTTTCTGACCGCTGTCTTTGCCTGTTTTTGCTGTTTTTGCTATTACAATCAGCTTGGCACATTTTTTTGCCGCCTGACCTTACAAATGAATTTGATGCCATGGATGCCATGATCCGCAGTTCTGCCGCCACCATATTTGGCTATTTCATCAGCAATGCTTTCGGAAGTATGCCGGAAAAAAGTGAAACTGAAATTCCTCTGGAAAGCCGTGAAAAAATCCCTGCGGAATCCCTTGCAGCGGAAACTCCTCTACCATCCGGTATAAACTGTCGTATTCGGCAGCAAATCCTGATTGTTGCCGGTGTAGGTTTTTTCTCACTGATCATCCTCACCTTTGTACGGATGTGTACTTCTCCATCCCAAGATGCCATAGCTTCCCTTTCCCAATTCCAGGATTTTCTGGTGGGCAGTATTGGATTTTTGGTTGGACATGCAAAATATGAACGGGCATAACGCAAAAAACCCGATAACAAAATGTTATCGGGTTTTTTCTCAACTTTCTGGCGGCGTTGTTACAATACCGTGTTCCATTAGGAAGGTTACCCACTGATCATAGCAGGCTGCTTTCAAGTGGGCACTGTCAAAGGTATATTCTGTTGAAAGGTTTCCTTTCCCATCGGAGTATACCGTATTGACATCAATATAGAATGTACGACGTTGGTCTGCCAATTTGGAAATATCCATATTACGCAGCTGGATATTCAGATTGTTGATGTACTCATCTTTCGCAGACCGTTCTTCTGTTACATACAGGATACCCTGAATGAAGATGATAGCATTAGGCTGCAATTCTTTGATATGTTCCACCGCAGCCGAATATGTTTCCAAGAATTTTTCTCTGGTACCGGTACCCAGCTCATTGATGCCGACCATCAGATAAATCTTACCAAACTGCTTTTCACACAAAGCCTGTTCCAAAGTTCCCATACTGCCATCTGCCAATGGCGCAATGGGTTCATCAAACAGAGAATAAATGGTCAGTCCAACTTCCGCGTAATAAGTAGCGTTGTCCAAGCCAGAATACTCTGACATACCTACCATACGGGAATCACCGATAAACAGCGCATCATCAAAATAAGACTGATCCACTGTTTCAAATTCACGAACAGGCCATTCTTCCTCTTCTGTTTCCTGACCTGTGCCAGCAAAAACATTCCATGCGGCTTCTGTTTTACCGCTGTTCTGCATACGATTTTTCAAATCCATACAAGCATAGGCAACACCCGGATGAAGTTTTCCATCATTCATTTCAACTGCTCCCTGGACACGCACATACTGCCCATAACCTTCTGCCGCAACAACAGACAAAACCAGCAGCAACAGCAGCGGATATTTGAATTTTCTCATTGTGCATCACCTCAAAACGAAAAATACATAAAGGGGTTATTCAATCCCATGGCAAGCTGATAAACAGACATCCAGAAAATCACCAGCAGTACCACAATCCCCAAACCACGACGGTAATTCCGCTTCAGCCACTTTTCTCCAAAGGGAAAAGCAAAGAAGATACCTGCCACCAGGAAAGGCCAGTACATACTGCCATATTTCAGATAATCCCCTGCTGATACATTGATGCCTTCATAAGGCACAATGGGGCCGAAAAGCCGCAGGAAACACCATACAATATCTGATAATTCCGGCAATGCGAAAAATACCCAGGACAAGGGAATCACCAACAATACATAGATATGCGCAAGCCAAGGCTTGTTTTCCAAAAATTTACGCAGCCAGATTTTTTCCATAGCGATCCAGAAGAACAGGAACATGCCCCATAACAGGAAGTTTACACCAAAACCATGCCACAATCCTGTCAAAAGCCATACAGCAAACAGATTGATGATGGTTCTGCCAGTGCCTTTTCGGCTGCCTCCCAGAGGGATATAGACATAGTCCCGGAACCATGCACCGAGGGTGATATGCCAGCGGCGATAGAATTCAGATACGGATTTGGACAAGTACGGGCTGTCAAAGTTGTTTGGCATGGTGTAGCCAAGCATCTTTGCGATCCCGATGGCCATAAGGGAATACCCCTGGAAGTCAAAGTACAGCTGCAAACTGTAACCGATGACACCCATCCATGCCAGCTGCGTGGAAACGCTGGGAAGCCCAATGGTCTGAATCTCACGCCAAAGGCCAGACAACTGATTGGCAAGGAGCACTTTATAACCCAGACCGATGATAAAACATGCGGCGCCATATTCGATGTTCACACCATTACGGGTAGGCTTTTCCCCCATAAGCCGCACTTTTCTTGTTTCCATCTGCTCCAGACGGGCAATCGGGCCGGAAAGGAGTTTCGGGAAAAACAGAATATAAGATACCAAATCCAACAGACTTTTTTCTGTGGGTTTACGATAAGTATCTACAAGCAGCGCCAGAATGGTAAAGATTACAAAGCTGACACCAGGCATCAACTGATCTGATGCTTTATTCCAAACCAAAAACGCTGTGAAAGCCAAAACAGATATAATCAGCGCCGGCTTGCCTTTTTTCCGTACCCAAAATGCAGCTGCAATGGCACATACTGTCAAACCCAGCAGGTATGGCAGCCAAGCCAGGCACGACACGCCATAAAAGAAAATACTGCCTACGATAATGGCAGCTTTTTTCCCTTGGACTGAAGGGATCAAATAATATATCAAAACAAATACAGGCAAAAACCATATGATAAACGGAATACTTCCAAAATCCAATTGATTGTTCCTCCTATTTCTTACTTTTTATATAGACAAAATAAATGCAAAAAAAGTTGCATTTTGTCGAAATTGTTTCCAAAAAAATCCGACGCCTGCCAGCGGCAGACATCGGAGCCCCTTTGGTTGACAGAATATCGACCTATATTATACGGCACAATGTACCCAGAAAC
>PPYE01345681.1_pt1 | contig 19185 bp, 12 predicted proteins | sample 1559881 | NCBI WGS metagenome assembly PPYE01 (sample SAMN08240022, study PRJNA423297) | Human gut metagenome, whole genome shotgun sequencing project. | reverse complement strand
GCCGAAAAAGGGTATCCGGGTATGATTAAGGAATATCGTGTATATGTGAAACCTGCTGATTTCAACTACTAAACAGTGAATGGACAAGAATAAAACAATGGATGAAAAAGCATTGAAATGATGATGAATATGAAGAAAAATATAATTCTTTTCGCATTCCTATTTGTGGGAGTGTTGACTGGGTATTGCCAGCAATCTGCTTACCTGTTTGTTTACTTCACCGGCAATCGCATGAGTGAAGAAGCCGTCCGGATGGCTGTTAGCCTCGATGGATATAATTATAAAGCCTTGAATGGAAATCAGCCGGTACTTGATTCCCGTGTGATTAGTTCAACAGGTGGAGTACGTGATCCCCATATCTTGCGTTGTGAAGATGGGAAGACATTTTATATGGTGGTGACAGATATGGTGTCCGGCAATGGATGGAGTTCTAACCGTGCCATGATATTATTGAAATCAAAAGACCTTGTACACTGGACTTCCAATATCGTGAATATCCAGAAAAAATATCCCAATCAGGAGGATCTGAAACGTGTGTGGGCTCCACAAACTATTTATGATAGGGAAGCAGGAAAGTACATGGTTTACTGGTCCATGCAACATGGCAATGGTCCCGATATCATTTATTATGCTTATGCCAACAAAGATTTTACCGATATAGAAGGAGAACCGAAGCCACTGTTTCTTCCGGAAAACAAAAAATCATGTATTGACGGCGACATTATTTACAAAGATGGACTCTATCATTTGTTCTACAAAACGGAAGGGAATGGAAATGGAATTAAAAAGGCCACTACCTCCTCTCTAACCTCCGGCCAATGGACAGAATCGGATGACTATAAACAGCAGACGAAGGATCCGGTAGAAGGTTCGGGTATTTTCCCGCTGGTTGGTTCCGATAAGTATATTTTGATGTATGATGTATATACGAAAGGTAAATACCAGTTTACCGAAAGTTCCGATCTGGAACATTTCAAAGTGATTGACCATGCTATCAGTATGGATTTCCATCCGCGCCATGGCACTGTCATACCGATTACCCCAAAAGAGTTGAAACGCCTCTTCAAGGCCTATGGCAAACCCGAAGGTTTCTGAACTAAAATATCTCGTGGGACAGGAGAAAAACACCTGTCCCTGATTTGTTAAACCAATTGTTTTTCAGGCGGGTAATCTTCGCTTCCCAGTGAGTATTCCCATCCTTTTGTTTTCTTTTGAGTTATTCTGATAAGATGGATTCAACTAGTTGTAATCCAGGAAAACAGTATACGGTATGGGGAAAAGTGTATATTTTACCCTTGTTTACTTGTTTCTTATATATTTTTAAGTGTATAATTACCAATTATTATATGAAACACGCTTGTTAGAATGATGAAAATCTTAACTTTGCGATTGATAATCTTAATGCAATATATACCATGAGAAAATTATTCCTCTTTTTAGTTGTCTTGTTTTTGTCGTTCCAGCAGCTCACTTTAGCTGCAATCAAAGAAATGACGAGTACACCCGATTCGGTTTATCTGTTTTCTTTTGCAACTTCCGGAGACGACGGACGCAGCGGACTCCGTTTTGCCTGGAGTACAGATAAAGAAAACTGGTTTGAAATTGGCCGGAACTACGGATATCTCCGGTGCGATTATAGCCGCTGGGGATCACAGAAGAAAATGCTCGATCCTTATTTGAAACAATCGTCCGATGGCGAATGGATTTGTACCTGGAAACTGAATGACCATGATGGATACGGCCAAGCTACTTCCAAGGATTTAATCAACTGGACCAGTCAGAAATATCCCCGTACTACGCCGGATTTTGACGGAGTGAGAGTGAAAGCTATTGTTGCCGGAGAAGAGCAGAAAGGAAATATCAACCGGGTAGTTTGGACCTTGGTGGATGGATTGGATAAAAATTATGGCTGGAATCAATATCGGAACTCATTACATGGAGAACGTCCGGTACAGGATGGAGAACGTTTTGCCGGTTTGAAGCCTGTAAAAGCAACGGTCACTGTACAACCGGAAGGCGCAAAAGCCATTAGTGATGTATTGCTGGGCGCTTTTTTTGAAGACATCAATTATTCGGCAGACGGAGGACTCTATGCAGAACTTATCCAAAACCGCGACTTCGAGTACGACCCTTCGGACAGGGAAGGAGATAAGAACTGGAACAGCACTCATTCCTGGGCACTGAAAGGAGAGAAAACGACTTTCACTATTGATACTACCGACCCTATTCATATCAATAACCCACATTATGCCGTGCTGAATGTAGAACAACCGGGAGCTGCATTAGAAAATACAGGTTTTGATGGAATCGCACTGAACACCGGAGAGAAATATGATTTTTCCATCTTCGCCCGTGTTCCGCAGGGTAAATCAAATAAATTGCAAGTTCGTCTGGTAGATGGAAAAGGAAATGTGTGTGGAGAAACTTCTCTAACAGTGTCTTCCCGTCAATGGAAAACATATAAAGCGGTGATAACTGCTAAAGCTACTGCGGACACTCATCTCGAAATCATCCCTCAATCTGTTGGTGAATTGAATCTGGACATGATTTCCCTATTCCCGCAGAATACATTTAAAGGACGTAAGAACGGGCTTCGCAAAGATCTGGCTCAAGTGTTGGCTGATATTCATCCCCGTTTCATCCGTTTCCCCGGTGGCTGTGTGGCTCATGGTGATGGCTTGAAAAACATTTATCAATGGAAAAATACAGTAGGTCCGTTGGAAGCAAGAAAAGCACAGCGTAATCTTTGGGGATACCATCAAAGCATGGGATTGGGTTATTTTGAATATTTCCGGTTTTGCGAAGATATTGGCGCGGAACCGCTTCCAGTGCTGGCGGCCGGTGTTCCTTGCCAGAACTCTGCCTGTCACGGCGACTTGAGAGGAGGACAACAAGGTGGTATCCCGATGAGCGAAATGGGAGCTTATATTCAGGATATTCTTGATCTGATAGAATGGGCAAACGGTGACGCTAAGAAGACCAAATGGGGAAAGGTACGTGCCGAAGCCGGGCATCCGAAACCATTCAATCTGAAATACATCGGTATCGGAAATGAAGATCTTATCACTGATATCTTCGAAGAACGCTTCACGATGATCTTCAATGCCATCAAAGAAAAATATCCTGAAATGATTGTTGTCGGTACAGTGGGACCATTCAATGAGGGTACAGACTACGTGGAAGGATGGAAACTGGCGGACAAACTGGGTATTCCGATGGTCGACGAACATTATTACCAGACTCCGGGATGGTTCCTGAACAACCAGGATTTCTACGACAAATACGATCGTTCGAAAAAGACAAAAGTATACTTGGGCGAATATGCAACTCACATACCGGGACGAAAGGCGAATATCGAAACAGCACTGACAGAAGCTCTTTATCTTGCAGCCTTGGAACGTAATGGAGATGTTGTACTTCTATTGTCCGTGACTCGGCAAGTGGCGACGTGATTGTGAAGCTGGTCAATTTACTTCCCGTAGAGGTGAATACGAATGTCGACCTTTCCGGAATCGGTGCTATACAGTCTTCTGCAAAAAGAACCGTACTGACCGGCAAACCGACCGATACCCCGCTACCTGTTGAAGACACGATGGAAGTAGCAGAAAAGTTTGACTATCAATTACCTGCCTATTCTTTTACGGTGATCCGCATAAAGAAGGCAAATGAGAAATAACAGAAAAAAGTGAAGATAATAACAACATAAATAATATGAAGAAGATAATAAGTACCCTGCTGGCTAGTTGCTGTCTGACTTCTCTGATAGCACAGGAAGTGGTAGTGAAAGGGCCGGATGAAAAACTGCAATTGGTTGTATCTGCTTCTCCAGCCGAAAAGCCAAGTTATTCGATTACCTACAATGGAAAGCCAATGTTGGAGAAATCTCCTTTGGGTATGAATACGAATATCGGTGACTTTGCAAAAGGAATGAAACTGACAGGACACGCTGTTACTCCGATTGACACTGTCTATCATCAGGATCGTATTAAAACCTCCAAGGTGCATTATCAGGCAAACGAACTGATTTGTAATTTTGAGAATCCGAAAGGGCAGAAAATAGATGTAGTCTTTCGTGTCAGCAATCACGATGTAGCTTTCCGTTATACTCTTCCGCGTCAGGATGGAAAAGGAAGTGTAACGGTAACTGCCGAAGAAACCGGCTTTCGCTTTCCGCAACAAACAACTACTTTCTTATGTCCGCAAAGCGATGCTATGATAGGTTGGAAGCGTACCAAACCCAGTTATGAGGAAGAGTACAAGGCAGATGCTCCCATGAGTGACCGTTCGCAGTACGGGCATGGCTACACGTTCCCTTGTCTGTTCCGTATCGGTGACGATGGTTGGGTATTAGTCAGCGAAACAGGTGTAGACAGTCGTTATTGCGGTTCTCGTTTGAGCGATGTAAGCGAAGGTAATCTGTATACGGTTGCTTTCCCGATGGCAGCAGAAAATAACGGTAACGGAACTTCTGCTCCGGCGTTTGCCCTTCCCGGTGCTACTCCCTGGCGTACCATAACTGTTGGCGAAACCTTGAAACCGATTGTGGAAACAACCGTTATCTGGGATGTCGTACGTCCTCTTTATGAAACGAAGCATGACTACCGTTTCGGACGCGGCACATGGAGCTGGATTCTCTGGCAGGATGGTAGTATTAACTATGACGATCAGGTGCGCTATATTGATTTTGCAGCTGCAATGGGGTATGAGTATGCCTTGATCGATAACTGGTGGGATATGAACATCGGCCGTGACCGCATGAAATCTTTGATAGAATACGCACGAAGCAAAGGAGTTGAACTCTTCTTATGGTATAGCTCTTCCGGCTATTGGAATGATATTGAGCAGGGGCCGGTGAATCACATGGACAATGCTATTATCCGCAAACGTGAAATGAAATGGTTGCAAAGTCTTGGAGTGAAAGGAATCAAAGTTGATTTCTTTGGTGGCGACAAGCAGGAAACGATGCGCCTGTATGAAGATATTTTGAGTGATGCTGACGACCACGGTCTGATGGTAATCTTCCACGGTTGCACCATCCCTCGCGGATGGGAACGTATGTACCCGAACTATGTAGGCAGCGAGGCTGTACTGGCCTCCGAAAATATGGTTTTCGGCCAGCACTTCTGTGATGAAGAGGCTTTCAATGCCTGTCTGCATCCGTTTATCCGCAACGTGGTGGGTTGCATGGAATTCGGTGGTTGTTTCCTGAACAAACGGCTGAATCGCAACAATGACGGAGGAACTACCCGCCGTACTACTGATATATTTCAATTAGCCACTACCATATTATTCCAGAATCCGGTACAGAATTTTGCGCTTGCTCCCAACAACCTAAAAGATGTTTCCCCTGTTTGTGTGGACTATATGAAAACGGTTCCTACCACGTGGGATGAAACACGTTTCATTGACGGTCACATTTTTATTTGTTATTTACTTGTGGCTTGGTGGCAACAGTATTTATTGTGCAATAAATAACTGCTGTGTATGAGGAAAATAAACGATTTTTTTGTTGGTCTTTTAGCGTAAAGATGTTATCTTCGTTTATTGTTCAACCTTAAAACGGAAAACCATGCATACCAAACTAGTAAGTCTTTTCATAGCGTTGTTTCTGTGTTTGCCATTGTTTGCACAGAAAGAGTCAGTCCCCAGAATAGATAGTGAGGGAGTTTATTTAATTCCCGATGAGATGCCGAAGTTTCCGGGAGGCATGCAAGCCATGATGAAATACTTGGCAACTAACGTAAAATACCCTGTCGAAGCCCAGAAGAAAGGAGTTTCCGGTCGGGTGATTATCCAGTTCGTAGTGATGGAAGATGGAACACCGGGACAGGGAAAGGTAGTGAGAGGAGTTGATCCCCTGTTGGATGAAGAGGCTTTGCGCGTGGTGAAAACAATGCCTAAATGGTCACCCGGAATGGCGGATGGCAAGGCTGTCAAAGTGCGTTTCACTATTCCTGTAATGTTCAGCCTGTCGAAAAAGCAAAATGGCAATACTCCGAATATGAATATTCCTGAACTTACTGTCCCTAGCGGTCAGGAAGTCACTAATAAGAGTCTTCTCAATGCCCGATAAAGAAAAACGATGGGTGGAGTATTGGTTCCGTGTTCCGTCGCCTGATGTGAAGATAATGGCTGATTGATAATTTCTCTCTGTATAGATTTGCCATTGTTGAAGGAAGAGTACATTCGTTTTAGAAGACTTATTTGAAACGATAGTTCCCGGAAAGTTCCGTTTTGAATCGTTGCGGGATCTTATGGAAATTCAAGAAAATACCCTTCACCTTTCACAATGCCCTATTCATCGGCATTAGCGGGTGAAGGGCAGGCTTTCACTTTCCTTTCACCTTTCTACCCTGGTTTTCACAGATTGTCTAGTCTGCTAAATCTTTTATCTATAGTTGGCAGAAGAAGTGTTAGCAGATAGCTTCCAGACTATTATAGGAAAACTTCTTTTCTATAAGGGATAAACTTCCTTTGTATAGGAACCAAACTTTCTTTGCATCATAAGAAAACTATAAATGCAAGCTTTGATTATATAAATGAAACTTGCATTTATATAATCAAAGCTTTTGTTTTTATAAACGCAACTTGCAATTATAGATTGCATTTAATGAAAAACAAGTTTACATACTGGTAATAAGAAGTTTACCAGTAATCAAAAGAAAGTTTGTTATTAATGAAAAAGAAGTTAGTTAGTAATGAGTGGGAAACAGGTTAGATATGTTTTTAGAAGTAACAGGTGGAGAAGAATTATACAGGGTTAAGAAAACGGAGGGTGAAAGGCGGATGAAAGAGCAGTCTTCACCCGCTAATGCCGATGAATAGGGCATTGTGAAGGGTGAAGGCTGTACTTGTAAAATTGAAAAACAGGTGTTAGAGGGAAATTTACCGATTGGTTACTGTTTATTTCCCCAGTGTGAGATGGTGGGAATAAAGTTGAAACTTTATAATTTTAAGTCTACTCTCTTTCCCCTATAAGAAACAGATTGATCGAATGTCGTAGCATCACCGTCACCACAACCTTTTCCCGGTTCTACAATGATAATGTTGAATTTACGATTTTTCAGCATTCCTTTGTAGTTACCTTGCCGGTCGTTAATCGTCAGGGTACGGTCTTTATCATTCCATTTCATGGCAATGGTAGTGTATGCTCCCTTTTCGTAATTGTAGTTGTCGAACTCATCTTCGTAAAGAGTAAATTCAGCGTCGGCGCCCGGATAAATGCGAAGTGTCAGATTATCCCATTTCTTTTCGGTGGAATATTGTACAGCCGGTCCCCAGGGTAGGATAGAACCTGCACGGACATAGACTGGCATGATATCGATAGGCACTTCACGCTGGATGGCTGCCCGCTTTGTTGGTAACTTCCCATGAAGTGCTGTAGAGATAGGGCAAAAGGCGATAGCGCAGGTGAGTATATTTTTCGAGTGCGTCATAAGCCCAGTCTCCTTTCTTGCCGAACTGGTATATTTCCACAGCTACCGGACTGGAATTGTGCGAACGCATGATCGGCTGGAATGCTCCCCACTGATACCAGCGCACGTGCAATTCATGATAAGCGATATTGTGTACATTATTGTTATATTTCCATGCGAAGAAGCCGCCTAGGTCGGTATTCCAGTATGGTATGCCGCATAGTGAGTAATTTAGTCCTGCCGCCAGTTGTTTCTTCATCACTTCCCAGGTAGAGACTACATCGCCGCTCCATGAATGTGACGCATAACGTTGCTGTCCTAGGAAAGACGAACGTGTGAGCAGGAATACTCGCTTGTCGGAAGTGGTAGCACGTTGATGTTCGTATACACCCTTGTTGGACATCAAAGGGAAAGCGTTGTGCACTCTGCGGAATGAACCTAGATAAGTGGGGGTGTCGAAATCTTTGTCCTTGATTTCCAGATGATCCGGCTCGGTAGAGTCGAGCCACCAACCATCCATACCGAGATCGAAGATGTTCTTTTTCATTTCTGCCCAATACATATCGCGTGCTGTCGGATTGAACGGGTCGTAAGGTTTTACTCCGGCTTTGGGAGGCCATGTCTCGAAGTGAAGCAATGCTTTCAGGCTATCCATTTTCTGGTACATCTCTGTCCACGGACCGAACGAGGCCCATACTGAAATCATGATATGTGCATTCTGTTTATGTACATAGTCGATCATTTCTTTCGGACTTTTGATGCGTGGCGTTCCATAATTAGCATTTCTGTCTTCTCCGTTCGGGAGGAATTTCATGTATTCCGGATCACCCATTTTGTTGATATAGCGTGGGTTTTGGAATTTCATCGAGTTCCAGTTTTCGTTGCATCCCCAATATTGCCAGTCTTGGATGATACCGTCCAAAGGTACTTTCAGTTCACGGTACTTATCTACTACTTCGCAGAGTTCGTCCGGACTTTTATAGCGTTCGCGGCATTGCCAGAATCCCAGTGTCCAGAGCGGATAGAGCGGGGCCTGACCGGTCAGCTCGCGCACTCCGGCTATTACACCGTCCGCATTGCCGCCGTAAATGAAATAATAATCAGCGCAATCGCCTACTTCCGAGTCGAACGACATCTCTTGCGGATTGTCGAGGAAAGTAGTAGGAGAGTAATTATCCCAATAAAGGGCATATCCCTTGACGGAATGAATGAATGGAATGCAGATACTCATATTTTGATTGCGGAGAAACAGTTTCTGATTGCGTTGGTTCACTTTACCCGTCTGCTGCTGTCCCAAACCGTAGATTACTTCGTCTTTATCCAGCAAAAAGGCCTGGCGGACATTGAAAGACGGAACACCTGCATCATTGAAAGGAGTGAATTGTGTTCCGTAATCCTTGTCCGTCAACAGACGTTGCCCGGACGAATCGAAAAAATGGATACCACCAGTCTCCGGGTTCACTTCCACTTGGATAAGACGGCTGCTTAATGTCACATTTTTCCCCTTTTCACCGAAAGAAACAGGAGTCGACTCGGGCATTTTGACAATGACCAGACTTTCTTTATTGCAAGATTTCTGACTGGGCGTCTTATAAACCCTGACAATGGAGGGTGAATAAAACTCTACGTTGACATCCATCCCCTGTGTGGCACACTTGATACCTTGTGAGGTACGCTGTACATTTTGTGCTGTACCATTGCCTGCTGCAACCATTGTTGCACATACAAGCAAGAAACCGGCTTTTCTAATAAGATTCATTTTCATGGTTTTTAAGTACTTTATGATGCAGCAAAAGTAGGGCAGAGGCAAGCAAAACGGACAACAATCAGGTTGAAACAAACAGTAATCACGTTGATTTCTTCGCTTTTTCGGCATATTCTGACGGGCGGCATCCATACATTTCCTGAAAACATTTGCTTAAATAACTGGAACTGCTAAAACCTGTGTGTTCCGCAATTTCTGTAATACTTAGCTTGCCCTCTGTTATCAGTTGTGCTGCCCGTTGCAGACGAATGTTACGGATAAAGAGGCTGGGAGACTGATCGAGCATAGTCACCAGTTTGCGGTATAATCCCGTTCGCTCCATACAGAGGTCGCGGCTTAGTTGCTCCACCGAATAGCCATTGACGTGCAGATTCTGTTCCACCAGTTTGATGGCTTGTGCCAGAAATGCGGACTCTTCCGTATCCTGTTGCTGATGGTCGGGAGACGTTTCTTCTATGCCACAGGTTAGAGAATTATTTTGTTCGATCAGGTTGCGGATACGGAGTAATAGAATCTCTTCTTTATGCTTGCGTTCCATTTCCTTTCTGCTCCAATAGATAGTCGCATTTCCCTGTCTTCCTGCAAATGTACTCATCCATTGCGGGTCGATACCTTCCAGTTGATAACGGTAGTATGTGCGTTCATGATTGATATAATTCAATGCTGAAAATTCGAAAGTCAGGAAGTTTTGGTTATAGTCCAGTTCGATTTCGGTTGTATAAGGAGCAGCCTTGGACAGGATGATGCGGTTGCCATATTCTTTTCCTGTATTCACTTTTTCTCCATACAAGCGTAAGGCTGTGAAAACCGGCGGATCAGGAAGCATCGGATGAATGGAGTCCTTGTCGGGATGGAATATGCTAAAGCCATCAATACCACCCAAATAGAGAGTGCCGTCGGAAGAACTGAATACGGCATCTTTTATGTATTCGCCGTCCAAAGCACCGTCCAACTGATTGAACCGGGTGAAACTGATGTTCTTATTCTCCGGATTTATGTGGATGCGTGTGACACCGTTACTGGTCGTTACCCAGATATCTCGATATTTGTCCTCAATAATGCCCTGGATAAAGTTATTGCTCAATCCGTTTTCACGATAGAAGATACGTGGGATAGAGTCGTTTTCGCTGGTAAAAAGTTCCAGCCCGTCAGGAGTTCCTGCCCATGTCCAGCCGCGTGTGTCGGTATATAATGTATTGTATACTTTATTTCTGAAATGATGGTTCTTGTTGGGGTTCAACCGATTCAGTATTTCAGGAGAGACAGACGGGATAGCTGCTGACTTTAATACATAGGATTTTTGTTCATTAGCTGTCAGTCGATAAATTCGGGAATGAGCTTTCAGATAGATATTTCCATCTTTATCTTCGGCGAAAGATTCAATATTGATTTCTTCTTCCGGGGAGACGGGAAATGCATTGCGACCTATATGAGTCAGTTTATGCATGGACGGGTGATGATATAATAAACCCCGATTGAAAGTTCCGAGCCATAACCCTCCTTGTCGGTCTTGAAAGACAGTGCTGATTTCGGTAGAGACAATCTGTCCGTTTCCGGTTTCCAATAGGGGGATGTATTTTTGTGTTCCTGTGTGGAGGTCAATCATCCAAAACCCGTGAACGCAACTGATATAGGCTTTCTCACCATTAGGGGTAATGATAAGGGTGTTGAGAGTATAGTTCTGTTCGAAGAGTTTTTTCCATGTGCGCTCGTGGCTATTGAAATAGAATAAACCGCCTTTACGCCCGTTGCGTAGTTGATAGAAGCCGTCTGCACTTTTGACGACGAGAGAAGTATTTTGATATTCAGCCTGTTCGGATGCAGGATAAGCGGCTATGTTGTATACGGTTTTTTGGTCGGCTATGTGGTAACAGGACACTTCGCCTGTGTCATAGAATAAATATAGGGAGGTACTGTCGGCATTCAGGTCCTGCAATTTTCCGGAATACTTGCCGGGCAAGGTTATACGGGTCTTGTTGTTTAATTCCAGTAATTCGTTAGCTATGAGTAGCCAGATGTGTCCTGAATCGTCTACAAAAAGGTCTTCTACGGGGGCTTGTATCTCTCTGTTCTTAAAGTAAGCATCTAAATCAGGAATGTATTCCTCTCTGTACAGGTCAATGCACATCAGTTTGTGAGTATCTTTAATCCATAACAGAGAATCCCCACTCTGGTAAATGCGGTAATGCCCGTTATATTGGTTTAATGGATATACGTATTCCGTGGTGCGGTGAAGATAGCTGAAATGTACACCGTCGTATAGATTTACATTACCGCTGGTGGTGAATACCATTCTTCCGTCGGGCAACTGGAGGATATAACGTATTTGGTTATCACTCAATCCTTGCGACGCATTGATGGTGGTGAACAGGAATTCACCGGCATATATGAACGGTGCCATCCTGAAACAGAAAAATAAGCAGAGCAGAATCCGTATGTTTCTCAAACTATTGGTAGTCATGGCTATGTTTCAAGATTACAAAGATAAAAAAAGTCGGCTTATGAAGCACGACTTTTCTATCTGTTAAAGGCAGTTATTTATCATTCAGCTGATAAAAAGTGGCATTTTGACTTAATTTTGGGCTTTTATGAATGATATTCAGACGAATGTTTGTATATAAAGCTTTACTTTTGCGATGAATCTGACATTATAAACATATCATTACCATGAAAGCAAGATTTGCATTATTTTTATTGTTTGCTATTTTATCATTAAAACTCTCTGTGGTCTTTGCGCAGGAAAACATATTCACCGTCTGGCAGCCGGATTATCAGAAAAGCCCTTATACGGGAATGACTCGTCAGCACTGGATACAGGCAGGCGAGTATTTATTAAAAGGTGCATTTAACTATATACATACATTAGACGATCAAATGTATTTTCCGAAACAGCTGGATAAAACATATCCGAGAAATACGGGAGAAATTCCAGTAGCAAAGCTGGAAGGTCTGGCACGGACTCTATTTGTAGCTGCTCCTCTTTTGAAAGATAATCCAGAACTGGAGATGAACGGGATAAAAGTGGCAGACTATTATCGTTATCAACTGATAAATATCTCTAACCCTGAAAGTAGGAGCTATATTCCGCATCGTACGGGAGGTCCCAGTCAGACATTGTTGGAACTGGGCTCTTTGGCAATCTCGATGAAAGCTGCACAGGAAGTGTTATGGAATCCTCTCACTAAGAAACAGAAAGATTCACTGGCTGCTACCATGTTGAGTTATGGAGAGGGACCGACTATTGGTTCCAACTGGATGTTTTTCAATGTCTTTATCTTGAGTTTTCTGAAAGATCAGGGATATGCCGTGAATGAAAGCTACCTGGAGTCGAACCTGCAAAAACTTCTCGCACGCTATCGGGGCGAAGGCTGGTACAATGACGCTCCGGCTTATGACTATTATAGTGCGTGGGCTTATCAGACTTACGGACCTATTTGGGCGGAAATGTTCGGGAAGAAACAATACCCTCAATATGCAAGGCAGTTTATGGAAAATCAGCATGACATGGTTGATAATTATCCATTTCTGTTCAGCCGTGATGGCAGGATGAATATGTGGGGACGGAGTATTTGTTATCGTTTTGCCGTTACTGCTCCTTTGTCTTTGTATGAATATGACAAAAGTGGTAATGTGAATTATGGATGGATGAGAAGGATAGCTTCTTCTACGTTGTTGCAATTTTTAGAACGTCCGGAATTTCTGGAAGATGGTGTTCCGACAATGGGTTTCTACGGACCTTTTGCTCCTGCTGTTCAGATTTATAGTTGCCGGGGTAGTGTTTATTGGTGCGGAAAAGCTTTTCTTAGTTTGTTGTTGCCGGAAAACTCTAACTATTGGTCGGCTACAGAAAATAACGGTCCTTGGGAGAAAGAACTGAAAAAAGGGGAAGTGTATAATAAGTTCCAGCAGGGAACTAATCTATTGATAACCAATTACCCGAATTGTGGCGGATCTGAAATGCGTTCATGGTGTCATGAGACTGTGGCAAAAGATTGGCAGAAATTCCGCAGTACCGAAAATTATAATTAGATAAGGTGACTGTTTCAGAACCGGCGGAGATTTGTTTGGGACATTATTCCCTGCCTCGTCTGGATTCCGATATAAAGGAAACATGTTGTAAGGTGGGTAAACAGAATATTCCGGTACTCTCTAACGGAAAATATGAATTGGCAATGATACCATTGACAGGTTGGGAGAAAACATATACGGTATATCCGGAGGGAGTGCATCCTGTAAGTGAGAAATGTGCATTAAATATGGTTTCCGATCAGTTATCCGGTGAAAAAATATATGTGACACTTCAATTATGGAAGAAGAATGAGAAAAGAGGTTTTACTTCAAAAGAGCTGACACCGGTGAAATCTGTCCATGTGTCAGAGGATAAGAAACAGGTGACGGTTTGTTTATCAAACGGTGAAATAAAAACTATTTCGTTTGAGTAATGAATCCCATTCAAGTAACTGATATTTAATTAAGAAACATATTGCTATCATGAAAGAGAAGATTGTTTGGATTTTTGTCGTTTTATATCTATGTAGCTTTCATTTGAATGCCCAAACTGCAGAAAATAATCCTACTGGCGGTGGGTATCAAGTTGCAGCTGAAGGAGCTTGGTGTTGGTTTGCCGATCCGAGAGCCTTGCATTATGAAAACAAGGAGGGAACTATAAATAAGACATATATCGGTTACATCGATATTCATGGTAATATAAAGGCGATGCAGTATGACTTTCAAAAGAAGGAACAGGAAGAAGTATTGATCCGTTCGTATTTTCAGCCGGACGATCATAACAATCCCACTTTTCTTGTATTGCCCGATGAAAGAATTATGATTTTCTATTCAAGACATACGGATGAACCTTGTTTTTATTACAGAGTCTCCCGAATCCCGGGGGATATTACTACTTTAGGTGAAGAAAAGAGGATTGAAACAAAAAATAATACGACTTATCCTTCTCCGTTTATTCTGTCGGATGATCCTGAACATATTTATTTATGCTGGCGTGGAATCGGTTGGCATCCGACTATTGCCAAGCTTTCGTTACCGGACGACAAAGATGAGGTGGATGTAGTATGGGGACCGTATCAAATCGTACAATCTACCGGCGTCCGTCCGTATGCGAAATACATGTCTAACGGGAAAGATAAGATTTATTTGACTTACACCACGGGACATCCGGATAATGAACTTCCCAACTTCCTTTATTTTAATTATATCGATATCAAAACATTGCAGTTGACTGATGTCAGGGGAACCGTACTTTCTACTATTGCCGACGGCACATTTAAGGTGAACAAGACAGGTGATTATGCGAAACAATACCCGTCTACGGTAGTGGATAATCCTTCTGAACGTGACTGGGTATGGCAAATAGCTTCGGACAGGAACGGAAATCCGGTGATAGCAATGGTACGTATCAGCGATAATAAAGAATCTCATGATTATTACTATGCAAAATGGAACGGACACGAGTGGAAAAAGACTTTTCTTATTAATGCCGGTGGACATTTTCATCAGACGCCGAATTTAGAAAAGTGTTATAGTGCCGGTATGGCTATCGATCCGTCGAATGTTAATGAGGTATATTGCTCATTACCGGTAGAGGGAAAATATGGTAAGGTGTATGAGATTGTAAGATTTATCATGAGTGAAGATGGAGAGGTTATTTCTAAGGAGGCAGTCACAAAAGACTCGCAACTGAATAATGTCCGTCCTTATATGATACCGGCTTCAGAGGGTACCCCATTGCGGCTGACTTGGATGTATGGCAACTATTATGATTGGATTGTCAGTTTACAACATCCACAAGGCTATTCTACAGGAATAGCCTGCGACTTCAAAGGATTCCCCGATAGAAAAAAGAAGAAGATGATAGCGGCATCCGGCAAAGAAATACGATTTAATCCTGAAAAGCCTTTTGTGCTGGAACAGACGATTACTCTTGGCGCAGATAATTATCAAGGTTGCTTGTTGCAACTCGGTGATCTGGAATATTATCTAAACGGAGAAACGATGAAACCTGAAATCAGATATAAAGGGAAGGTATATACCAGCACAAATGTATTGGGAACATCGGATTGTTGGAAAACACAGGCTCGTGGAACCGGTGGCAAGTGGTATACTCCGCAGAAATATGGGGAGGTTCGTTTGAGGATGGAATATAAGAAAGGTGTTTTATGTGTATATATAAATGACTTGCTCGATCAGAGAATTGACTTTGATTGAAAGCGAGCGAACTCTTTTATGGAGTGGGCTAATAAGTGGAATCCTCGTTTATATCGTATTATATAATAAATGAGGACTAAGTTCGAAGTACAAATTCTCCATAATATCATACATTTAATAGAGAATGATTGTTTTTAGCCCTTTTTTGACATATAAGTAGACCTTTATATTTTATGTATCATCTATCTTTGTAGACAAGAAATCTTATTTAATATCATGAATATGAATAGACATTGTGGAATAATTAAGTTTATATTATTAGGGGTGGTTTGTATATCATTACTGCCTGTATCAGTGCATGCACAGAAGTATACGGAGTTTATCCCCGGTGAAGTTTGGAAAGATACGGATGGGAATCCGATCAATGCCCATGGTGGTGGACTTCTATATCATAACGGCACTTACTATTGGTATGGTGAATACAAGAAAGGGAAAACCATTTTGCCTGACTGGGCTACGTGGGAGTGTTATCGTACGGATGTGACCGGAGTAGGTTGTTACTCTTCTAAAGACTTGCTGAATTGGAAATTTGAGGGTATTGTACTTCCGGCAGTTAAAGACGATCCGAATCATGACCTGCATCCCTCCAAAGTATTGGAACGTCCGAAAGTGGTTTATAATAAGAAAACGGGCAAATTTGTAATGTGGGCCCATGTGGAAAGTGCTGATTACAGTAAGGCTTGTGCCGGAGTGGCAGTTTCCGATTCTCCTGTCGGTCCGTTCGTTTATCAGGGAAGTTTTCGTCCGAACAATGCGATGAGCCGCGATCAGACTGTTTTTGTGGATGATGACGGACGTGCTTATCAGTTTTATTCTTCAGAAAATAATGAAACGATGTATATCAGCCTTCTGACTGATGATTATCTGAAACCGAGCGGACGTTTTACACGCAATTTCGTAAAAGAATCGAGAGAGGCTCCGGCAGTATTTAAATATAATGGTAAATATTATATGTTAAGCTCCGGTTGTACTGGCTGGGATCCTAATATAGCCGAGATCGCAGTAGCCGATTCTATTATGGGAACATGGAAGACAATCGGAAACCCTTGTACGGGACCGGATGCGGATAAAACGTTTTATGCCCAGAGTACTTATGTCCAGCCTGTTGTCGGAAAGAAGGATGCATATATTGCCATGTTCGACCGTTGGAAGAAGAAGGATTTGGAAGATTCCCGTTATGTATGGCTGCCTGTGTTGGTAAAAGATGGGAAAATAACTATCCCTTGGCATGAAAAATGGAACCTTTCTATCTTTGACAAATAAAAAATAAATATGAAACGGATACTGCTACTACTTTGCGGAATAATGCTCGTTCCCGTTATTGCCTGTTCCCAGCATTTGGTTGAAGTGGGAAAGGGGTATAGCTGTACTTCGGTCAATACGACGGTCTTTCGGAATAATTCGCTGGTTACACACGGTGATGAACAATATATCAGTTATTACGATAACGATGGCTATCTGGTACTTGGAAAGCGGAAACTGGATTCGGAACAATGGACATTACATCGCACCCAATATCAGGGAAATGTGAAGGATGCTCATAATATAATTAGTATGATGATAGATGGAGAAGGGTATATACACGTATCTTTTGACCATCACGGACATCCATTGAATTATTGCCGGAGCATTGCTCCCGGTTCTCTGGAACTGGGGGATAAAATGCCCATGACCGGAGTTGACGAAGGAAATGTCACCTATCCGGAGTTCTATCCTTTATCCGGAGGAGATTTATTGTTTGTTTACCGCTCCGGTTCTTCGGGTCGTGGAAATCTGGTAATGAACCGTTATTCGCTGAAAGAACATAAATGGACTCGTGTGCAGGATATACTGATCGACGGGGAAAATAAACGGAATGCCTATTGGCAGTTATATGTTGATGAGAAAGGGACGATTCATCTTTCATGGGTATGGCGCGAGACTTGGCATGTGGAAACAAACCATGATATTTGTTATGCCCGTTCTTTTGATAATGGGGTAACTTGGTATAAGACGAGTGGAGAACGATATGAACTCCCGATCAAATTGTCCAATGCGGAGTATGCCTGTCGTTTACCTCAAAACTGTGAGTTGATTAATCAGACGAGTATGAGTGCCGATGCGGGAGGAAATCCGTATATAGCTACTTATTGGCGGGAACCCAATAGTGATGTTCCTCAATACCGCATCGTCTGGAATGATGGGAAGATGTGGCATCAACGGCAGATAACCGATCGCCAGACACCTTTTACCTTGAAAGGTGGAGGTACGAAAATGATCCCTATTGCCCGTCCGCGTATTGTGGTAGAAGGTGGAGAAGTCTTTTATATTTTCCGTGACGAAGAACGGGGAAGCCGTGTGTCGATGGCACATGCGACTGATGTGGGTACCAGTAAGTGGACGATAACGGATCTGACGGATTTTTCGGTGGATGCCTGGGAACCCTCTCATGATACGGAACTTTGGAAAAAGCAGCGGAAACTGCATCTCTTTGTACAACACACCCGTCAGGGAGACGGTGAACGCACAGCGGAAATTGAGCCTCAAATGATATATGTATTGGAAACGAATATGGATACAAATAAATAAAGATATGAAGAAACTATATGCAACTCTTTTTTCTGCACTCTTTCTAGGCGGTGCAATCTGTGCAAGTTGTACGGATAAGAAGGATGCTTCTGCTGAAGAAGTGATAAACACCATTCATAAAGTGAATAATTATTGGCAGACGAATCATCCGGAACACGGACGTTCTTTTTGGGATAATGCCGCCTATCACACCGGAAATATGGAAGCTTATTTTTTGACTAAGCAGCCGGAGTATTTGGAATATTCGAAAGCCTGGGCGGAACATAATGAATGGAAAGGGGCAAAATCAGATCATAAGGAAAACTGGAAGTACAGTTACGGTGAAAGTGATGATTATGTGCTTTTCGGTGACTATCAGATTTGTTTCCAGACGTATGCCGATCTCTATAATCTGGAACCGGATACACAGAAAATAGCCCGTGCCCGCGAAGTGATGGAATATCAGATGAGTACCCCCAATCATGATTATTGGTGGTGGGCAGATGGCTTATATATGGTCATGCCGGTCATGACAAAGATGTATAACATTACTAAGAATCCGCTCTATTTGGAGAAACTGCATGAATACCTCGCCTATGCTGATAGTATTATGTATGATGAAGAGGCCGGACTTTATTACCGGGATGGAAAATACGTGTATCCTAAACACAAAAGTGTGAACGGCAAAAAGGATTTTTGGGCACGTGGAGACGGCTGGGTATTGGCCGGATTGGCAAAAGTCTTGAAAGAACTTCCTGAAACAGATAAGTATCGTCCGGAATATATAGATCGTTTCCGTACCCTGGCTAAGTCGGTTGCTGCTTGTCAACAGCCGGAAGGTTACTGGACACGCAGTATGCTCGATCCATTGCATGCACCGGGACCGGAAACCAGTGGAACGGCTTTCTTTACCTATGGTTTACAATGGGGAATCAATAACGGTTTTCTGGATGCTGCAGAATATCAGCCGGTGGTTGAAAAAGCATGGAAATATCTCTCAACAGTTGCTTTGCAGCCTGATGGCAAGATTGGTTATGTGCAACCGATTGGTGAGAAAGCGATACCCGGTCAGGTGGTAGACGCAAACTCAACTTCGAATTTTGGAGTAGGTGCGTTTCTATTGGCAGCCTGTGAACGGGTTCGTTATTTGAATAAATAAATACAGGCACGGATTACACGGGTTTCACAGCTCTTAGAGGCATGCCTTAATATAAGTCAACAGCGTAATCCGTG
>PPYE01454327.1_pt1 | contig 19190 bp, 19 predicted proteins | sample 1559881 | NCBI WGS metagenome assembly PPYE01 (sample SAMN08240022, study PRJNA423297) | Human gut metagenome, whole genome shotgun sequencing project. | reverse complement strand
TTCGTCAGATGCAAATGCAAATTTCGAAGGTTTACTGGAGGTAAATCGAGGAATTTGCATGCCGCAGATGGCGGAAAAGGCATCGCCAGACGCGCCGCCGAATTGTGCGGTGGTGCCTTAGTTAGTGTACTGGAATTGCGTCCCTGCATCCTCACCGATTCGGCAGCAGCGTCAGAATCTCCTTAATTGACATGCAGTACGGGTCGGCTTCGTGGCTGCGGCCGTGCTCCAGTATCACCTGCGCGGTCTTCTGCATCGCGGGGAAGGCGCTGCGAATCAGGTGGTTGGCGTGGATGACGATGTTCACGCCGTGCGCCGCGAGTTCATCCTCCGTCGTCATGTTGTAGGTCGTGGGAACGACGACAAGCGGCGTTTTCGGGTCGTCCTTGCGGAAGGCGTCGCAGAAGGCGAACACCTCGTCCGGCGTTTTCGCCTTGGAGTGAATCATGATCCCGTCCGCGCCCGCTTTGACGTAGGCGTGGCAGCGGGTCAGCGCATCATCGAGGCCCTGTTCCAGAATCAGGCTCTCGCAGCGCGCGATAATCATGAAGTCCTTCGTTTTCTGCGCGTTTTTGCCCGCGGTGATTTTCTCGCAGAAGTCGTGGATGCTCGCCTGCTTCTGTCCCGCACCCGTGCCAAACAGGCTGTTCTTCTTCAGCCCCTGCTTGTCCTCGATGATGACGGCACTGATGCCCGTGCGTTCCAGCGTCTGCACGTTGTAGACAAAGTGCTCGACCAGCCCGCCGGTGTCGCCGTCCAAAATAATCGGCTTCGTCGTCACTTCCATGATTTCTTCCAGTGTGTTCAGGCGGCTGGTCATGTCCACCAGTTCAATATCCGGTTTTCCCTTCGCGGTGGAGTCGCACAAGCTGCTGACCCAAATTGCGTCGAACTGGCGGCGGCCCTTGGGCGTTTCGACGGTCGTCTTTTCGACAATCAGCCCGGTCAGGCCGTCGTGCGCCTCCATCACGGACAGGCACGGCTTGTAATGCAGCAGGCGGCGGAGGCGGCTCCGGCGCGTCTCCGGCAGGGAGAGCAGCTGATCAAGGGTCGAAAGCGTCTCCTCGGTCGCGGTGTGCGTGTAGGGGAATTCGACGAGTTCGCCGCCCCAGCCTTTGAGCGTCTCAATGACTTTTTGACGGATATTCGCCTGATAGCCGACGAGCCAGTCATCCCCATGCACCACAATGTCGGGGTGCAGGCGGTTGAGGATGTCCGTATAATCCAGACTTTCCTGCACGACGACACGGCTGACGTACTTCAGCCCCTCAAACATCGCAATGCGCTCCTCCAGCGGAATCAGCGGATAATGCTTGTAGCTTGCGACGACCTCGTCCGTCAGCAAGCCGACGGTCACTTCGCCCAGCTCCGCCGCGCGCTGCAAAATGCGGATATGCCCGTTGTGCAGAATATCCGTCGAAAAGCAAATGTACACCTGCTTCATTCAAAGTACCTCCTGACGGAATCGAGTCAAAACAACTTCCCGATCCGCCTGATTGTCGATTTCAGCGCAGAGCCTCCCGCCACACTCCAGCGGATACAGCGGAATCTCCCCTGACACGGCGTTGAACGCGTTCTCGGCGTAGCACTTCACGTCCCCACGCTCCACAAAGCGCTCGATTTCGTCCATCCAGCTGGAAAAATCCGCCGCTTGCCAGTGGTACGCCGCCTGACATTCCACGCTGCCCGCGTCGAAGCAGTCCACACCTACGCGCCGGATACGTCCGTCCTGAATCAGCGCCTTGAAGTCCTTGTCCGGCAAGGGCTGGGTGGAATCCACCGCCATCACGCTTCTGCCCGACGCCGCCAGCGCATCCATCACCGCCGGATGCAGCACCAAATCGCCGTGCAGGCTGATGACGTCCTGCCCGCGCAGCAAATTCCGCGCCAGATACATGCTGTAAATATAGTTCGTCTCCCGATACTTCGGATTATGGACGAAGTGGAAGCGGATGCCGCTGTCCAGCGATTCCAGATACGCTATCAGCGTATCCGCCAGATGCCCCGTCGTCACCACCGCTTCCGTCACGCCAATGCGCCGCAGCAGTTTCACCTGCCACGAGATGATGGTTTCCTGTTCGGTCAGGCTGCACATGCACTTGGGATGCTCCCGCGTTTCGTCGCCCATGCGCGACCCCAGCCCCGAATTGAGCAGCAATGCAATCATGCCTTTTCCTCCCGCAAAAATGCCATCAGCGCATCACGGTTCTGGATGGGCGTCGTCGTCGGGCGGCCTAAATCCGCGCGCGCCCCCACCGCACAGGCAACCTCCAGCATCGTCAGCTGATTCGCGCCTTTCGCTTCCTGCAGGGCAGCTTCCAGCGTCGATTCGTCCCGCGCGTTCAGCACCCGTGGGTATCCGACCGCTGATGCGACCTTCGCTGCGCACAGTTCCCCTTCGCACACGGGCATCCCGCCGACCGTCTCATGCGCGGCATTGTTGATGACGACGTGGATGAGGTTCGCCGGCTTGCGCTGGGCAATCACCGGCAGTGCGCCAAGGTGCATCAGCGCCGCGCCGTCGCCGTCCAAGCACCAAACGCGGCGGTTCGGCTTCTCCAGTGCGATTTCCAGCGCAATCATACTTGCATGTCCCATCGACCCGACGGTCAGGAAGTCACGCTCGTGCCCTTCGCTGCGCTTCTCGCGAAGCTCGAAGATTTCGCGGCTGAGCTTCCCCGTCGTGGACACAACCACATCGCCCGCATCCATCGCGTTCAGCATGATTTCCGCCGCCCGCTCACGGGTGAGGGTGTTTTCGTTGCCGTACGCGGGCTTGAGCGAGCAGGTCAGCGCGCCTTTGCGAACGACAATCGCCGCGCACTGCCGCTGATTCAATTGTTCGCGCAGGAAGGCAAAATCCGCCGCAAACTGCTCTTCCGTCGTATCCTTGCTGAGGATGCGGTAGGGGACGCCGAGAATCTCCAGCTGCGACAGGGTGATTTGCCCCTGCTTGACGTGCTGCGGTTCATCGTGCACACCGGGTTCGCCGCGCCAGCCGACGACGAGCAGGCACGGCAGCTGATACACCTGCGCATCCATCAGCGACGCAAGCGGATTGACGGCATTGCCCAGCCCGGAATTCTGCATATAGCACAGCGCGGGACGCCCCGTCGCGAGGAAATGCCCGGCGGCGAGACCGACCGCGTTTCCCTCATTCGCCGCGACGATGTGCCGGGGCGAATGAACGCCGTAGAGGGCGTAGAGGGAATCGCAAAGCCCCTTGAGCTGCGAATCCGGCACGCCGGTGAAAAAGTCAATGCCCGCCCCTTCGCAGGCGGAAAGAAGCCGCTGTGCATCCATGCAAAAAGACCTCCGTTTCTTCGCTTCTATTATAGCGGAAAGAGGAAACGGGGTCAAGTGCACTGTCGCTTTCTTCTCCTTTTCCCCTTTACAACACCCCTTCAAACCGCTATAATAGGACAAACAGAATCACGGAAGGAGCGTGTTCCACGATGTCCGAAGTCAAAACCCGCGCAGAACGCATTGCGCTTAAGGTTCGCCGGAAGCAGCGGCTCGTCCGCGTCGCGCTGGGCGAGGAGAAGGCGGATGTTGTCCTCAAAAACGCCGATTATGTCAACGTGTTTTCCGGCACGATTGAGCATGGCGATATTGCCGTTGCCAACGGGCTGGTCGTCGGCATGGCTGACCATTACGACGGCTTGATGGAAGTCGATGTCAGCGGCAAAATCGTCGCACCCGGCTTTATCGACGCGCATATTCACCTGGAGAGCAGCCTCGTCAGCCCGACCTCGTTCGCGCGTGCGGTACTGCCCCACGGCACAACCACCGTCATCACCGACCCGCACGAAATCGCCAACGTCTGCGGTATGGGCGGCATCGACTACATGATGGCGGCGACAGAAAATCTGCCGCTGGATGTGCATTTTATGCTCCCGTCATGCGTGCCGGCGATGGCGTTTGAGGAAAACGGCGCGACGCTGACATGGCGCGACATCAACGCCTATTTCGACCATCCCCGCGTGCTGGGGCTGGCGGAAATGATGAACTATCCGGGTGTGATGATGGGCGACCGCGCGACGATGGAGAAAATCGTCGTTTCACAGGCGCATCACAAGAAGATTGACGGCCACGCGCCGGGGCTGTCCGGCAAGGCGCTCAACGCGTACATGTCCGCCGGCGTCTATTCCGACCACGAGTGCGACACCATTGACAACGCATTGGAAAAACTGCGCAAGGGGCAGTTCATCATGATTCGCGACGGCACGGCGGCGCAGAATCTCGAAGCCCTCATGCCTCTGCTGACGGAGCAGTATGCGCACCGCTGCATGTTCTGCACCGACGACAAGCACCCATACGACCTGCTGCACAAGGGGCACATTGACTACATCGTCCGCAAAGCGATTGCCCTCGGTGCCGACCCGATTCTGACCATCAAGGTCGCCAGCCACTACGCCGCGCGCTACTTCCTGCTGAACAACAAAGGCGCGATTGCGCCGGGGTACTTGGCGGATTTCGTCGTGCTGGACAACCTGCATGATGTGAATGTGGAGATGGTGTTCAAGCGCGGCAAGCTGGTTTACGACGGGCACGAGGTGGAGATCGCCGCGCCGGACATTGACCCGGACATCCTCGCGGGCGTGCTGGACACGTTCCATCTGCCGGACGTAACGCCGGAGCAGCTGCGGATTGGGGTCGCGCCGCTGATTGGCCTCATCGACGGGCAGATTGTGACCGAAGACTTGGGGCACGCGGAAGGCGTCGATAACGGCATCTGCCAGATGACCGTCTGCGAGCGGCACCACAACACGGGGCATGTCGCCAGCTGCTATGTCCGCGGCTACGGGATTCAACGCGGCGCGGTTGCGACGTCGATTGCCCACGACAGCCACAACATCATTGCCTGCGGCGTATCGCCGGAGGACATTGCCTTTGCGGTCAACGAGCTGAAAAAGATGCACGGCGGCATCATCGTCGTGGAGAACGGGCAGGTGCAGGCTCGTCTGCCGCTGGAGTTGGCGGGGCTGTTTACTGACCGTCCGCTGCCGGAAGTGAACGAGAAGTTAGAGCACTGCAAGGCGGCAGCGTGGGCGCAGGGCGTAAATCGCGGCATTGACCCGTTCATGACGCTTTCGTTCGCGAGTCTGCCGGTGATTCCGGCACTGCGGCTCACCACCAAGGGGGTCTTCAATGGTAAATCGAGATTTCTGCAAGAAGCAGATGGCAGAAAAGGCATCGCCAGCGCTGCCGACGAATTGTGCGGTAGTGCCTTTGATGTTGCAGAGGGTTTCGCCTCTGCGGAGGCGAGGAGGGGGCTTTCCGCTCGCCCCCTCCACCCCTTCGGGCTGCACACCCATGCTTCTTGGATTCTATCGGAAGTTTTATGGTTAGTTTCCCTATCGTTTTCCCAACCAACACAATAAACCTGTAACATGGGCGTGCGCTGCGAAGGGGTCAAGGGGGCAATCGCAGACTTCGTCTGTTTCTATTGCCCCCTTGTCGCATCCGCAGACAAATTCTATTTTATTGAATAAACTCAATTTCAAAAAGGAGCTGACCCCCCTGATGCCACAGGAATCCAAAGCGCACCGTCTTTGTACACTCTTTTCTTCCATGCTTCTCATCAGCACCTTCACTTTCGGCGGCGGATTCGTCATCGTATCGCTGATGAAGAAAAAATTCGTTGATGAGCTGCATTACCTGACCGAAGAGGAAATGCTGGACATGACCGCCCTGGCGCAGACCGCACCGGGCGCGATTGCCGTCAACGGCGCCATCCTCGTTGGGCGGCGCATCGCCGGGATTTCGGGGCTGATTGTCGCGGTACTGGCGACAATTCTGCCGCCGATTGTCATCATCAGCGTCATCTCTATGATGTACGCCGCGTTCGCCGAGAACGAATGGGTACGCGCGGTGCTGACGGGAATGCAGTCGGGCGTGGCGGCGGTCATCTGCGACGTGACGGCAAATCTTGGCGGCAAGGTCGTGCAGTCGAAGGATTGGCTGAATCTGCTGCTGATGGCGGGCGCGTTCGTGGCATCCGCCGTCTTTCACGTCAACGTCATCGTACTCATCCTCGTCGCGGCGGCGATTGGCGTTATCCGGGCACTGCTGGCGCGAAAAGGGGGCGTATCCGCATGATGGTGCTGTTCCTCGTCTTTTTCCAAATCGGATTGTTCAGTGTCGGCGGTGGATATGCTGCCATGCCGCTGATTCAGTCGCTGGTCGTGGAATCGCACGGCTGGCTGACAATGGCAGAATTTACGAACCTAATGACGATTGCCGAGATGACCCCCGGCCCGATTGCGGTCAACTCCGCGACATTCGTCGGGATGCGCTGCGCCGGACTACCGGGGGCGCTCGTCGCGACGTTCGGGTGCATCACGCCGTCGCTGATTCTCGTCACGCTTCTTTCCTATTTGTATGGGCGATTTCGTTCCGGCCAGACGATGCAGAACGTGCTGGGCGCGCTGCGTCCCGTGGTCGTCGCGCTGATTGCGTCGGCGGCGCTGAGCATCGTGCAGGTCGCGGCGGTGAAATCGGGCGGCGGCGTGTCCATCGTCGGCATTGTGCTGATGGTCGCTGCGTTCCTCGTCCTGCGCTGGAAGAAATGGAACCCAATTCTGGTGATGCTGCTCTGCGGCGTCGGCGGCGCGGCGGCGCACGCGTTCGGCTGGCTGTAACGAAAATCTTCCGAAACCATTTGTCCGCCCTTGACAGGGATTGGTGCGTGTGCTATACTCCAAACCGAAGCGGTTAGTTGCAATTAACATGTACTGCGACCGCATCCTGAGTATCTTCCCCAACGGCACGCTGAAACTCGTCAACTACAGCAAGCTGAAGGAAGGCGACTACGCCGCGAAGCTGCTGGAGGGCGTTTCGCCGAATGTGCCGATGCGTTCGGGCGTGCTGGGTGTGTTTTCCATCGTGCTGGAGTTCTGCGGATACGCGGCACTGGCGGCGTATGCGTACCAGAAAGCCCCGGTGTACGGCACAATTCTGTTCGCCGGCACGACGTTCGCATGCATCGTCAGCTCCGCGTATCACTTGAAGTGCGGGCTGGCGGAGTACATGTTCCTCAAATACGGGCTGGACGAGCGTGCCAAGGGCATGATGCTTGACCTGATGGGCAGCGGCGCATCCCTGCGCCTGTGTTCTCTGGGAATGATTACGTTCTACATCACGCTGATGGTTGCTATCATCACCGGCGCGATTGGCTTCCCGATCTGGGCGCTCGTGTTCACGATTCTCCCGATTTTCATCGTCATGTTCCCCCTGCAAATCGTCGGCACGCTGCATATTGCCGCGATGATGTCAATGCTTGGCTGGATGTTCCTGATTTAACCGCAAAAGGACTGCTGCGCGGGCACTTTTCTCCGCTCACAGTCCTTTTTCTGCGTTCGCCCTCACTCGCGCGGATTTTTTGCAAAAATCACGAAAATTCCCTTGACAAACGCCCCGATTCGCGCTATAATAATCAATGTTGCGGATGACCCGCCGCAATATGAGCTTCATATGGAGAGTTGGCTGAGTGGTCTAAGGCGCACGACTGGAAATCGTGTGTGGGCTTATACCCCACCTAGGGTTCAAATCCCTAACTCTCCGCCAGATTAGCATCAGTTCGATAGAATCGGTGCTTTTCTTTTGCCCTCGCAGCAAATCCCCCCCAGTCACCAAAAAGTGCCTCGCTAATAAAAAAGTGCGTACTTGCGCCCATATCAGAAATGGTGTATTCTTTCATCGTGGCCACAAGATAACCCCTTTCCCCGAACGCCCCACCTTGGAGGAACCCATGAGGAAACTGATTTCCCTGCTGGTGATGATTTTGCTGCTGCTGTCCGCTGCGCTGGCGAAAGTGAGCACCCCGACCTGCACCACCGTGACGCTTGCAACCGGCAGCGTCCGCGGCGGATTTCATCACGAAGATGTACGAGGTTTTCCCGGACTATGCGGGCGAAAACCATCTGGAAATGACGGCTGGATTCCTGTTCCCGGCGGAGTAAGTAAGAAAAGACAGGCTGTTCGAGCGTTTTGCCCGGACAGCCTGTTTTTTGTCAGTATCCCGCTTTCTGCAATTCGTCCAGCAGTGCGCACTTGCGCTTGTAGTCCCTGCGCCACTGTTCAGCAAGGTCAGCAATTGTCTGTCTTCCCTCGTCGGTGCCTTTCATGTGTTCCAGCTGCCGGATGACCTCGCAGTAGGCGGCGCGCGACGAAGCACCTTGCATAGCGCGATTCACCATGTTGCGGTAGAGTGCCAGCGTGCGGGCGGAATCCCATGCCATCAGCGGGTCAAAATAGGTACACAGTCCCTCAAAATTGCCGTGTTGCTGAATCCGCTGGAGCAGCTGCTCCCACTGCTCAATGGATCCCAGCAGGGGCAGGCGGATAGTGCTTGTCGTCGGCAGTTTCAGCAAACGTTCCGCCTCGTCGCGCCATGCATCGGCGGGAAGCGTCGCTCGAAGCACATCAATCTGCTCCATGCTGTACTGATTGTACTGCTCAATGTACTGCCGAATCGCCTGCTGCGCAAGGTCAGGCTGATTCGCGCGCTGATAGAGCAAAATCAGCTGTTCGCGGCGCTGCTTGCATGGCATATATTCCCCGGCGAACGTCTGCAAATCCGCCTTGACCTGCTCGATGGCTTCCGTCCACTTTTCCGCCGCCATCAGCGTTTTCAGTGTCCGGTCATGCGCATACGGCACATCCCAATGCGAATGCCAGAAGCTGATGATGTCCTCCTGCGAAGCGTGCAGCTGCTGCATCGTTTTTTCACGCTGATTCAGCAGATTCACCATCGCGCCTCCACCGCGTTCCTGCGCATTCGGCTTCCATTCGGCAATTTTCTCGTCGAGCAGCGCAAGATTCCGCTGATGAATTGCTTCGTCCCACGGATACGAAAACAAGAACGCCAGCGGCGCGGTGAAATACGGCAGCGGTTGCCACGTCCGGAATGCAGCGGCGAACCACTCGTACATTGCCGACTGCTGGGCGGGTGCTGCGATGGCAAGAATCCGCATCCATGCATCGCGGCAAGCGGCTTCGATATCCTCCTGTTCAAGAATTTCATCGGCGGATTCAAACATCATTGCCGTGTCGCAAACGAGTTCAAACGCCAGCATCGCATGTCCCGGCGTCAGCAAATCAGCCAATTCCGCATCCATCAGCTCCAGCAGTTCCTGAACGGGTGATTCCTCTTCTTCGTCATATTCTTCTTCGTCATATTCCGCGTATTCGTCATACTCGTTTTCGGAATAGCGTTCGGCGGCGTGAAGCGTCTGCGTCAGGGTGCGCTGCCAATTGAGGCGGCGTTCATCCGCACGGACAGGTGCATTGCCCTTGCACAGCATCAGCCGATTTCGGAGTGCTTCGTCCTTTTTCAGCAGCGGACGAAGAAAATCCCGAAGCGTTTCGGCGGACAGATCGTTCAGCTTCTTCTCCCACTCCGGCGCGGGCAATTCCGATTCCGGCAGATGGGTCGCCGCAAAGAGAGCCGCCGCCATATGCTTGCAGTTTGCGCCCTCTTTCGCAAAAGGGCAGGTGCAGGACAGAGTTGCCACGGCATCGCCTGCCAGCGTAATCTCAACCCGATACAGCCGCGTGCCTTCTACATCAGCAGTGATTTTCTCCTGCGTGCAGTGCAGATTTTTCACTGCCCCGGCACGCCAGTAATTGCGCCCGCGCGTAATCATCTTCGAGATAAAATTCTCTTTCCAGTCAGTGATGTGCATCGGCATTCCACCTTTTGCAAAACAGGCTGCCCGTTTTTCTCGGACAGCCTGCTTGCTTATTCCTTCGTCTCAATCTCAATGTCGCGTTCTGCCAGCCAGTTCGGCCAGTAGTCGTCGGTGTAAAGCAGTGCCTCGCGGGTGGAGGGCATCGGGGGCAGCGAGCCGCCCGTGGCGTAAATCAGCGCGGAAATCGGCAGAACGGTGTAGCCCTGCTCCTCGTAGTAGGTCAGGACAGCATCAAGAATTTCCCAGCTGTGATTCGCGTCGAGATGGCAGAGCAAAATATTGCCGGGCGCGAGCTTGGCGCGCGTCGTACCGTTCTTGATGCACTCCTCCACCGTATATTTGCCGATGGAGTCCTTTGTGCTCATGTTCCACAGCACGCACTCCATGCCTTCCGCGCGCGAAACGCTGATGACGTTGCTGTTCACGTCCCCGTACGGCGGGCGCATCAGGCGCGGCGAGACGCCCAGCGTTTCCGCCATGGTCTCCGCCGGAAAAACGATTTGGCGCATCATGCTGTAGGGCCGTTCCTTCGTCAGCTGCGGATGCGTGTTCGTGTGGTCGCCGATTTCATTGCCCGCCGCCAGCACGCGCTTGGATTCCTCCGGGAACGTGCGGACGAAATAGCCCGTCATGAAGAAGGTGATATTCGTGTTGTGCTTCGCCAGCACTTCCAGCACCTGATCGGTGTTCTTGCCGCCGAAACCGCAGTCCATGCCGATGCCGACAAGTTTCCGCTCCGTCTCCACGTTCTTGACGGCGCGCTGTCCCTTCGCAACGACGGTCAGGTAACCGCCATCCGCCACACAGCGATCGCCCAGCCACACGCTCAGGCGAGTGTATCCCTCCATATCAGCGGTTGGGGTGATGGAGAAGCTCATGTCGCCGCTCGGATTCGACCACTTCGCTTCCGCCAGCACTGTACCCTTGTCATCGCGCAGCTGGAAGGTGTTGTTGCCCTTGACGATGGTGGATGAATTCGTCACCGTCATGCGGACACTCATCTTCTTGCCCACCGTGCCAAAGTTAATGCCCAGATAGAACTGCACGTTCGGCAGGCGCTGGATAGTCAGCGTGTGCTTGCCTGCACCGGTGTAGCCGTCGCCGCTCTGCAGCTCAAAGACGACCTTGCCGCGCTCCTCCACCACCTGCGTCGGAACGGTCAGCATGGTACTCTTCTGCCCTGCCGGGATGACCACAGAATACGCGCCGTCCAAGCCGTCGCAGGTCAGGGAAACCGTCAGGTCTTTGTCGCTTGCGGGCGACACGTTCAGCTTCAGCGTATAATCATAGCCGCCGTTGATTTGCCCGTTTTTCTCGGCAAAGGTGACTTTCACGCCGTCCGCCAGCGCGACGGACATCAGCAGCGCCAGCATCATGCCCAGCGCGCAAAACCATTTTTTCATGTGCAGCCTCCATTGGTCGTCGATCGTTGATATATCTGCTCGGACATACACGTCCACTTCTATTATACCATTGATTGAAAAGGAACACAAGTGCAAAAAAGCGCCGCTCCGCTTGACCATATTCAATCAGCGGGGCGGCGCGATGTGTCAGGGGATTACTGCTCTGCCAGCTTGTTCAGCATCTCAACGATGCTGCGGCTGTTCTCCAGCTGATTCTCCATGCCTTCGACAATCTGCTCTTCCGCAGTCGTCTCATCCGCATCCGCGTGCAGGACAACCGGCAGCTGCTTGCCGACGAACTGCTCCGCGAAGGCGTCCAGCATTTCCTGCGTCAGACCTTCGACTTCATTTTCCAGCGTCAGCTTCAACTCCGTCACCACATTGTTCGCATCCAGATGCAGTTCAACATCAAGCGTGTATTCGTCCGGCAGCATAGACGTGATGGTGGTGGTAAGAACTCTTCCTTCAGCAGCGGGTTCTTCCGTTGCTTCGGGTTCAGCGGCGGGTTCTTCCGTCGCGTCGGGTTCGGCGGCGGGTTTTTCCGTCGCGTCGGGTTCGGCGGCGGGTTCTTCCGTCGCCTCGGGTTCGGCGGTGGGTTCTTCCGTCGCTTCGGGTTCGGCGGTGGGTTCTTCCGTCGCAGCGGGTTCAACAGCGGGTTCTTCCGTCACAGCGGGCTCGACAGCGGGTTCTTCCGTCGCAGCGGGTTCAACAGCGGGTTCTTCCGTCACATCCGGCTCAGCGGCGGGTTCTTCCGTCGCTTCGGGTTCAACAGCGGGTTCTTCCGTCGCAGCGGGCTCGACAGCGGGTTCTTCCGTCACAGCGGGTTCGACAGCGGGTTCTTCCGTCGCGGCGGGCTCGGCGGTGGGTTCTTCCGTCGCTTCGCCGTTCAGCGCGCTCTGCGCCAAGCCAAGGTTCTGCATCAGCTCATCCAGCTGCGCGGACACGTTGTCGAGGTAGCCCTGCGCCGCCGCCTGATTCGCCTTTGCGGTGTCCAGTTCAGCGGTCAGCGTTTCCACCTGCGCCTTGTTCGCTTCGTTTTCGTCGTTCAGCACAACCAGCTGGGCTTCCAGTTCCGCCACCTTTGCGGTGGATTCTTCCAGCACCAGCTGCGCTTCGCGGAGGTCGTTCTGCGCGGTGGTCAGTTCCGCCTGCGCCGTCTCCTTGTCAGCGATGGTCTGCTGGAGTTCGGTGTTGCTGGCTGCCAGCTGACCGTTGACCTCATCCAGCTGACTGGACAGGTTATTCGACCGCACGAACAGCGCGACCATCACGATGACCGCCACGACCAGCACGACGATGAGTGCAAACAGGGAGACTTTCTTCTTCTCGCTGTTTTCCGGCGTGTTCTGTGCCGGTGTCTGGGACTTGTTTTCGGACATGGGAACTTCCTCCTTGCTTTGTCAGTCGAATCTCAGGCTGTGAATAAATGCGGCTGTCATCCTATTTCCAAATGCGAATGCGCAAGCAGATAGCGCAAATGAATTGGGAAATAGGCTCACTCCTCTGCCTGCCCAAGGAGCTGCCGTGCGGCGTCCACCTGCGCCTGAAGGGATGAAAGCGTCTTTTGCAGCGTCTCCACCTCTCCGATCAGCTCACTGTCCGGGGTCCGAAGGAGAGCGAGCTGCTGCGTGAGCGTTTCCGCCTGCGCCGCTAATTCCGCATTCTCGCTGCGGAGCGCCTTGCGCTGGGCGCGGAGTTCCTGCTCGCGCGCGGACGCTGCATCCGCTTCGGGCTGCACCGCCTGCAATTGCGCCAGCGTTTCCGGCAGGTCAACGTCGATTTGCGCGCGCTGCGTCTGCTGGAGCTTCAACCGCGCCAGACTTGCATCCAGCTGCAATTGCGTCAGGCGAAGCTGCTCGCCCTGCTGCGCCAGCCGAACCGCCAGCACGCACAGCGCCACGCACACCACACACATCACCGCGACAAAAATGGCGCGGAATCCCTTGGAAACTTTCGGCAGCATGCTGCTTCCTCCTCTTCCAGTCTCGCCAACAGGGAGCCTTTCTATTCACTATTGTAGCATATTCCGGTACAAATTGCAAAGCAAAAGCGCTGAAAAATGCCGCTTGTTCGGCAATTTGTTACAAATTATTCATTTTTTGAGCCGCGTCGGCGAGACTTTTGGCGAGATAGTCCAAATTTTCCTGCCGGCAGACGGTATCGCGGGAAGTGTGGATGCGCCCGGTGATGAGTCCCACCCCCGCGCTGTGGTGGTATGCCGATACGCCCACCCCGCACACGAAGCGCCGATAATCGCCCGCGCCTTGCACACCCGCGCGCCCGAAGAATTGTGTCGACACGCCGGATGCCATCGCGTTCGCTTCAAGAGATTCGCGGACGGCTGCGTATTCCGGCTTGTCCTTCGCCATTTTCGGGGCGCTGATGACAAACGTGTCGCCCTCCCCGACGCAGTTGAGGTCAACAAGCAGCTTCATCGTCTGCACTTCGACGTGCTGTGCGCCGTAGCTCTTTGCGCCGCGGCTGCCCGTCTCCTGATGATCAAAGAGGATGAACGCCGTCTTTTCGCGCGCTTCAGGGGGCAGGCGCTGCATCGTCTCCAGCAGGGCGGCAATGCCGGATGTGTTGTCATTGACGTTATGCTTGTTCGCCGCGCCGAACATCATCAGCAGCATCAGCGCCAGATAGGCGAAAAAGAACGTCAGAATCAGCCAATCGCCGCTCTTCGTCGCCAGCCCGACTGCCGTGCCAATCAGCAGGGAAATCAGCAGCATTCCCAGTAGCACCGCGCCCTGCGCGAGGATATACACCGGGAAATTCCGGGGGATGCGCAGATCGGGCACGCCGATGGTCGCCGCCGTATCGTAGTGGGCGCTGATGAGCAGTTCGGCATTTTGAGGGTCGCCGGCGACGATGTTGCGGTGGCGCAGCTTGTCCTTTCGGTTCATGCCGTCCACATAGGGGCGATACCCCATTTCGCGCATCTTCGCCATCACCCACTTCTCGAACGCCCGCTTCTGCGCCGTCGTTTTGCGGATGGGGAACTGCGCGTCGATTTCTTCGCGTATGGTCATGCTTGCTCCTTTTCGACGACCTGCCGGAGGACGGCTTCCACCGTGTCCGCCACGCCCTGCAGGGTAATTTCGTCGTACGTCGTGTCATGTTTGGTATGAATTTTGCTGCAGTACCAGCCTACATGCTTTTTCTTGCGGCAGGCGCAGATGCCCACGCCGAGCTTGAAGTATTGGCGGAACCGCTCTTTTTGAGCCTTGCTTTTGCGCACCGGAAACCGCGCATTGACCTCCTGCATCCAGCGATTCGTATTCACTTTTCCTGCTCCTTTTCCGTGTACGGCACGACCTCCACCACCGTCAGCGTGTCTCCCTCGACGACAAAGCGAATATCCACCTCGCCATACGGCACGCCATACACGCGCTTTCCGTCATGCTGATACGCCGGGCGCGGGTCTTGCGCGAGCAAGCCCATCACGGCGGGCAGATTCTGCTTGGGAACGTACTTTTTTAGCTTCTCCGGGAAATCCACCGTCAAGCGATGGCGTTCGGTCTGCTCGGTGAACCCGCCGACCGCGTCCGGCACGCTGTCCACATACGGCAGGTACGGCTTGATGTCCACAATTGGCGTGCCGTCCATCAAATCCGCGCCGGAGACGACGAGCGTGATGCGCCCGTTCTCCTCCTCCATGCGAATCAAGCGGACAACCGTCAGACCGATGCGGTTCGGGCGGAACGGCGAGCGCGTCGCGAACACGCCCAATCGGGTATTGCCGCCCAGCCGCGGCGGACGCACAGTCGGCCGCCAATCGTCCTGCTGCGCGCGGTCGAACTCCCAGAGCAGCCACAAGTGGGAGTAATCCTCAATGCCGCGGAACGCCTCGCGGACGCTGTACTTTTCCGCCATCACGACGCGGGAAATCACCTCCGGCACAAGCCCCGACTGCCGCGGTACGCCGAATTTCTCCCGAAAGCCGTTTTCGATTCGTGCAATGATTTCCATCCAGATTCCTCCCCTTTTCCATACGGGATAAGTATAGCCCACCCGCGCCCTCCCGTCAAGGGGCGGAAGCAGAAAGGAATTTCTGTCAGTTTTGTATTTGGCAAGAGGATTTTTCTTGGTTGATGGAGAATAATACACCATTCTTATTGCACGAAATCTTTCACAAGGAGGTGAATCCCCTTGGTAGAAGCCCGCCACATTACGATGGATTTCCGCATCGACCAGAACCGCACCACCAACCTCAAGGAGTTTGTCGTCGACGCCCTCCACCGCCAGACGCATACCACCACCTTCCGCGCCCTCGATGATGTGTCCTTCACCGCCGAAAAGGGCAGTGTCACCGGGCTGATTGGCCATAACGGCGCGGGAAAATCCACCCTGCTCAAAATCATCAGCGGCATTTACCCGCCCACCAGCGGCAGCGTCACACTGCAAGGCACGCTCGTCCCCATGCTCGAACTCGGCAGCGGCTTCGACGCGGAACTCACCGGGCGGGAGAATATCTTCCTCAACGGCGCAATTCTTGGCTACCCGAAGGATTTTCTGCATGACAAAGCGCCGGAAATCATTGCGTACAGCGAACTCGATCGTTTCATCGACCGTCCGCTGAAAACGTACTCTTCCGGAATGCTCGCGCGTCTGGCGTTCTCCATCGCCACCGTCGTTCAGCCTGATATTCTGATTGTGGATGAAATTCTTGCCGTCGGCGACGAGCGTTTCCAGCGCAAGAGCCGCGCGCGGATGCTTGAGCTCATGTCCGGCGGCACGACAGTGCTGTTTGTCAGCCATAATTTAAGCCAGATTCGCGAACTCTGCGACCGCGTGATTTGGCTGGAGCACGGCAGAATCCGCGCGCAGGGCGACGCAAAGTCCCTGTGCGACGCATACGAAAGGGAGGCAGCCCCATGAGTGAGCAGACGCCGCGCCGACGCCGCGCTGACCGGGTGTATACGCCGGAGGAAAACGAAGCCGCGCCCTGCCGCCGCCGCATGAATGCGGACGAACCCCCGCGCCGCCGCCGAACGCGCGAGTATTATTCGCCCGAGGAGTTCATCCCGTACCCTGCGGCGGATTCGTTCGATGCCATGCCGCCAGACATCCCGTTCGATGTGCCTCCGGACACGCCGTCCGCGCCCCCGAAACGGAAATTCCGTCTGCCGCCGCTGGGCGAATCGCTGCGCAGGACGATGCAGCTGCTCCGTTCTGCGCGCCCGGATTTCCCCTTCCGCCGCCCGCATGGGGTCGGCGACTTGCTGAACATGCTGCAGGATGCGCTGCTGTGGCTGCCGAAGCTAACGGTACATTTGGCGCTGTATGCCTGCCGTTACCTGCGCGCATCCGTCCGCTATGCCGTGGAGGGCGCGACGCCGCTCTGGCAGGCGTTTCTGCTCCGCCCGTACAGCTGGGCGGGGTTCTATCTGCTGCTTGGGGGGCTGGCATTCGGCGGTGTTCATCTGATGTCGCGCGGGTCAACGGGCGCATCGTTCGCCGGATTCGTGCTGCTGCTCGCGCCGCTGGCGTGGGGCATCGTGCTGGGCTGGGCGGCGGCGAACACGCTGCACCGGCACTGCTTCTTCTCCCGGTGGACGTTCGTCGCGCTGGAAGTGTTGTGCGTCCTTGGCATTGTGGGCGCTGCGCTGGGCTATCCCATTGCGCTGCTTGCGTCGGCGCCGCTGCCGCTGTGGATGCTCGCGGGCGCTCTGCTCCTGCGCCGCACGACGCTGCAATCCTTCTCCCCTGCCGCCATCGTCGATTTCTTCCAGCGCCTGAAGCCGCGCTGGGAACTGCGGCGAATCGGGCTGCACACGGCAGCGACCGTCAGCTACACTGCACCTGTCAAACACAATCGCTTCTTTATTGAGCTGCAATGTACGCATCCGAGCACAGGAAATGCGCTGATTTTGTTTCATACGTCCACCATTGAACCGGCGCTGGGGCAGAAGGTGCATGTGATTCTGCATCCGACGGAGGAAGACATCTATGAAGTGGACTTGACGACGAGCATTCCGCGGGTAAAGATTCGCAAGAATGACTTGTGGCGGAATCGGGAATAGGATAGCATCGGAGGTATCAGCATGGAATCATCCCTCAACATTCAAAAAATCGTCAAGCCCTCCTTTGCCGTTATCGGCATCGAAGGCTCGACAGACGACGGCGAAGGCTTCATCCCCATGCTCTGGTCGGACGCAAACGCCCACTTCGACGAAGTCTCCCCCGTCGCCAGCCGCGACGAAAACGGCGCGCTGCTCGGCATTTGGGGCGCGATGAGCGACGAAACCCGTTCGTTCCTGCCGTGGACAGACGGCTTCTCGCACGGTTTGTACCTCGCGGGCGTGGAATGTCCCATCGACGCGGAAGTGCCGGACGGGTGGACGAAGTGGGTCGTGCCGGGGTATGAGTACCTTGCCATAGAGAATCGCCGTGCGGACACATTCAGCCGCATGGTCGATTACTTCCGCGAAAACGGCTTGAAGCTCGTCGGCGCGGTGCAGGAATTCACCGACCCGAAAACGCAGCAGGAGTATCTGTACTTCCCGATTCGGGCATTATGACAGCTTGACGCATTTCCAAACGGATGCTATAATACCCCATGAATCTGATGCAGAGGTGAACATGATGGCAGAAAAATGTACGCATGACTGCTCCTCGTGCGGGAGCGCGTGCGCATCGCGGCAGAAGCCGCAGAGTTTGCTTGCCCCGGCAAACGCGGGCAGCCGGGTGAAGAAGGTCATCGGCGTCGTCAGCGGCAAAGGCGGCGTGGGAAAATCACTGGTGACAGGTCTGCTCGCGTGCGAAACGGCGCGGCGCGGGAAAATCGCCGGGGTGCTGGATGCGGACATCACCGGGCCGAGTATGCCGCGCATTCTGGGCATCCACGACAAGGCGGTCGGCAATGATCTGGGCATCCTGCCGCAGGAATCTGAAAACGGCGTGAAGGTTATGTCCATCAACCTGCTGCTGGAGCACGACACCGACCCCGTCATCTGGCGCGGCAGCCTGATTGCGGGCACGGTGAAGCAGTTCTGGACGGATGTGTGCTGGGGGGATGTGGACTGCCTGTATGTGGACATGCCGCCGGGAACGGGCGACGTGCCGCTGACGGTGTTCCAGTCGCTGCCGGTGGATGGCATCGTGATTGTCTTAAGCCCGCAGGAGCTGGTCGGCATGATTGTGGAAAAAGCCGTCAAAATGGCGCAGATGATGAACATCCCCGTGCTGGGCTTGGTGGAAAACATGGCGTACATGACCTGCCCGGACTGCGGCAAGCGCCTGTATCCCTTCGGCGAAGGGCGCACGGCGGATGTCGCGAAGCAGTATGGACTGCCGATGCTGGCGCAATTGCCGATTCAGCCCGAACTTGCCAAGAAGTGCGACGAAGGCCGCTTGATGGACATTCAGCTGCCGGAAATGGGCAAAGCAGTGGATGCCGTGCTGAAATGCAAGGTTCGCAAGCATGAATAAGCCAATCCCGTCGGAATCGTCCGGCGGGGTTTTTCATATCGAAACGGTTTTTGCAGCAGGAGAATCCAGCGCACATGTCGAATTATAGTTGATTCAGCGGAACAAATCCGCGTTTTTCTCCGTCTAATCCAGCGGAAAGGGAGGAAAAGCGCCGCTTGTTTCGTTATATCATTGGAAGGCGCGGGCTTTTCGCCACTTTCCGGCAGGGGAAGTGCAATTTAGCCCTTGCACACTGCCCGATAAATGTGTACAATATAGATGGGCGATTGCCCATACGCCTCTTTCCGGCAAATCCGGCGGGAGGATAACGCTTGCTCCGCTCGCCCTGAGTGTGAAGGAAGGGAATTATCATCATGAAGAATCATGCCGCTGCAACTGTTCGCAACCGCATTCTCAAGGGTGCTGCCCTGTGCGGTGTTTTGGCGCTGTCCATGACGCTGACGGGCTGCTTTGTGCCGCCGGACGACCTATCGGGCGACCTGTCCAATCAGGGTGTTGTTTACAATACGGTTGCTGTCACAGCGCCCCCGCGCACCGCCACGCCCACTCCTTCGCCCACGCCGACGGTTGAATCCGTTTTCAATTTCGGCACGAACACCGTCATGCCGACGACACAGCCGGGCGTGATTACGTCCAACGGCATTGTCACCGTGGTGAC
>PPYE01257030.1_pt1 | contig 19202 bp, 17 predicted proteins | sample 1559881 | NCBI WGS metagenome assembly PPYE01 (sample SAMN08240022, study PRJNA423297) | Human gut metagenome, whole genome shotgun sequencing project. | reverse complement strand
CGTCATGGGGGGGATGTGGTAGCCGATCTCATGCTCGAAGTAGTCGGCGATCTCCGTGATGGCGGTGGGGTCCATGCCGTCCAGAGAGCCCCGGAGGGAGGCGTATTCAAACACCATGGCTTCCAGAGGCACATTGCCGGTGCGCTCACCGATGCCCAGCATGGAGCAGTTCACGCCGCTGGCGCCGTACAGCCAGGCGGTGGCGGCGTTGGCAACGGCCTTGTAGAAGTCATTGTGGCCGTGCCATTCCAGATATTCGCTCTCCACGCCGGAATAGTGCTGCAAGCCGTAGATGATGCCGGGAACGCTGCGGGGCAGGGCCACCTCCGTGTAGGGGACACCGTAGCCCATGGTGTCGCAGGCCCGGATGCGGACGGGGATCTTGGCCTGATGGGAAAGCTCCATCAGCTCGTTGACGAAGGGGACCACAAAGCCGTAAAAGTCAGCCCGGGTGATGTCCTCCAGATGGCACCGGGGCATGACCCCGGCGTCAAAGGCGTCCTTCACCGTGGCCAGATAGTAGTCCAACGCCTGCCGGCGGGTCATCTGCATTTTCTTGAAGATGTGGTAGTCGCTGCATGACACCAGAATACCGGTCTCCTTGATGCCAAGGTCCTTCACCATCCGGAAGTCCTCCCGGGTGGCCCGGATCCAGGTGGTGATCTCCGGGAAGCGCAGCCCCAAAGCCTGACAGCGTTCGATGGCCTCCCGGTCCCGCTTGCTGTAAATGAAAAACTCCGTCTGGCGGATCAGGCCGTAAGGCCCGCCCAGCTTGCTCAGCAGCTTGAACAGGTGCTCGATCTGCTCCGGGGTGTAGGGGTTCATGGACTGCTGACCATCCCGGAAGGAAGTGTCCGTGATCCAGATATCGGCAGGCATGGATGTAGGCACCCGCCGGTGGTTGAAGGCCACCTTGGGTACCTCATCGTAGTTATATACGTCCCGGTACAGCACCGGGTCCTTCACATCCTGAAGGGAATAACGGTAGTCATTTTCCTCCAGCAGGTTGGTTTTGGCGGATAATTCAAGCATGGCGGGCTCCTTTCCAGCGATACGCTTGCTGTATACTTGTATACATATATACACCCGCGGCGAAAACTTGTCTACCCCTCCGAATAAACTTCGTGCAGGATCACAAATGGGTCCCTTCATGGCGGCCATTGAAAAGACAGATGTCCTCGATGTGCGGAGTTTTTGCGAAATGCACTGCATTTTCGCCAGAATTTCTGTGCAGTCCGCGCAGAGCGGGGAAAATTGACCGATTTCCCCCGTATCCGGAAAAATCCCTTGCAAACCGGGGCGAATAGTGCTATGATACCCTTTGTCAACAGGGGAGCTTGCGCAAGCAGGCTGAGAGTGGGATGTATCGCCCAGACCCGTAAACCTGATTTGGATAATGCCAACGTAGGGAGATACCGTCGCTGACACGCTCATGGAGCTCGTAATGCGGATATGTCTTTCAGGCATATCCGCGTTTTGTTTTCTATCCGGTTCTTTGTGCCGGACAGACAAGAGCGGTGCCAGCCGGGATTTCAAAAGATGCAGAGGTGTTCAATATGAAATGTGATCCCAAGGATCTGCTGCTGTATGCCGTCACCGACCGGCACTGGCTGAACGGACGGACGCTGGTGGACGTGGTCAAGGAGAGTCTGGATGGCGGCGTTACCATGATCCAGCTTCGGGAAAAATCTCTGGATGAGGGCAAATTTCTGGAAGAAGCCAAGGAGCTGCAAGCCCTGTGCCGGGAGCGGCATGTTCCCTTTATCGTCAATGACAACGTGGACATCGCCAAGGCCATGGACGCTGACGGCGTTCATGTGGGGCAGGACGATATGGCGGCGCTGGATGCCCGGGCCAAGCTGGGGCCGGACAAGCTCATTGGTGTCTCAGCCCACACGGTGGAGGAGGCTCTGCTGGCAGAGAAGCAAGGAGCGGATTATCTGGGCGTGGGAGCCGTGTTCCCCACCAGCTCCAAGAGCGATGTGGGGGAGATGTCCTACGAGACCCTGAAGGCTATCTGCAAGGCCGTGTCCATTCCTGTGGTGGCCATCGGCGGCATTTCCGGCGAGAATGTAGGCAAGCTGGCGGGCAGCGGCATCTGCGGCGTGGCGGTCATCAGCGCCATTTACGCCGCCAAGGATGTCAAAGCCGCTGCCGCTGATTTGAAAGCCACCGTGAAAGAAATGCTGCGGGCATGATCCGGGGGGCCATTTTCGACTTAGATGGCGTCCTGCTGGACTCTATGGGTATCTGGGAAGATCTGGGTGCCCGGTATCTCCGGCGGCTGCACATCACCCCGGAGCCGGGACTGAATGAGGTCCTCTTTCCCATGAGCATGGAGCAGGGGGCTGCCTATCTGAAAGCGCATTACCCGCTTCAACAGAGCGAGGCGGAAATCTGCGGCGGCATTGCCCGGATGCTGAAGGACTACTATGCTCAGGAGGTCCCTGCCAAGCCCGGCGCGGCAGCGCTGCTGGAATTGCTGGCGGAACGGAGCGTTTCTATGGCGGCGGCTACCTCCAGCCCGCGGGAGCACGTGACCGCCGCGTTGGATCGGCTGGGCCTGCTGCCTTACCTGCAAGCCGTTTTTACCACCGGCGAGGTGGGGGTCAGCAAGCATGAGCCGGTGATCTACCATCTGGCGGCGGAAGCGTTGGGGACTGCCCCGGCGGAAACGCTGGTATTCGAGGATTCCCTATACGCTCTGAAAACCGCCAAGGCGGCGGGTTTCCGCACTGTCGGCGTATTGGATGCCCACGGGGAAACAGATCAGGCGGGGCTGAAAGAGGCGGCGGAGGTCTATCTCACGTCCCTGACGGAGTTTCCCGGCCATTGGGAACCGCTCAACAAGTAAATTCGGAACGCTCAGGGCCTTGCCCTGTGTTCAGGCGGTACATTGGGGGCACCACCTTGTATCGCTTTATAAAACGTGCTGTAAAAAGAAAGGAAGTATTCACATGAAAACAGCATTGACCATTGCTGGAAGCGATTCCAGCGGAGGCGCCGGTATCCAGGCGGATATGAAGACCATGACGGCCAACGGCGTTTACGCCATGAGCGCCGTCACGGCCCTGACCGCCCAGAACACCACCGGCGTCACAGATATTCTGGAGTCCACTCCTCATTTCCTGGGTGAGCAGCTGGACGCTATTTTTACCGATATTTTCCCCGACGCGGTGAAGATCGGCATGGTTTCCTCCGCCGACCTCATCGTGGTCATCGCGGAAAAACTGAAGCAGTACAAGGCGAAGAACATCGTGGTGGACCCCGTGATGGTGGCCACCTCCGGGGCAAAGCTGCTGCGGGATGATGCGGTGGAGGCCCTGTGCCGGGAACTGCTGCCGTTAGCGGCGGTCCTGACCCCCAACATCCCCGAGGCGGAGATCCTCTCCGGCATGACCATCACCGATGCCACCGGCATGGAGGCCGCCGCCAAGTACATCAGCGAGAAATACGGCTGCGCCGTACTGTGCAAGGGCGGCCATAAGGTCAACGATGCCGATGATCTCCTGTGGCGGAACGGCTTCGGCAAGTGGTTCCACGGCAAGCGGATCGACAATCCCAACACCCACGGCACCGGCTGCACCCTCTCCAGCGCCATTGCCTCCAATCTGGCCAAGGGCTATGATCTGGACGAGTCCGTGGAGCGGGCCAAGGAATACATCTCCGGCGCATTGGCGGCCATGCTGGATCTGGGCCACGGCTCCGGTCCCATGAACCACATGTTCGCTCTGAAAGGAGCTTTTACGGAATGATCACCTCTACGGTTGCGATCTTATTCGCCGTGGGCTATCTGCTGGCAACGGTCTGGCTGTGCCGGGGCATTCGGCTGACGGCCCGGGACTTGTGCCTGGGTGGGATCGTCTGCGCCATGACGCTGGTGCTGGCCACGATCCGCATTCCTCTGCCCACCGGCTCCAACATCACCTGCGGCTCCTGGATCCCGCTGATGCTGCTGGCCCTGCTGTATGATTATCGGCTGTCCATGCTGAGCGGCTGGGTGTGCGGTATTCTGGCGATGCTCCTGATCCCCGGCTGGCAGGCGGTCCACTGGGCGCAGATCTTTGTGCAGCAGTTGGTCTGCTTCTCCTGCTTGGGCTATGCCGGCGTGTTCGGCAGCGACAAGCGCTGGAAGGCCATCTGCGGCATGGCGCTGGCGGTGGCGATCCGCTGCTTCGGTCATGTGATCAGCGGTGTGATCTTCTATTCCCAGAACGCATGGGACGGCTGGGGCGCCTGGGGTTACAGTCTGGCCTTTAACCTGTCCTCCCGGCTTCCGGAGGGGATCTTGAGCATTTTGATCGTATCGGTGCTGCCGCTGACGCTTATGCGGCGGGCCATTGCCAGAAGGGAGGCAAAATGATGGGTACTGTTGATCGGCTTCTGAAAGCCACCGAGGATATCTGGGCCAGCTACCACGAAAAGCCCTTTGTGCAGGGATTGAAGTACGGCACGCTGGACCAGAAGAAATTCCGTAGCTATATCATTCAGGATTACTGGTATCTCATGGACTATACCAAGGTTTTTGCCATCGGCGTAGCCAAGAGCAAGAGCGTGGAGGTCATGAAACTCTTTGCCAAGTACATCCAGGCGATCCTGGACGGCGAGGTCAACGTTCACAACGGCTATATGGCCGATTTCGGCATCACCCAGGAGGAACTGGACCACACGCCTATCCAGCAGGATAACCGCTCTTACACCTCCTATATGCTCAGCGTTGCCTATCGGGGCGGTGAGGCGGAAATTCTGACGGCCATCTTCTCCTGTGCTTACAGCTATGAGGTCATCGCCCGCAAGATCGTGGAGGAGTGCCCCTCCGCTCCCGAGCACCCCATGTACGGGCGTTGGGTGCGGGGCTACATCACTCCCCGCTACACAGGCAACAACGTGATCCTGAAGGATATGCTGGAGCGGCTGACCAAGGACTATACCGAGGAGCAGCTCCGCTATCTGGAGGAGATCTTTACGGCGTGTTCCCGCTATGAGGCATCCTTCTGGGATATGGCGGACCGCTTCGGAACGGAAGGCGGGGCGCAGGTATGAAAAAGACATCCACCTTCCAAAATGGACTGATCTGGTTCGGCGCAGGCGTTTCTCTGGCGGAGATCCTCACCGGCACCGCCTTTGCGCCTTTGGGTATGGCCAAGGGTCTGGCGGCGATCGTCATCGGTCACATCATCGGCTGCGCCATGATGCTTCTGGCGGGCCTCATCGGCGGCCGTACCGGCCGCAGCGCCATGGAGACCGTGAAAATGAGCTTTGGACAGAAGGGCGGCTTGCTGTTCGCCTTCCTGAACGTGCTTCAGCTGGTAGGCTGGACTGCCATCATGATCTATGACGGGGCCTTGGCTATCGGAGGTATTTTCAATCTTGGTCATTGGGTCTGGTGTCTGGTCATCGGTGTCCTCATCATCCTGTGGATCGCTGTGGGTATCACGGATCTGGGCTGGATCAACAAGCTTACCATGGCGGCCCTGTTTCTTTTGACCTTAGTGCTGTGCAAGGTGATCTTCTTCTCCGGCAGCGCTATGGCGGCCTCCGGCGAGGCCATGACCTTCGGTGCGGCGGTGGAGCTGGCGGTGGCCATGCCTCTGAGCTGGCTGCCCCTCATCAGCGACTACACCCGCGAGGCGGAAAAGCCTGTGCAGGCCACCTGGGTCAGCGTTCTGGTGTACGGGCTGGTGTCCTGCTGGATGTATGTCATCGGCATGGGCGCGGCGATCTTCACCGGGGAGTATGACATTGCCGTTATCATGGTGAAGGCCGGTCTCGGCATTGCCGCTCTGGTGATCCTGGTGTTCTCCACTGTCACCACTACCTTCTTGGATGCCTGGTCTGCCGGTATTTCCGCCGAGTCCCTCTCCGGGAAGATCAACGGCAAAAAGACCGCCATCGGTGTGACGGTCATCGGCGCCGTGGGGGCTATGCTGTTCCCCATGGACGATATTACCGGCTTCCTGTATCTCATCGGCTCCGTGTTCGCGCCCATGATCGCCGTGCAGATCGCAGACCACTTCCTTCTCAAGCGGGACCGCTTTGCCGCGGCGGCGGACGGCCGGAATCTGGTGATCTGGCTGGTGGGCTTCATCGCCTACCGCTGGCTCATGGGGGTGGACACTCCGGTGGGCTACACCCTGCCGGATATGGTCCTGACCGTTCTCCTGTGCGTCCTTGCGGAAAAGCTGTGCGCCGGCAAGAAGAACGGCTGATCGGCTGACCGAACAATAAATGACCGGCGGATACGTGTATGCGTATCCGCCGGTTTTGCTGTGTGTGATTTGTAGGTTTTTCCCTTGCCCTCCGGCCGGTTCCGTGGTACACTTTCTTCCTGTACGAGCATTGACCGAAGGGAAAGGATAACCATGAATCAAAAAGAACTCAACGAGATCCGGCGGCGCTTCAAACTGGATAAAAACAGTATTTCCAAGATTTTTGGCTGCTATGTCAACAGCAATAAGGAGATCATTTCCTGGATCGACGCCTCTATGGGCCTCATGCAGCAGGAGGAGCAGGAAATGTATCTGGGCCTTCTGAAAAAGGCCCTCTCCGGGGCCTTGGGCAAAAATCTGGTGGATATCACGTTTTCCACGGCACAGGTGGCGGACAGTGACGAGCACCGCCTGCTGCAGACCATGCGGCAGACGGAGTTAAAGGACCCCGCCTCCCGGGAGGATTTCTGCCGCCGGCTGATCGACGCACTGAACATGGGAGAGACCAACTACCTGATCCTGCTGGCTGCGGACACCTACGATGTGCCCCACAAGAGCCGGGACGATGAATTTCAGGCGGACGCGGGGGACACGGTGTATCGCTACTTTGTCTGCGCCGTCTGCCCGGTAAAGGCCCCTACTCTGGAGCTGCGGTACGATCATGACCTGAACGAATTCCATCCCGGCTCCACCGGCCATATCGCGCTGGCCCCGGAGCTTGGCTTCCTGTACCCCGCCTTTGACAGCCGCGCCGCCAACATCTATGACCTGCTGTTCTACGCCAAGAACCCGGCGGAGCTGCATCAGGAGGTCATTGACGCGCTGTTCCGGGTGGAGCCGCCCATGTCTGCGGCAGAACAGAAAAATGTTTTTGATACGGCGCTGACGGAGGCTCTGGATCAGGATTGCAGCTATGATGTAGTGCAGTCCGTCCATGAGCAGATCCGGGCAAAGATCGAGGACCACAAGGAAAGCCACGATCCGGAGCCGCTGGAGCTGACGGTTTCCGACGTGGGCTGCATACTGGCCAACAGCGGCGTGGACACCGAAAAGGTGGAAGCGTTCAAAGCGAACTGCGAAAAGCAGTACGGCGAAAACGCCGCACTGAATCCAGTGAATATCATCGAGAGCCGCAAGTTTCAGGTCACCACCCCAGAGGTGAAGATCTCCATCGCCCCGGAAAACAGCTATCTCATCGAGACCCGGATCATCGACGGCCGCAAGTATCTCCTGATTCCCGCCGATGACGGCGTGGAGGTCAACGGCATCGGCGTGAACATCGCCGCCGACCAGCCGCAGGAATAAGCGCAATGCCTTTCATACATAGTAAAAGTCCCGCCGGATTCCGAAAGGAATCCGGCGGGACTGTGTTTCTTCGTAAAATGTTACGGGCGGAAGGGAACTCAGCCCTCCTCCGCGATCTTGCGGCCCATGAGGACGCCCATGACGGAGGCCATCATCAAGCCGCGGGTCCAGCCGGAGCTGTCGCCCAGGCAGTGAAGGCCCTGAAGGCTGGTGTTGAAGTCCGTGTCCATCTTCACCCGGTTGGAATAGAACTTCAGCTCCGGGGAATACAGCAGGGTCTCGTAGGCGGCGAAGCCGGGCACCACATAATCCATAGCCTGAATGAAATTGATGATGTTGGTCATGGCCCGGTAGGGCATGGCGGCGGTAATGTCGCCGGCCACGGCGTCCGGCAGAGTGGGGCGGATGTTGGACTGGGCCAGCTCCTTCTGCCAGGTGCGTTTGCCGTCCAGAATGTCACCGAAGCGCTGCACCAGGATCTGGCCGTTGGCCAGCATGTTGGTCAGCTCGCCCACCTTCTGGGCGTAGGCAATGGGCTGGTTGAAGGGCACGGAGAAATTGTGGGAGCAGAGAATGGACAGGTTGGTGTTGTCGCTCTTCTTCTCCTTGTAGGAGTGGCCGTTGACCACCGCCAGGTTGTTGTCATAGTTTTCCTGACTGACAAAGCCGCCGGGGTTTTGGCAGAAGGTACGGACCTTGTTCTTGAAGGGCCGGGGATAGCCTACCAGCTTGGACTCGTACAGGACCCGGTTTACGGTCTCCATGACCTCATTGCGGACCTCCACACGGACACCGATATCCACAGTGCCGGGGGCGTGAGCGATGTTGTGCTCCGCGCAGAGCTTTTCCAGCCAGTCGGCGCCCCGGCGGCCGGTAGCGACCACGGTGTGCTTGGCGTAGATCTCCATGTCCACCTTGCCGTTGGACACGGAAACGCCCTTGCAGACGTCATTTTCCAGAATCAGGTTGCTGCACTCGTAGCCGAAGTACATCTCTACGCCGTGCTCCTGTAAGTACTTCTCGATGGCGTAGTAGATACCCTGAGCCTTTTCCGTGCCCATGTGGCGGATGGGGCAGTCCACCAGCTTCAAGCCTGCCTGAATGGCGTGCTTGCGGATCTCCTTGCGCTCCTCGTCATTACCGAGACCCTCAATGTGCTCGTCCGCACCGAAATCCAGATAGATCTGGTCAGCGTAATTGATGGTTTCCTGTGCCAGCTCCGGGGTGATGAGGGTGGGCAGATCGCCGCCTACCTCATAGCTGAGGGACAGCTTGCCGTCGGAAAACGCGCCGGCGCCGGAGAAGCCGGTGGTGATGTGGCAGTAGGGCTTGCAGTTGACGCACTTCTTTGTCTTGTCCTTGGGGCAATGGCGGTTTTCTACCGCCTGGCCCTTTTCCACCATGATGATCTTCTGCTTGCTGCCCTTTTTGACCATTTCCAGGGCGGTGAAGATGCCGGCAGGACCGGCGCCGATGATAACAACATCTGCGTTCATAATATCTCCTATCTCCTTATTTGGCTGACAATTCTACCTGATGGCGTACCAGCGTCATAGGCGGCACCGGACGGGGCAGCCTGAGCTTCAGCAGCATCTGGGGATTTCGGGGTTCTTCGATCACGGTTCCGGCCTCATCCCGCATTTCCGGGACCGTCATGGAAAAGGGACGCAGGTCCGGCCCTACCAGCTCCACCGTGTCACCGGTGCGGAACTTGTTCCGCAGGGAAATGACAGCGTTGCCGTCGGAGTCACATTCCGTGACCAGCGCCACCACCTGCCATTCCCGGATGTAGCGGGAATTTTCGTAGTACTGGCCGGGATAACCGTAGTAAAAGCCGGTGGCGTAGGGCCGGTGGCTGACGTGCTCCACCTCGTCCCGCCACACCGGGTCAATGGGGCGGCCCGCAGCGGCATCGTCCAGACAGTGCCGGTAAGCACCGGTGACGATGGCGGCATAATAGGCGGATTTGGCCCGGCCCTCGATCTTCAGACTGGACAGCCCCACATCCAGCAGGTCATCCAGATGGTCGATCATGCACATATCACGGGAATTCAGAATATAGCTGCCCTTTTCGTCCTCTTCAATGGGGAAATATTCGCCGGGGCGTTTTTCCTCCATCAGGGCGTAATGATAGCGGCAGGGCTGGGCGCAGGCGCCGCGGCTGGCATCCCGGCCCGTCATATAATTGCTCAGCAGGCACCGGCCGGAATAGCTGACGCACATGGCTCCGTGGACGAAGGCCTCGATCTCCAGCGCCGCCGGGGTGTTCTCCCGGATGGTCCGAATTTCCTCAAGGCTCAGCTCCCGGGCTAAAATCACCCGGGAAGCGCCCAGATCATACCAGGCGTTGGCAGTGACATAGTTGGAAATGCTGGCCTGAGTGGAGATGTGGCGCTGGCAGTTGGGAGCATATTTCCCCGCCAGCGTAAAGGCACCCAGGTCCGCCACGATCACCGCATCCACACCGGCGTCATTCAGCCGTTCCAGATGCGCCGGCAGGCGGACGATCTCATCCCCCCGGGGCATGGTGTTGATGGTGCAGTGGACCCGTACATTGTGCGCATGGGCATAGGCCACCGCTGCCTTCAGCTCGTCCGGGTCAAAGTTTCCGGCGAAGGCCCGCATACCGAAGTCGGTGCCCGCCAGATATACGGCGTCCGCGCCGTAGAGCACGGCCATTTTCAGCCGTTCCATATCTCCTGCCGGAGCCAGCAGCTCCGGCAGCTTTCTCTGTTTATCCACCATAGGAGCTGCTCCCTACAAAGGCATTGTGCTCAGACAGGGTCTTGGAGAAGTGATGCTTCCCGTCGGTGCCCAATGCGTAGTAATAATAATCCGTGTCATTGGGATCCATAGCCGCTTTCAGGGCCGCGCTGCCGGGGTTGGCAATAGCCGTAGGCGGCAATCCCTTGTGGAGATACAGGTTGTAGGGGGTATCGACCGCCTTGTCCGCGTTGGTGATGGCACCGGTGTGATCCGGCAGACCATAGAGCAGGGACGCGTCGATCTGCAGCAGTCCTGCGGTCTCGCCGGGCTTTTGCAGACGGTTATAGATAACAGAGGCGATATCCCGCTGATCCGTACCGTCCGTCTCCTTTTCAATGAGGGAGGCGATAATGACCACATCCTTCATGCTGTAACCCATGGATTTGGCCTTGGAGGAGGCGAACGCATCCTCGTCGATACGGTCAGCGAAGGCATCGATCAGCTTACCCAGAGCATTCTTGGCATTGTGATTCTTGTAGAACTCATAGGTGTCCGGGAACAGGTAGCCCTCCAGACGGCTGGGGTCTTCGGAATTGTTGTTGATGAAGCTGTAATCGTATGTGGCGGTCTTGGCGGCCTCCAACAGATTTTCTTCCGTATTGACGCCCTTTTCCGCCAGCAGACGGATGGTCTGCCGCACGGTATAGCCCTCGGGGATGGTGACGGTGACAGTCTCCGCCGTCAGGTTGCCGGAGGAGTTGTGCATGCCCAGAATCAGCGCCCGGTAATCCATCTCCGTATTCAGTGTATAGGTGCCGATGCCGATCTTTTTATCGGCATGGGAGATCCCGGCGTAGAGCTTGAAAAACCATTTGTATTTGATCAGCCCCGCATCCTGAAGCTTATCCGCCACGGTGGACACGCTGTCCTCCGCCGTTACCTCCACCGAGGTCTCCCGCAGAGCACCCCGGTTGAAGGCACAGAAATCCGAGCCCAGCATCCAGCCCACACCCGCCAGAATGGCGGAAGCCAGCAGGACAAAGATCAGGTAACCGACCAGCACCGCCAGCGAATTCTGTCTACGCCTGCGGGGACGGCTCTTGCTGCGGTGGACAGACGCCGCTTCACGCCGCGCCCCCTGTGCCTGCCGGACCTCCTGCGCGTCCCAGCTGGCAGTATCATCTCTTCTGTATTCAGACATTGGTTCCTCCTTGCTTTCCCGGTCCCCGGCAGGGAAGGGGAATACAATTTCCGGATTTTTGTCCGGTCCAAGCCCGGTTTCCGGTGACAGCGGCATAAGATAGCCTATCAAACAGAAAGCGGGGTAGTGGTATGTGCTGCAACAACAATGACAGCTCCTGGCTCTGGATCATTCTCGTTCTGATCGTGGTATTGGTATGCTGCGGCAGCGGATATAGCTGCGGAAACGGCTGTGTCCACAACGGCTGCGATTGCTGCTGAACCAGCGGGGACGCACCGCGTCCCGCTGGGGGGACAGGCATTACAGCAGCGACTTGACAGTCTTGTACACCTCGTTGTGGATGTCCTCCACGGTTCGGGGAGCATCGCCCTTGGCACAGTGGATTACGGTCCAGCCGCAGTCCTTCACGATTTCACGGGCGGCCTCCCGGCAGCTTTTCAGATAAGCCTCGTCCTGCTCATGAATGTCGGCATGGGTGCCGGTGGCGGCCTCCCGGCTGCGCATCATCTTCTCCGTGATCTCCGTGGGCATATCCAGATAGAGCACCAGATCCGGCTTCGGCAGGCCCAGCTTGCCGTATTCCAGCTCAAAGAGCCAGTTCAAAAAGACCGTCCGTTCCTCCGGCGGCAGTTTGGACGCCTGATGGACGGCGTTGGACGTGGTGTAGCGGTCCGCGATCACCAGCCCGCCGGCCTCATAGAAAGCGCCCCAGTCCTGCTTGTAGGAGGCATAGCGATCCATGGAAAACATCAGCGACGCTGCGTAGGCGTTCACATCGCCGGGGCGCCTGCCTAAATTGCCATCCAGATACTCCTGCACCATGGCGGCGGAGGGCTTGCCGTACCGGGGAAAAGTGATGTTTTTATAGGGGATGCTTTCCCGCTGTAAATGCTCGCACAGCAGCCGGGACTGGGTGGCTTTGCCGGAACCGTCGGTCCCTTCGAATACGATCAAACGTCCGTTCATTTTCGTTTTCCCTTCTCCTGCCGCACATGGACCAGAAACAGCGGCAGCTTCATCATCCGGCCGATGCGCTTCGGCTCCTTGCACAGGCGGTAAAACCATTCCAGACCGTGATCGGACCAGAATTTCGGCGCACGCTCCACGGTGCCCGCGAACACGTCCAGGCTGCCGCCGAGGCCGCACAGCAAATGGGCACCGGTGGCGGGGCCGTTCCACGCCATCCACAGCTCCTGCTTGGGGGCTCCCAGACAGACGAACACGCAGTCCGCGCCGCTTTCCCGGATGGCTTCCACCACAGGGGCGTCCTCCTTGAAGTAGCCATCATGAGTTCCGGCGATCTTCAGTCCGGGGTACTGCTTTTGCAGCCGTTCCGCCGCCATGTCCGCCACGCCGGGCTTAGCGCCCAGCAGATAGAGGGATCTCCCGCGCTCGGCCATTTTTCCCATCAGCCCTGCGGCAAATTCGATGCCGGGGGTCTTTTCCTTCAGGGGCGTTCCCAGCATGGCCGCTCCCTTTACCACGCCGATGCCGTCCGGCAGAACCAGATCCGCGCCGTTGACCGCCTGCATGGCCGCCGGATTTTCCCGGCAAACTTCTACGATCTCCGGGTTCGGGGTCACTACATAGTGGCACCCCGGTTCCTCCAGCAGCGCCGCTCCGCGGGACACGGCTTCCGTCATGGTCAGATTATCAAAACCAACGCCTAATACGTCGATCCGCATATTTTTCACCTCAGTTATGGATTCCATACTCATACAGATTAAAGTATAGCACATACCTTTGCGAATGTCCACGAAAAAAGCGGAGCCAACAGGCTCCGCTTCCGAAAAAACACGCAGGGCTTATGTTTTTTTTCTGTCCGGCAGCTGTGCCAGCACCACCGCTGCCAGCATCAGGGCGCAGCCGAAATATTCCCGCCCGCTGAGGCGGTCTCCCAAGATCGCCGCGCCGGAAATGGTGGCGAACACGGATTCCAGACTCAGCAGCAGAGAGATCACCGTGGGGTTGGAGCCTTTCTGAGCCAGAATTTGCAGCGTATAGCCCACGCCGCTGGAAAGGAGACCCGCATACAGAATGGCGCCCGCCGCCATAGTCAGACCCGCCCAGGTGGGATGCTCGAAAAGCAGGGAGCCAATCAGGGAAAACGCTGTGACAAAGAAGAACTGACAGCAGGACAGTTCCACGCCGTCCACCACGGTGACAAAGTGATCCACCAGAAGGATCTGTGCTGTAAACACAAAGGCGCACAGCATCACGCAGAGGTCGCCGGGGGCGATGGTAAAGCTCTCCGTGATGCACAGGCAGTACAGTCCCGTCACTGCCAGCAGCACGCTGACCCACACCGCCTTGGGCACCCGCTTCTTCAGGAAAATGCCGAAAATGGGCACCAGCACGATGTAAAGGGCGGTGATGAAGCCCGCCTTGCCGGGGGAGGTGGTATCCAGACCCTTTTGCTGAAGGAAGGAGGCCAGGCCCAGCGTCAGGCCGCACCAGAAGCCGCCCAGCAGAAGATCCTTCCGGGAGCGGGTGACGGAAGCAACCTGCCCCTTCCGGCGGCGGCCGGATCGCATGACGGCGCACAGCACCAGCAAAAACACAAAGGCGATCACCGACCGGGCGGCATTAAAGGCCAGCGGCGGGACATGTTCCGCGCCCACGCTCTGGGCTACAAAGGCGGTGCCCCAGATGAAAGCCGTCAGAACCGCATAGGCGGACGAACGCAGAGAACCCTGCTTCATATACTTGCTCCTCCCCACCGGATGTGGTATGATGATAAAAATTTCTCCCGCCGGTTTTGGACGGCAGGCAGCGTGGATCAACGCATCGAATCAGCCCTGCGCGAAGGTTGGCACAGAGACCGCGAATGTAGCGATTATAGTGGAAAACTGCCGCCGCCGCAAGAGGGGCTGGCCGACTTCTCCGAAGGCCGCAAAGGAAGTTCTGGAAACGCGGCTGTTTTTGTGGATTTTTACTGCTTTTCTGCGAAATTCTGCATATTTGATAAAGGAGGCCCTATGGCGAAGCTGACCCATGATTTCTTCAACGGCGACACCGTTGCCATCGCGCAGGCGCTGCTGGGAAAGTATCTGGTGCGGAGCCGGAACGGCGAGCTGCTGGCGGGCCGCATTACGGAGACGGAGGCCTATGTGGGCCGGTGCGACAAGGCCTGCCACGCCTATAACTACCGCCGTACGCCCCGGACGGAAACGCTGTTCATGGCTCCGGGCCATGCCTACATCTATTTCATCTACGGGATGTACCACTGTCTGAACTTCGTCACGGAGCCGGAGGGGGAACCTTCCGCTGTGCTGCTGCGGGGACTGGAACCGGCGGCGGGGGCGGAGACCATGAAGCACCTGCGGTTCGGGGACGCGCCCATGAACGCCTACCGGCGGAAAAACTTTCTCAACGGCCCCGGCAAGGTCTGCAAGGCGCTGGACCTCACCACGGCCCAGAATAAGCTGGATCTGGAGGGGGACGTTCTGTTTCTCTGCGATTCCATGGCGGATGTGGGGCTGACGGACCCGGTGACCGGACCGGAGCACATCTGCGCCGGCCCACGGATCGGCGTGGACTATGCGGAGGAGGCCAAGGACTTCCCGTGGCGATTCTGGCTGGAAAAGGAGAACTGATATGTATTTATTTGATATGGACGGCACCCTCATTGATTCCAACGATGTCTGGAAGGACGTGGACAGGGAATTCCTGGCCCGGAGGGGTCTGCCCTACACAAAAGCCTATTACGAGGGGGTGGCCCACACCATTTTCCCCTTGGCGGCTAAGTTCACCAAGGAGTTCTGCAATCTGCCCGACAGCGAGGAAGACATCATGGCGGAGTGGATGGAGCTGGCCAAGGACGCCTACGCCCATGTGACGGTGAAACCCGGCGTCCGGGCGTTTTTAAAGCAGTGCAAGGCGGAGAACCGGCGGATGGCGCTGGTGACCTCCAGCGTGCCGGTGCACTGCCGCACCGCCATGGAAAAGCTGGATCTGATGAAGTACTTCGAATCCGTTACCTTTGCTCAGGAGTTGGGTATTGAGAAAAAGGACAAGCGCCTGTGGTTAGGGGTGGCGGAGCGGTACGGCGTGGAGCCGGAAACCTGTACCCTGTTTGACGACAGCCTTGCCGCCTGCAAGGGCGCCCGCAGCGCCAAAATGCGGGTGGTAGGGGTCTATGACAGCTTTTTCGCCGGGGACGAGAAGGAAATGCGCTCCTTCTGCGACGTGTATATCAAGAGCTTTGAGGAACTGCTCTGGAAGCCGGAGTACCGGAACGCGTAATCTTCTGTTCAGTCGACATAAAAAGAAGCGTTGGAATCATCCAACGCTTCTTTTTTCATTGATTCAGTTCAGAGCCCAGTAGGAAACTACCGTCCACTCATGGCGAATGTCCCCTTCCACACCGGACAGCCGGAGGGTCAGCACATCCGTTTTGTCATCCGCACCCACGCCGTAGAGGTAGACATAATTGCCGATCTGTTCTCCCCGCTTCGCCGTGAACCAGGTGTTGAAATCGTCCACCCGGCCCACATAGTAGGCATCGTACTCCGGCAGATAGAAGGTACCCTCCGTGTTGGTCAAGCGATCCATGTCCATCACGCTGCCCCAGTAAAACAGGACGTCCTTGACGCTGGCGGCAGGAATCCGGCAGATGTCTCCCCGATTCGGATAGGCCCAGCCCGGCATCTGGAGCAGCGCCTCGTATTCCGCGTCGCTGATTCCAGATTCCCCGGGGAAGTAATTCAGGAAGTTCCGGAGGCTCAGGTCGTAGACATTGTTGTAATAGGACATCAGGAGGTATTCCAGCTGCTGGGGCTGCGGATTCAGTACAGGGTTGCCCTCCGCGTCGTGGAACGGGTCGGTGACGGCGTTGTAGGCAGCCAGTTCCTCTTGCGTCAGGGTGTGCCGGGGGCTGTACTGCCCTGTCAGCGAGATCTCCACCACGGCCTGAAAGGTTTCCCAGCCACCGCCCCGGTCAGCGTCATAAATCACCGGCACCAGAGCCCGATCCTTCTTCGTACTGTACAGGATCTGATTCTGTAGCACCGTGGCTGCCAGATGCACCTGCTCCCAGCCGTGAACGTTTCTGGCCCGGGCACTGTCCAGAGAACAGAGTCGCGGCTCGCCGTTTTTCTGCTCCACCGTGTAGGAGACCGTAAGATCTGCGGCGCGCCCGTCCACCTCCGCCCGGTAGGTGGAGGTCATCATAGTCCGGGTGGACGCGCCGGCGGCGGGAAGGCTCTCCGTCGGCGTGAAGCTCTCCGCCATGAGATACATCACCTGAGGCTCGATGAAGATATGCACGTAATTGCTGATGCCCAGATCCGTCCACAAAGTCCAGACCCGCCAGCAGCCGTTCCCGTCGGCGGCGGGGTAGAAGTAGTAGCGCTCGTTTATGCCGCCCTGCCGCCGTTTCCAGATCTGCTTGGTATCGTCCAGCGGCTCAAAGCCCTGCTTCCGGGAGGTAATATATTCGTCCTCCAAGGTCTGGGTGAACCGGTCTACCGTAAGGATGGAGCCGGTATCATAGCCGGAATACCATTCCCAGTGACCGTGACTGCGATGGGCCGTGGCGTCCGCCATGATCCATGCGCTGGTGGGGATGTAGAGATAGCCGCCGTCCACATCATAGCGGTGGACGGGATAGTTGCCGGGCTTGTCATTGGGGTTGTTGTAGTTGATCTGGTCGATCCAGTCCTCCACATACAGCGGCAGATCCAGCTTTCGGTCCGTCACATACCAGTCGTAAATGGCCTCCTCCATGGTGTTGTGATAGCCGAAGAAATCGCCGCCGTCATTGATGGAGTCGTCGCAGAGGATGTCGTAGCTGCCGTCATCGTGCCGCAGGGCCACTATTACATGACGATCATCTAACGAGAAGTATTCCTCGTCGTCATAATACTGTCCGCCCACCAGCGCCACCGAAGCCGTGTCCACATCCAGCTTTATCAGATAGTAATACTCCCATTCCTCCAACACGCCGTCGGGGGCCAGTCCGGCCACCTCTCCGCCCTTCGTCAGATATTCCAGCTTTCGATCCGTCACCGCGGCGGTATGGGGCTGGCCGCTGACAGTGCCGTCGGCGTTTTCCGTGTAATACCGGGCCTCCGTCTGAGACAGCATCACCTGCTGGACGTAGGCCTCCACGCTGGGCCACTGGCCGGTTTCCGTCCGGCCTGCCGGGGGATCTTCCGTTGGGGTGCCGCTCCCCTTGGGGTTGGCGGCGCAGAGGGCGATCAGTCCCACGCAGACCACGGCGCACACGGCGATGATCCACGGCTGGGGCCGTTTCCAGTTCAGCAGATTCCGGATGCGTCCGCCGGTGTCGCCTTCGCCGAAGGCAAGGGGCATCCCCGCCACGATGCGGCGGCCGGTGGCAAGGCTCAGCAGGGAGGCGGAGTAGTCCGCCCGGATGTCCTCGCCCAGTTCCCTTACCACTGCCTCGTCGCAGCTCATTTCCATGTCCTTCCCCGCCAAAATGAACGCCGCCCACACCAGCGGGTTGAACCAGTGAACGCACAGAGCCAGAAATGACAGGAGCTTCACCACATGATCCCGGCGGCGGAGGTGATACTGCTCATGCCGCAGGATGTAGCCCCGCTCCGTCTCCGTCAGGGTGGAGGGCAGGTAGATCTTGGGCCGGAACAGGCCCATGACAAAGGGGGAGGGGATGTAGTCCGCCAGATAGATGTTGTCCTCCAATTGCACGGCCCCTACCAGACGGCGGCGGAGCCGCAGCAGCGAGACCACGCTGTAAAGGAGCAGCAGGGCCATGCCCGTCAGCCACGTCAGGGTCAGGACCGCCACCGGGCCGCTAAGGGGTGAGACCGGGGCAGCATCAGGCTGAGTCACGCTGGGGGCGGTGCTGACGATGTTCTCGCCGGGTTCCGCCGGGAACGGCTCCTGAGGTAAAGGTGTCACCGCGGGGGCCATATTGCGGACGATGTCCGCCGGGACGTACTCCACCACGCTGGTAACGGCAGTCCGCTCCTGCGCCGGAGCGCCCAGCGCTCCCAGCAGGGACACGGCGGAGGTGACGGACACCGGACACAGCAGCCGAAACAGCACCACCGCCCACAGGGCATAGGAAAAGACCTTGGGTGCCCGCCGCAGCAGCAGGCGGACTGTCAGTACCGCCAGAATCACCACGCTGGCGGTGAGACTCATATTACAGACGATGGGAAACAGCCGGTGCATTACAAACTCGCCCATACGCTACCTCCTGTTCTGATCGATCAATTTTTGCAGCTCCGCGATTTCGTCCTCCGTCAGCTTTTTTCGCCGGGTAAACGCTGTGATAAACGCGGGCAGGGACCCGGAAAAGCTTTCCTCCACGAATTGCTGGCTCTGGGCGGTGTCATAGTCCGCCCGGGACAGCTGGCTGGTGACGGTGCCGCCCTCGTTTTGGAAGATGCCCCGGTCACACAGCCGTTTCAGAACGGTGTAGGTGGTGGACTTTTTCCAACCAAGGGCCTCCTCCGCCAGTCGGACCAACTCCGTGGAGCCGACCGGCTCCCTGTCCCAGATGATCTCCGCGAACCGGGTCTCCACCGGCCCCATTTTCAAATCGCTCATAGGTTCACCTCCGAGGTTTACTACATGTAGACCTTCTACTTGCAGTCTACAATGTGTAAACCAAATTGTCAAGGGGCTTTCAAGGAAAAAACGCCGGGAGAGCGGCATGAAAAAGGAAATCAGCGTGTCGAAAAAACCTTTTCGTCCCGCTGAACAAGTTTTTAGAACTTTATAAAAGTTCTGAAAACTTAGGATTTCAATGGCGCAGGACACCCTTCTTGGGTTTCCCGCGCACACCCTTC
>PPYE01434790.1_pt1 | contig 19203 bp, 23 predicted proteins | sample 1559881 | NCBI WGS metagenome assembly PPYE01 (sample SAMN08240022, study PRJNA423297) | Human gut metagenome, whole genome shotgun sequencing project. | reverse complement strand
AAAGAAGCTCGTATCAGCTATTGACCGATACGAGCTTCTCCGTTTATTCTCTGTTTCCGGTAATAAAGTAGTCGCAATACTCTCCGCCATTCGCCAGCGTCTGTTTTCTGTGCAGCACGCCGTGCTGAAGCGTGATCATCACTTCATCAAGTTCGCAGAACAACGGCATGAGTTCGGAAACACCGAGTTTCTCCGCGTAAATGCAAATCGGGCAGCGGGTAATGCGGTAGTAACAGGCACCCTCATACGGCTGCCCGACAAAATCCACCTTGAAGGAGGTCGGGTATTTCGCTTCCTTTTCGGGCGTGTACCATTTGGCGTATTTGACAACGCTCTTTTTGTTCTCCGCCTTGCCCTTGTCGGTATTCAAGTCGGTCTTTGCAAAATACCACTTGATATGATAGAGTGAGCGGCGCATCATTTCCTGCACGGCCGTTGGTGGAATTTTCTTTTCGCTTGCCACATAGGGCGCAACGAAGGCAAGGGCGAACAACTCGTTGTATGCCATAGGGTTATCGTCACCGATGTCGTCTGCTTTCTCGACAAGCTCACGATAGACCTTTTTGCTCTTTTTCATAATGTCGGCGGCATATTCCCTGCCGTACTTCTCTGCCAGAACCTTTTTCATCGGGCTTTTGAACATCCAGAAATAAAAACCGTTGTATTTCATATCACTTTTTCTCCCGTGATTTATTTACAGGCTCGAGAAACGCAACCCAGCCACCGAAGTGATAGCCCTTCATCGCGTCCATATATCGCGCGGCAGTCTTGCGGTCGGTGCATTCCACCATGATCCGGCGGTAGCTGTCAAACTGTGCGGAGATCAGCTTCCTCTGATGCCGCGCCGATTACTTTCGCCCCACCAGCAACGTCGAGGCGCGAAGCATCAGACGTTTGGCCTCCTTCGGTGTCATGAAGCTGCCGTCGGTCGTGTCGATCAGCTCTACACGCTCATAGCCCATATCCCTGAGCTTTTGGACAAACGCCTGCATATCGCCGTATCTACCGGGCGACATCAGGTCGTGGATAGCAAATGTTCCGCCCTTTTTCAGCACGCGCAGCGTTTCCAGCAGAAGCTGCTGCTTGTCCTTTCCCGTGATATTATGATAGACATAGTTGCTGGTCACCGCGTCGAAGCTCTCGTCGGGGAAATCCAGCTTTACGGCGTTCCCGCGCCTGAACAAAGCGTTCTTCACGCCCTCCGCAGCGGCGTTTTTTTCGCACAGCGGCAGGGTGAAGGAGGCGTATTCCTTGCCCCAGCGATCGATACCGATCATTTTTCCCTGGGGATTGCGCTTCGCGCAGGCAATGGTCAGCGCACCGCTGCCGCAGCCGATGTCCAGTCCCACGCCGCCCTCCGGCAGCGTGATATGCTCCGCCGTGCCGTCAATGATCTGCTTTGAGAGCTTGCGCTCGCCGTCATAGGAAAAGCTCCGATAGGCATACACGCACCACTGGGTGTACTTTGCACAAACGACAAAGGCAATGCCGAACACCACTCCCAGCACGACGCGCAGCTTTCCGCTCACACAAACACCGAATACGCCGAAAACCAGCAGCAGCGCAAGGGACAGCACCGTTCCCGCGATGAGCGAAACCAGCATTCCCTTGGGGATCCAGTTTTTGTAGTCAGGCTTCATATTCAAGACTCCTTTTTTATTAAGTGTGATTTCTCTCATAAACCACAGCCGCGATGCACCAGATCACGATGGCGGTATTGGTACTGCTCTGGCTCATTACGGACATCCATGTGGCTGTCGGCACCTGCATGGCCTGTGCAATATCAGGAACAGCAACCAGCAGAAGATTCCATGTGACCGGATGGAAAACGAGCATCCGCCTGGGATAACGGGTTTTACCGACAAGCAGCATCACGAAATGGATCCCAAAAAACAATAGCATCGGAACATACATGGGGAGGATTGCGGGGAGCATGTCATCCTGATAGGCTGTGACCGCTGTGATGGCGGCCTCCGCTCCGATACGCGGCCCCAGATAGGTGGAAAACCACGCCAGAGTAGCCGCCCAGAGATGGATCGACAAGGCTACCACAACCGTAAATAACCCGCAAAAATACTGGATAGCTTTTGTTCTCGTATACCTTGCGTCAATATCCGTATTCAGTGCCTTCACCATGAAGGAGTAGAGGAAGCACCCAAGCGCTCCCATTCCGACGACCAATGCAGGCTTCCACAAGGCGTAGGCGCCGGACAGATAACAGGCTCTGTTGAACATTCCGGTGTCCGTCTTCTGCAGCGGAACGCATCCCAGCAGCCAATCGCCGGCAGCCATCAATATCCCGCCGATTGCGCCAAGAATATAGCATTGGATAAACGGTTTCTTTTCTTCCTTCTTCATCTTCTTCATTCCTGTGCATTTATTTCATGATCTTCATGCAAAAGTCGCAGCGGTCATCGCCGCGCCCCAGCGTTTTTGTTCGATGCCAAATGAGCTTCGGATGAAGACCGGTGTAGCTGATGTCGTCGCTGTCGCAAAAGCAGCAGCACAGCTCAGGACATCCGTATGCCACGCAGGTGTCATGATATGGACATTTCATCATATCCACACGCCATATACCGTTGCCGACCTGCAGTTCCTTTGAGTCAAAGCCCGCCGCCGGGCCGAAAACGCTCCGTGTGGATTTGACAAAAACGCCGGGGACAAGGCGGTAAAGCCCCGGTATGTGCAGCAGGGCTGCAAGCTGTTTGTGGCTCGTTCTCGCCAGCTCCTCCACATAGCCATGAACGGTTTGCAGAGCCTCCTCTTTCGGCATGACCCGCTGCAAGGTTTCGTAGGCCGCAATGCCCGGTAATATCTGCCGTTTGAGGTGGTATTGCTTCTCCTTGCTTGCATCTGCATTTTCAGCCAGCAGCACATTCAACCGCGCATCAAAAAATGCATTAAGCTCCTTGGCCTGCGAGGGAAAGCACTGTGCCGCAGTCTCCCGAAAATCACGGGAGAGATAGGTTTCCTTCATCGTCCTGCCTCCGTCCCAGCTTTCACGAAGCCCTTCTTTTTATACCCGCAGTCGCAGTATGGGCCGCCGGAGGCGAGGCGGCTTTCAAGGTGGCGGTCGCCTTCATGCCGGAAATATCTTTGGGGGTAAACTTGTTTTTTCCGCTCTTGCGGCAAAACCATTTCATCGGCTTTGTCATCATGGATTTTGCATAATACTCCGTCAGCCGCTCCACATCCGGGCGCTCCGGCATGGAGAGAATAAACGCACCAATCATCGCGCAGTTGACGAGGTTCATCTTGAACCGGTCGCCTTTTTCAAATTCGGGCAGCTCGGAGATGATCTCCCTGTATTTTGGCTTTGCTTTTTTCGTGATGGCTTTTGCCGTATTCGTACCGTAGCCGAACACCGCTGTCAGCTGGTTTCGGAAGGACGGCGCAAACAGCGTCCACATGCCGAAAGGCATTCCGGCGTATTTCATCGTAAGTATCTCCCAGCCTCCGCCTCCAGCGCCTGCCACACGGGATAAGCCGCGCCGTTCTCATCAAAGAACCGCTTGATATCCCGATTCAGGGCGCTCATTTCGTCTATGGCGTTCATGGCGTGGTCGGAGGCACATAGTTTGCCCAGTGAGGTGGCGCACATGAGTTTAAAGAAGCGCAGACAGGTCTTGCGGTACTTTTCGCTCTCAAAGTCTGCATCCGCCTTTGGCAAAATGTCGTGTCCCGCATTGCGTATGGCACGGTAGCCTTCAATGTTGGCATCGATCACCCGTCCAAGGTACACCGTATTTCTCCTAAGCTTTTTCAGGTCGCCGTCCGTCTTATAGCAGGCGAAGGCCGCAGGCATCACAAAGGCCGCATGGCAGAGCAGATAGTCCTCCATATTCGGCTCATAGACGACCTTGTATTTGGTACCGCCGAAAATCTCTCCGATCAGTTCCGCATTGGAGACCGCCCCACGCAGCTGCCCGATGGTGATCTTTTTCAGGTCGATAGAAACGACCCGGTCAGGTTCCCGATGCCCGGCAGAGAGCGCAAAGGCAAACAAGATATTTTTCTCCGGCAGTGCCGCCGCCAGCGCTCTTGCCTGCACATTGTTACCCACAAAAACAATATTTTTCGTCTGATTCGCCCGCAAGGTTTCCAGAGCAGAATCCAGCTGCGTATATCGCAGGACGACAAATATCACATCGTACCGGACATTCGGTGCCAGTTCCGTCACCACAGGAATATTGCTGACCGATGTGCGGAAGGAGAATTGATCCTTGATCCGCAGTCCGTTCTTCCTGATTTCCTCTGCCCAGTTTCCCCGGGCAAGCAGGGTCACATCCTTTCCGGCGTGAAACAGATTCCTTGCCAGATTGCACCCTAAAACACCTGCACCATATACCAGAATTTTCATTGCTTGCCTCCAAATCTGATCTTTACAATCTGCATCTTCATCATTCCGTCACCGACCCTGGCGAGAAAACGGAAAAATCCGCTGACGGATGGGTCTTTCAAATCGGTGTAGCCCAGCATATAGCCCCGACTCGTGACCTGCAAGCGGCTGTCCCACAGGGAAAGCTCGCTTTTTGCGTCCGAAACCGCAAAATATGCGCCGACATCCTTGATTTTCGCGCTTTTGAGCCATGTTTTTGCAATCATCTTCACCGCCGTCCGATTTGCAGCGTCAAACACCAGCACGCTGCCCGGAAAAGCGTCTGCCATTTGCTGTACCAGCGCCTTGACATGCTCAGTCAAAAAGTAGTAGAACACCCCGGAGGAAAAGAATACCGCGCCGTTTGAAGAGTCAATTTTTCTAAACCATTCGGTATTGTTCAAATCGCATGGGATATTTTCCTCACGCTCCCCGGCGGGCAAAAGCTCGTTACGCACGGCTATGACATCGGGAAAGTCCAGATTGTAAATTTTACAGCTGCCGTTGTCGCAGCTTCTTCCAGTGCCGTCCAGCCCGCAGCCCAGATTGACCACCGCCGCATTGGGGTGAGATTTCAGATAATCCCGCACCTCAAAAGCAAGGTCATTCTGCCGCATGGCCACCTCCAGTGAACCGAAACGCTGCATCAGGCTGCGGGAGTTTTTCTCCGCCTCTGAAAAATCGTAGTCGATCTCGTCAATCAGGCGAACCGCTGTTTCGTCCCGGTAAAGATTCGGGTATAGTTCTGAGCAGACCTTCCGCGCATACAGCGGAATGATCAGCGTCTCCTGTACGGTGTTTTTCTCGATTTTGTATTTCATGGGTATCACTCACTTTCTGATAAATGGAAGTTCCGGCATACAGTCACGCTCGGCGATGTGTGCCAGCATTTCGGCGAACCCCTTTGGATCGCGTATCTGATATTGCATATGATTGTATCCCTCAAACACGGGATAATGGCCGCAGGGGTAGGCTTCCATCACTGCTTGACGGTATTTGAAATGCTCCTCTTTGCTGCCGAACTCGAAATAGGTATGTTTTTGCAATTCTTTCGAAAGCGGCGGAAAGGGTTTATCCTCCAGACTGTCCGAAATCTGCCGCCGCAAATTTGTATAGGTCAGATTTTTCCCTGCGTCTATAAAATACGACTTTATGGAATCGTCGTCACACCACAGTATCTTTTTCAGCGTACCGCCCTTCGACCAATATAGGCTCTTGATGGCAAAATACAGAAACGGCGTCATGATACGGCGCGTGCCCTTTCCGATTTGGGCGAACTGCCCGCCGTCAAAGAAAGCGTGCTCCACGGGCAGCTTCGTCTGCGTCAGAAACGCCATGGCAAGGTCTGCACCGATGGAAGAAGCGACCACCATCGCCAGCCGCTCCACGCCCTGTCGATGCAGAAAGTCCTCTACCTGCCGTATTTCGTCCAGCTTGCTGACATATTTCTGCCCCTCGCAGTAAACGGTGGAGGTGGGCAAGATGCAGAAATATCGATCCTGCAAATACCTCGCAATCGGTTCGCTGCTCGCTCCTGTCACACCCATTGCATGAAAGAACAGCACCGCAGGATGATTCCTGTTGCCATAAGTTTGAAACAGCATTTCTATCACCTCATATTTTCATAAAAAGCATCATAATCGCCGCCAGTGCTGCCGAAATGACCGCCATTCCCACCGTGCCGAACAGCCACTTTTTTGCTTTGTCTTTTGCGGTGATGTATGGTTTTAAGTCCTCTGTTCCTGGAATTGTCCACGCCTTTGTGTGACCGACCCAATAGCCGTCAACCCAAAATCGGTCTATGAGATTCATAACGGACAGTATGACCAGCAGCTGCCAAAAGCCCTGAACGAAGCCCTTTGCGCCGTTGAGCGCATAGACGCAGACCAGCACATAGGCGATGTAGCCGGGGACGCAGACAGCTTTGAAAATCAAAGCATTTCGCTTGATTTTCGCATGTGTTGTAAGCCCCAGCGTTACGCACCGCTCCTGCACCTCCTGGCTGTAAAGATGCACCATGCCCACCGCGCCCTTGCGGATACCGATGGCGCAAACCAAAACGAGCAGAACGCCCAGCCCTATGCCCTCCAGGATCGTTTGTAAAATCATCCCTGTTTCTCCTCATTCCGCTTTTCGGCAGGCAAACCATGCCATGCTTTTCAGGTTTCCCATGTCCACATCCGTATACATTCCATCCAGCCGTGCTTTCAGACTGGAAACCGTCTCATAGGGCGGTGTGAAAAAACTTGCCTTTTCATAAACATGCCGGACAAACCAATCCGTCCGCTTGTGCTCGCCCATCACATAAAAGCAGCCGCAGAATGTCCCGCCGGGTCTCAAAACCCGGAAAACCTCCCGATAAGCGGCTTCCTTGTCCGGAAAAGCATGAAAGCCGTTCAGCGACAAAACGATGTCGAAGGTGTCGTCTTCATAGGGAAGTGCCCCCACATCTCCCTGCCGGAAGGTTACATTTTTCAGGTGCAGGCGGTCAGCCTTTTCCCGTGCCTGCCTCATCATATCGGGCGAATAATCGAGACAGGTAATGTCCGCCTCCGGCATAGTCTGATAAACCGGCATGGTCAGAATCCCTGTTCCCACCGGCACTTCCAGCAGCTTGCCGGAGAAATGCTCCGGAATACCGGACATTGCCTTTTCCAGATAGGCGTCGTTTTCCGCCTTGTTCATTGCCCACACCAAGCGGCACACCGCTTTCCCGCTCAGAGTAGAGCAGGTGATCATGCCGTCATAAAAACTGTTTCCGCCCGTCATTCGGTACGCACCGCGAATGGCTTCTTTTCGTTCCATGGTTCTTCCTCCGTGTTTCAATCATCACACGACCGTTTCCGATCTCATTTTTTCAAAATGTCCACGATTTTCGAAAAGTCCTCTTTTGCCTCCTTGAAGATCGGCAGCATACAGTAGCAATGCACCATCTTTGGGCGGGCGGACACCGTATAGGGGACATTTGCCCGTTTGCAGGCTTCCTCAAAGTCTGGCAATGCGCCGTAGAGCACCTCGTCGGCAGAATAGAAGAAGTGAATATCGCCTACGCCGGTAAAATCTCCCCGGGAGCCGGAGAGCATATAGTCCGGCACATTCTCGCAGCCATGCCGCATGATTTTTTCCACTGTCACCATAAAGGCATAGTCGATGGAAACGTCCCGTTTATTGAGCGCCTGCATCCGCGCCTTTTCCGCATCGTTCCATGGCACTTCACCGGGGGATACGGCGACGATGTGACTTGGCTGCGGCAGCGGCTCGGGCTGCGCGTTGTTGTGCGCCGCGATCCCCAAAGCCAGCGCACCGCCTGAGGAAAAGCCGCAAGTACTGACATTTCCGCCGCCGTACAGTGTAATCATTTTTCGATAGCATTCGTACACCATCGCGTATGTTTCAGTAATGCAGTGTTCCATGCAGAGCGGGTAAAACGGAAACCACACATCACAACCGGTCTCGCGGCAGAGCTTGCGCATCACAGGCAGGTCGCCCTTATCGGGGCCGATCACCATGCCGCCGCCAAAGAAATAGAGAATCGCGCGCTCGGACGGCTTCGGATGCTCTCGCACGATCAGGCAGGGAAAGCCGTTTACCGCGATCGTTTCATAATATGCCTTGCGGTCGGTGGGCGTAAAAACGCCACGATGCCGGTTCTGCTTTTCAATTTCCTTTCGCAGTGCATCCTCCGGCAAGGCGAACGCCTTTTTCGCGCCAGAGAGCTTGTATACGCTGCGTAAGATAGACGCAAAGATACTCATGATTCAACCCCCTCATTTCCGCGCCGTAATGCAGAGCCAGCTTTTCTTTTTGTGTATCTGCACATCGTGAAAGCCTGCCTGCTCCAGATACGCCTTTAATTCAACGTCCTTATAGATGGTCATGCCGCCGATGATCGCCGTCCACTTCTTGTCCTTGTCCGTATCGCCGCTGCTCTCGTTGCAGATGAGAAATGTCCCGCCGGGCTTCAGCACCCGGTAAACCTCCCGGAAGCACTGCGGCAGATCGGGCCAGAAATAGACGGTTTCAAAGGCCGTTACCGCATCGAACCAGTCGCCTGCAAAGATCATATTCGCCACGCTGCCTTGCAGAACGGTGCAGCGGCCCTCCGCTATGGCGGCCTCGTTGACCTTTTTGGATTTCTCCACGCTGACGAGCGAATAGTCGATGCCCTTCACGATACCCTCCGGGCTTTTTTTCAGAAGTCTCTTGATATTCGCTCCTCCGCCGCAGCCGCAGTCCAGCACCTTGGCGTCCAGAGTAAGCTCCAAAAAGCGAAGTCCCCACCGTGCCACAGGACTGTGCCCCAGGTTCATCATGGCGACCATGATTTTCCCGCCAAGCCCCACAGGCTTTCTGGTGTTCTCAAAAAATGACATCTTATCACACCTCCGATTTCACACATTCCGCATAGGTCAGCGGGAAGGACGCCTTTAGAACAGCGCTTTTCCGCACCGTCCAGCCATTCTGACTTAGAAAGCGCAGGTATTCCGCGCTCGTCCATCTGCTGTGGAGAGGAAAGCCTGCCAGTTTCATGAAAAAGGCTTTGACCTTGCCGGAAAACGAGTTTCCGGTTATCCCGCTTCGCCTCGGCGATCATCTCCGCAGAGGCGTCCGTCGCCTCGATGTGTGCCGCCGCGTTCACGATGTTTTTTGCAATCAACCCTGTGCCGGTGGCCAACTCCAGCACCGTCTTGGCTTTCACCTCCGGTCGGATCAGTTCATACATCTCGTCATATGCTGCCCGGTCCTTTCGCATAAAGCGGTCATACCGACCGGCATTTTTATCCCAGAAATTCTTGTGTTTTCGCATCGCTATCATTCCTTTCGACGTTAGATTCATCTAACCGATATGTGCGGTTGTTCGGTTAGATGATGCTAACCGTTGTGCCTTGGAAAAGCCGCATTTCTGCGGCCTTTCGCTTATTCAAATAACTCCCTGCAAGCACCGTACACCAGCGTTTCCAGCACCTGCGGGTATAGCTCCCCAATCTGCTCCTTATGGGAAACTGTGAGGATCAGTCCCCGCACCGTCGCGGCAGCCAAAGAAGCGCCGCACCTTGGCATCAAATCATATTTTTCCAAGAGCTGACGAATATGCGTTTCGTCATCGTGGTAATGGACATTTTTGACGCCCTCCGGCAGTCTCTGCAAAAGCAGCTTCGCATCGTTTTCAATGAAGACCATGTCGCCGGTATCGGACAGCCGCCGGCAGACGGCAAGAACCGCCTTTGCCGCACGCTCCGACGGCGGCAAGCCGTCAGATTCACACAGCGCGCGGTCGGCCACCTCGTAAAGCTCGGCGTGGATGCCCTCCAAAACTGTGAAGAAAAGCATTTCCTTGGATTCGTAGAATTTATAGAACGAGCCCTTCGCAATGCCGACCGCCTTCGTCAGCTGATCCACGGAGGTTTTCTTCATCCCCAGCGTGACAGCGCAACGCCTCGTTTCCTTCAGCAACGCCTTGCGGAGCTGCTCAGTCTCGTAATCGGTAAAAGCCAAGGTCGCACCTCCTTAAATATGACCATTTCGGTTCTTCTGGTCGTTCTGATACCCATTTTGTTTCATATTGCACGGATGGATTGATTACAAGAAAAAAGCAGGAATTAACACAACATGAACGACATATGATATCTGCAATAATCTTCCTGTGGAACGATCTGCACAACGCTCAACGACATGCCCCATGTATAGAGACGGCGACTCGTATGAGCCACCGTCTTTATACATGATTACCGCTCAGGGTCATTTTTTTTTCGTTTACTGAGAGAATTTCGATACTGCTCTTGATTTCTGTGCTTAATGAGTTGTCGCGCCTGCCGTTCTTCTGCATCCGCGCCAAGCAGGTGGGATGTTTCCTGCTTGGCGCTGAGCAGCATAATAAGAGAAGGCTTCTCGTGCATGGCATCCTCTAACTGCTGTTCTGCCGCCTTTTCCTGCGCAGGACGGATGACCTGCCGTGCTTTGTACAGCTCTACCGGGTCAAAATCCGCAGCCTGCGCTTTCAGCTCGGCATATTCAGTCAAAGCCTTATCCAGTTCAACGGAATATTTCTGTTCCCGCGTCTCCAGCTTTTTCAGGCAGGCCTCCATGGTGGCAATATCCTTGCGGAATGCCTCTGCGCCTGCATCTTCTGCATACTCAAATTTTTGCAAAAGGAGTGCCTTTTCGAAACGCAATTCCTCTAAATCTTCTGTCAGCTCGGCAATGCGGACAGCCAGCGCCTTGTGGCGTTTTACATGGTATATTGGCAATTCCTTTTTCTCGGCAACCAGTGTTTTGCGCTCTTTGCTTTTTGCCTTGATTTGCTGCACCAGACCGGTGTAACGCTCCAGTTCTGGCTTCCATACGGCAAGAGATTTTTGAATATGAGATTTGCCACTGCAAATGTGAGAGAGCTGATAACAGTAGATCAGCACACGGCTGCGCAGCTTCTCCAGCCCTTCTGCTATGGCAGGAACGGTGCGGGCAACTAATGCGGCCAGTTTCTTAATTTCAGCTTTTAATTCCCGCAGCATCGCATTGTCTGCCTTGATCTGCCGGTTGATCTCGCAGCGGTCAGAAATGATTCCCTTGCGCTCCAACGCCTGCGCCGCCACGCCCTCATGGATGGTGGGAATCTCATCAATACCCTGCGCGGCATTGCTGCGGTAGTCAATGCGTTCCTCCCGCCCGGCGTGTTCCAGATAACGGTTGGTCACGTCAGCCCATGCTGCCCGCCATGCCGCGAGCTGTTCCTCACTGTTCCAGCGTTCGGAGATGGGATTCTGTCTGCCGTAACGGGTGCTTTTGGGATGCTTGTCAGCCCGAACAAGCCCCTGTGCCTCGGCAGCAGACGGCGTCATATACACCTTCTTCTTGCCGACCTTGTAGGGATACTGCTTCTCCCAGCCTTCGTTCTGTGCTGCCCTGAACTCGGCAGCGGTGAAACCTTGTTCCTCACCGTTTCTCATGCAGAGGTATTCCTTTTCGGTCTTGTACTGCCACTTGCCCTGCTCGTCCAGCGGACGCACCGTCAGCAGAATGTGGGCATGAGGGTTGTGACCGTCGGTGTCGTGGATGGCTGCGTCGGCGCACATTCCATCGGCCACAAACTGCTCCCGGATAAAGTCTTGCAGCAGCTCAATTTGCTGTTCACGGCTTAGCTCTATGGGCAGCGCCACGACGAACTCACGGGCAAGTCTGCTGTCCTTGGCCGTCTCGACTTCCTCCACGGCGTTCCAGAGCTTTTCTCTGTCTTGCCATTCCTGTGGGGCGTATTCCGGCAGGAAAACCTGCTGCCAGACAAGGCCCTGTTTTTTCGTGTAGTCATGCTGTATCCCGTCGTAATCGTTGTAGAGGTGGGAACAGCTCAGATAAGCGGAGGCAGCCACAGCAGAGCGTCCTGCGCCCCGGCTGACCACTTTTGCTTCCAGATGGTAAATTGCCATCGCTCGTTCACCTCGTTTCTTTTTTCTGTTTCTCTTTCGCAAAGAGAAAATGGGCGGGCAGAACGCCAGTCCATCTCTGCGGCAAAGCTGCCGGTGGCAGGTTTGCGCAGGCGGTTGGAAAAATAGCGTCAGTTGAAGCGACGGTATTTGCCCAATCGCGCAGACGATGACAACAGCACTCGCAGGTGCTGTGGCATTGTCTGGAGGCTTCCGCAGAAGCCGCAGTCCCCCTCGGAGAGCGCACGGCTTGCCAACGGCAAGTACCACCGCCCCTTCGGGGTGGTGAGTAAGTGCGCCCTTCGGGAGAAAAAAGAGGAAGGCCCCCGGTTTCCCGGAGACCTCCCAGCGGAATTCAATCGTGCTGCGGCAGCTTCTGCATCAGGTAATCCTCCAGCACAGACGGTTCCATCGTGCGCACCTCTGGCAACACCTTTTCCAGAATCGCACCCTTCTGAATGAGCCTGCGAGTGCGGGCTTTTCGCTCCTTGACGCGATCCCGCGCCTGCGCTTCCTCCAATCGGTGCTGCGCCTGCAACAGCTTCTTTTCCGTATCCGTCATGTGAAAAAATCCTCCTTATCTTCGTTTCTGCCAGACGATCTCATAGCCCAGCGCGTCGGCAAGCTGGACGGCCTCGACATAGCGCAGGGATTCCCGCTGGAGCTTATTGGACAGGTTGGAAACACTGTCAGACCAGCCGTGTTCATCCCGCAGCAAATCGACCACCTCCTGCATGGTCATACCCTGACGGACGATATACGACTTGATCTCATTTCTCAAATTGGATTTCATTAGCTTTTTTCCTCCATATTTTCGTGATATTGGTTTTTGAGTAAGTGAACTGTGTACGCTTTGCGGTGAAAAATCTGCTGTGCCGCAAATCCGCTCAAATTTCCACCCGTGATGCCCTGTTCGTAACAGCACCCTACCGGCTTCATCGTTCTGTGTGAGAACATACGAAGCGGCAGAATATGCCGCAGTCCGGTGCAGCGACTTCACGCTTCGGTAAATCACCGGATGGTGCAGTGCGTTCGACCTGCGGCAAAAATCTTCACGGATTTCACAAACATTGATTTTGGGGCTGCAAAATTGAGCCGACGGTGTACGGCTCGGTACAGAAAAGCTCTCTTGTGTACGCTTCTGTACGCCGGTTATGCGTACCAGCCGTCGGTTCACCGGCAGATTTTACACTCTACCGTGAAATGCTTCACGGTGCGCACAAGCAAAGACGGTTTTTGAAAATGGAATCAAAAACAGCCGTACAGGGTGTACGGCGTGTACGGCAATTTTGAAGTCCATTCCTCATTTTTAATACGGCGGCGGATTGACCACCTCAATGCCCACAACCCCCCCGCACCCGCTTACCGCCGACATGGACATTGTTGGTGGCCTCTACATTGTAAAGCCGCTCATTTTGTGCAAGCTCGGAGCTGACACGGTTGGCTGACATGGGCTTCTGCGCGTTGTCGTCGCACCAGCGGGTATAGGCTTCATAGATCGCCTTGGAGCTGGCTTCGCTGTCTGCCCGAAAGCGGATATATCCCTCGGATTGCAGAAACTCGATCACATTGTTGCTGCTGCGCTTGACCGTCTCCATATTCTCTCTGGCTTTGCCCGAAATGCTGAACTGATATTTGTTCCCAATGAGCCGATGCAGTCCCTCCAGACACCAGAGGAAGATACCTTCTTTCTCCCGCAGCAGCTTGTCCACCAGGAACGGATCGTCCGCTCGACCTGCGAGCCGGTCTTTGGTGGTCAGCACGATCTGGCGTCGAAAGAAGCCGTCGGACTTGTCGTGCAGGGCCGTCAGCGCACCGTTTCCGAAGCAGAGGAACCGAACATAAAGCTGTCTCTGATAGCTCTGAACGCCCTTGCGCTCCATGTCCATCTTGCACTCCGAAGTCACGATGGATTTGATATAATTCGTCTTGGGCAGTGCGCTCATGTCCATATCGTCGTCCACCATCAGGAGCTTGTTCTCCAAGTCCGCACGGCTGAACCGGTTGCTCTCGACCTTCTGGATGCTGGTGGTATTCATGTTGTCGCCCAGCAGCGAGCGCATGACAAGTCCGATACGGCTTTTGCCCTCGCCGCCCTTGCCGATGAGCATGAGCATCTTCTGTCCCTTGGTGGTTGGCAGCAGGCAGTAGCCGAGGAACTCCTGCAAGGTGGGGATGTCCTCCGGGTGCAGCAGCTCGGACAGAAATTGCAGCCAGCGTTTTGGTGTGGGCGCGTCAGGGTTGTAGGCGACCGTCAGGCGGTTGTTGCAGTAGCTCTTGTCGGTGATAAAACTGCCGTCCATGAAATACGTTCCGTTGGCAACATGGATGCGGTCCGTCTCAATGGGCAGCGGCGGCGAATACGCTTGCAGCTTGATGCTGGCCAGCAGATTTGTCACGACTTTGGACAGGCCGGAGGTCAGCACTCCGGAGATTTCCTCCAGAATGAGATTGCCGATCTGCCCCTCGTCCTCAATCAGCCCGTCTACCGTGAACAGCCGCCCACGCACACATTTCATGGGGTGCTTGTCCAAAAACTGTCGGCAGAACAGCACTTCATTGATGTGCCTGCCGTCGTACCAGTCAGGCCACGCCTGTGGTGTCATATCCATCTTCGATTTCCTCCTTGTGAATTTCGTCTAATCTTCTTCGCAGCCTGTCCAGTTTGCCGTCTGCCATCTGCTGCTGAACGACTTCTGCGCGTTCAAGGGAACCCCCGGCGCACAGAATATCCAAGTAGTATTCCGTCTGGTCGAGCTTGTGACAGGCTTCCACGAACCGTGCGTGAACAGGCTGGTCAGGTAACTGCGGCGCATATCGCACCTTCCAGTCCCGCAGGACACGGGCGTAATCGGACAGAACAGAAAAGCACAGCCGCTCGTTTTCCATGAGCTGCTGCGCTTCTGTTCGGATGCGCTTTGCGTGGAGTGCTGCTGCGCTGGGCGGCTTGTCCGGGGTAAGGTGAAAGTCCGCTGCCAGCTTCCGCGCTGCATCGTAGGGCGAAAGCTGAAATAGTCTGCCTACAAAGTCAATCACATCTCCGTGCTCCCCGCAGGCAAAGCAATAATAGTGGTCGTCCGCCACATACAGGCTGGGATGCCAGTCGTTGTGGAATGGGCAGAGCGCCATGCTGTAGTGGTTGACCTCTACGCCGTACTGCTCCGCCGCCTCCCGGCAGCTCACGCCATATTTGACAATTTCAAAAAGATTCATTGTTCCTCCATTTCTGCGCAAAAAACGGCGGCCTGCCCGATCTGGGGCAAGCCGCCGTCTGCGTCTCTTCTTATGCTGTTTTCGTTTCTTTCTCGTTCTTAGCTTCTCGCAAGGCTTTCTTTCGTGCGCCCTGCCGCTTGATCTGTGCTGCATACCGACAATCGTCACTGCAATATTTCACATCTGACCTTGTTGTGATAAACTCCTTGCCGCAGTTTTCGCAGGTACACGCCCGGCTGCGGCTCTCGGCCGCCTCCTGACGGTAAAATTTTGCCCGGCAGTTGGGGCCGCAGAACAGGGTGTTCGTTCGCTTGGATGCAAATTCCTGTCCGCAGCACTTGCAAGTCAGCGTGAAGGGCTGACCGACAGCGTGTTCTCCAGCCTTGATTTTCTGATACCGCTCCCGGCTTTTGATGCGGTGCCGCTTGAGTTGTTCCTGCCGCTTGATTTCTTCCTCAGTCAGCTCCGGCGCGGGAAGCTCAAACTGCCCGATAAAGCGAAGGTGAATTTCTACCTCCTGCACCCGGTCGCCGTCGATGCGCTCTGGGGCGTGGACGATGATCTTCTCAAAGACTGTCAAAGCGTTCATCGGTGATGCGCCCGACAGCAAAGGATTCATAGAGCTTTTTGATGATGGTGTCCAACTCGGCAATGCGCTTTTTGTCCTTATTCAGCTTTCGTCTGGCGCCCTTGGCCGCTTCTGCCTGCCGGAACTGAGAGGCAGAGCGCACCTTTTCCATGAACGCCTCCTGATTGGAAATTGCAAAGGTGCTGACCGTTCGGATGGTGTCCAGAATCAGGGTGCGCAGAGCCTTGGTCGTGATATAATGGCCGCAGCAGGCGGCAGTTCTTTTCTGGCGGGCGAGGGTATAGGAGGAACAATCGAAGAAATCAGAGGGATAGGGATTATTCTCCGTGCCGCCTTTGGAACGGTGGTTATACATCTTCTCGCCGCAGTCGGCGCAGTACAAAAGGCCGGTCAGCGGATTCGCTTCACCCAGCGTGTCGATGCGCTTGGGCGTCTTGCGGAGCTTCTGGGCAAGCTCCCATGTTTCTCTGTCCACAATGGCTCGTGGGTATCTTCAAAGATCAGCCAATCCTCCTTGGGATTCATTACGGCATTTTTATCTTTATAGGACTGCTTGTGGGAGCGAAAATTCACCGTATGCCCCATATACTCCGGCTTGGAGAGGATCTGTCCCACGACATAGCCGCTCCAGTTATAGGGATTGGAAAATTCCTCTTTGCTTTTCCAGATACCCTTGCCCTGCTTACCGAAGTACACAGCAGGCGTTTCCACCTTATCCTCAAAGAGAATACGGGCAATATCGTAGGGTCCTTTGCCCTCGATGGTCAATCGGAAAATGCGCCGCACCACGGCGGCAGCTTCCTCGTCGATCAGCCAATGGTATTTGTTCTCCGGGTCTTTCTTGTAACCGTAAATGGCACAGTTGGTGGTGGGCTTGCCGGATTCTCCCTTGACACGGATGGCGGTTTTCTGCTTGCGGCTCAGGTCACGCAGATACCACTCGTTCATGATGTTGAGGAAGGGGGCAAATTCATTGCTGTTCTGATCGTCGCTGTCCACGCTGTTGGCGATGGCAACAAAGTGGACACCGTGCTGCCGGAAGAATACCTCCGTGTAAAATCCGGTTTGCAGATAGTCACGCCCCGCCCGGCTCATATCCTTGACGATCACATGGGCAACCTTGCCCGCCTCAATATCTGCGATGAGCTGCTTCCATGCCGGGCGCTCGAAATTGCCGCCGCTCCAACCGTCGTCCGTATAGTGTCGGCAGTTGGTGTAACCTTTCTGCTGGGCGTAGCTTTCGAGGTATTTTTTCTGATTCACGATGGAGTTACTATCCCCGGCGTTGTCATCGTCGCGGGACAGCCGCTCATAGAGAGCGGTAATTTTGCGTTCAGTCTGTTTCACGCTCATGATGCGCTCCTTTCAGACTGTCGGCTCATTTGTGGTGCCTCCATTATACCATAGGTTCCGCCGTTTGCAACCATATCATTGCGTACAATCCGCAAAATTTTATCCTCCATGGTTTCGCCGCCGCTTTCGTTGAATACGACTCTGACCTTGTAGGTGGTGCCGCCGATGCGGCGGATGATAAATTGTTCTCGTTTGTTCTGCTCCATAGGCATCCTCCTTGCGTGATCGGTTGGTTTTTGATATAATGTGTTTGGTTCCGTTGGCTGTAAGCCAACCGTGTCTTTCGGTTGCTTTTCCATGCTCCATATCCTCCTTTTCTTCGCTGATGGCTCGGAAAGTAACCTGTGTAACTTGTGCTAAGATTACTTCCTCTACTAATAGGAGAAATACGGGGTGTAAATCGGAACTGTTTTTGAAAAAAAGAAAAATATTTTTTCGGGGAGGTGAAGCTGTCGTGGAGCCATGGGAGGATGAACTGCTGTGGGATGATGATTTTTCCGAGGAGGAAGAAGATACCGAGGAGCAAATAGAGGAAACCGACCCTGAAATGGCTGCGGATGGCTTTGCTGATTGGGAGGATTCGTTTGACGGTGCGCCGGAGGACGAGACACTGGAGGAAGCGCTTGCAGAGGAACGCACGCTGGAGCTGGAAAGCGAGCTGGAGCAAGACGAGCACCCCAGAGACTACAACGCCGAGCTGGAGGACGAGGAGGAAGAAGCCGCGCCCAACAGCGAGAAGCGGCTCAAACGGAAAATTCGCGCAGAGGCTCTGCGGCGGCTGGAGGAAGCAGCCCGGACAGAATCAGATTTTTTAACTGTAGTAGACGAGTGGAACAAGCTGGACAGGAATCGGGAGCGCAGGGAGCGTGACCATGAAAACCTGCGCGGGGATGTTCCATTGGAGTTTCAGGCTGTGCCTGATCCGAAGATTGCTCCCCTCTGGATGAATCTGCCGAGGTTCCGTCAGCTCTGTCAGGGAAATTTTCTCGACATCATCTTCTCCTGTCCCTACGAGCTGCACGAGCTGACTGCGAACCGTTTTCTCTCCAAGCTCTTTTTCACCCTCAGTGATGAGCAGAAGGAGGTGCTGTGTTACCTGTTCGTCAAGCAATACAGCACCAGAAGACTTGCTGCCATCCGTGGACAGTCCGACCGGAACATCCGAAAGCTGCGGATGACCATTCAGAAAAAGCTGCAAAAGCGGATGTATGAGCATCTGAGCGAAAAGCTGGAGAAGGATCGGGGTCTTACCCTGCGGGAACGCGAGTTCGTGGAGGAATATGAGGCGCTGCTGCAAACCATGGGCAAGGATGCCTTGATCCGCCGAGAGAACAAAACAAAGCCGAGAAAAAAGAAAGCCGCCCTTGACGATGCCAAGGACGGTTGATACAATAGTAATATGGTTAATATATAGATGGATTACGAATTGAGAGGAACAGCACCATGAACAATCTGTTTGCACAGTCCCGTTCCCATTGGGTGCGGTATGACCGCTATGAGATCAAGACCGACAAGGACGGAAAACGCTATATCACACCGGAAAAGACGGCAAAGCCCGATGTCTATAACCCGCTGAAGGAATCCTCCGAGATGGTGTTGGAAGCACTGAATGTGGGGATGCTGATGATGAACCGCAGTCCAGAGGACGAGGTGGAAAAGGCAATTCTGGCCTTTGCGACCCACTACGGCCTGTTGGGGCTGATGACGGCACTGCCCACCACGCCGTCCTTTATGGACTACGAGACGGTATACCTGCCGAAGAATCACTTCATCAAGGAAGAAAGCATGGCGACAGAGGATTATCTTGCTCTGTTCTATCCCTTTGACGAGTTGGATGTAGTGAAAAAAGGCGTGGAATCCAGTTGGAATGTCTCCGGCGACAGAACGATGATTGCCCTGACGATGACCTTCATGGATGAGCCTATGGCGAAGAACATGAGTTTCCAGCGGGAGTATGCCGAGCCGTATGACTGGGTAGCGCAGCAGTTCAAGGATTGGGCGTTCACGCTGACCACCTCTATTTTGTACTATAACGACTACGACAGCATTGATGAGGACACAAGAAATCTTTACCGCAAGGCCATGGCTGCCTTCGGCGGCATTGCGCCTACCTATCATATTGAACTGCTGGAGAAACCGACCATCTATTGGGACTTTCATTCGCTGCTGCTGGGCATCCAGATGATGTTCAGCTTCATGCTGGTGGACGATGCAAAGCCCCTGCGGCTGTGCAAGCACTGCCAGAAGGT
>PPYE01778303.1_pt1 | contig 19204 bp, 17 predicted proteins | sample 1559881 | NCBI WGS metagenome assembly PPYE01 (sample SAMN08240022, study PRJNA423297) | Human gut metagenome, whole genome shotgun sequencing project. | reverse complement strand
AGGCAAAGGTATAGCAAGACAGAACTCAGCCAAAAGCAGAAATGAGAAAAGATGTGCATCATCACGTAGAGAATCACCGAAGAAGTGGCTCTCTCCACTCCTATATACGGTTTCAGTTCCATGATGCGATACGGCTCACCGCCCATCAGTCCGACGGGAGTTACGTAATTCAGGGCAAAACCCGTAACGGTAAACTTATAAAGCCGGGCAAATGAAAACCCCGGCTTCCCTCCGCTACGTATAATGATGTACCACGATGTAGTATTAATCAGATAAACGAACAGCCACAGCAATAACACCAAAGGCAAATATACTCCTGCCCTTTTCAAATTTGCCCAAAGTTCCTGATAATCCATATCGAAAGTGAATATCATGATCAGGACGGCGACAATGCCAAAAGCCAGGAATATATTGCGGTATTTGTTCTTCACTATTTAATATACTGATAATATCGGTCAAAGAAGTTTCTGAATCCGCGAATCTTCATCAGTCCGTACTCAAAGAGCAGCCAGCCGAGCAGTGCACAGGAGATTCCAAGGAGTACATCTATAATATAGTGATGACAAGAGTAGATCGCTGTTCCCCAGATGCCTGCCATGATAACAGAGAAAAGGGCAATCACATACCATCTGCATTTGCCGATAATGGCATACACCAATGCCACAACCATATATGCCGCATGAAGGGAAGGAACGGCAGCAAAGACATTTGCGTTTCTTCCATAAATGGAGTCGAAGATAGTCACGCCAAAAATTTCGTCGAAGCGACCGAGACCCGCCACATTACCCGGAGTATTCAGTATCGGTTCGAAACCGTAGTTGATAGCATACCAGGGGGGAGCAGCCGGATGGATATAATAGCCGGCAAAGCCGATTAAGTTGACAAACAAAAAGACTAATGCAAAGCGAAGATAAGTTTTTCTCTCTTTCTTAAAGTACAGGCAGAGTCCGAACAGGATAGGCACAGGGACCCAGCAAAGATAGAAGATGCCGGCGAAGACATCTGCCACCGCCCAATGATGCACGGCAAAGTATTCACAAGGAGTAACCAGCACACCATTATCCATCACTCCGAACAACGACTTTTCGAGATTATAAAGTCCGGCCACATCAATCGGATTTACTTCGTAATTGGGGCAGATACGCATCCAGTCATACGAGATCCCGAAAATGGCGAAAGGCAGTAAGGCCACTGCCAGCTTCCGGGTAGGTAGTCCGGCAAAAAATAAAACCAGATAGAGTGCCGCCATCAGCAGATGTTCGGAACGGAGTCCGATACAAGCAGCTGTCAGCAGAAGAAAAAGAGCCATGATGACAATAACGGTCAGGGTTTCTTTCTTCGACGGCATTTGAATTGTTTTTATCATTAAGGATGTTATTTTAATTAGTCATTCTTCTTTTCGTTCGCTGTCATCACCTTATAGCAATGTCTCACGCGTGCGAAAGCTGTGATATTGGCGAACACAGCGACGATTGTCAAAGGTAAATGAAATAGTCTTTGACTGACAAATAGTAACAGATACCGAAGAAAGTCATCAACTCACTGTAACGATCGAGCACAGAATCGTAGAGGGCACCGAATTTGGAACTCATGTTTCCCAGACGTGCCACACGCCCGTCCATCATATCGAACAATCCGGCAAAAAGGATCACACCTCCTGCCCATCCAAGGATGGACAAATCATTCTGTCCGCCACAGATACCGGCATAGACAAACATACCTGCCGCTACCACATTCAGAATAAATCCGGTAGTAGTGATAAAATTAGGGGTGATGCCTATTTTAATCATTCCATGTATCAAAGGATTGATAATCTTATAAATCAGTTGCTGTAAGTAATCTCTGTAATTCATATACCTAAATCTGTTTTTATCTAAATCTTCTGTTTTCTTTCAATTTCTTTTAAACAAGCTTCTTATATCTATATTCCGGTAAACAAAGAAACGCTGCATATTATAATTCCAGAACAACGCTACAATGACTGCCACCACCACTTTAGGGATGATGAAGAAGTCACCGAAATATTGGCTGAGTGTATCACGTACCCACGGAATTTTCGCTAACGATTCCGTCAGAGTGTACGTCCCCCACGTATTCAGCCAAATACTGCAAACCCACACTATTATGAATTTTACAGCAACATGCGTTTTTTTCCCTTTCGATTTAAAAGTCCATTTATAATTGATAATGCAATTGATAATTCCTCCATAGATAGCGCCCGCCAAGGTAGCATATACATAGTAGACATCAAATAGCCTTACCAGAAGGATAGTCACCAGAAAGTCTGCAATAGTCGCCATTTGAGCCGAAAGCTGCGCCCTTAAAAACATAAAGACTCCACCCTTCTGCGAGATCATCCGTGCAACTCTTTTCAGCCAATCACCCATCGTGCCACCGCTATCAAAACGGAATCCACACACCTACCATTTCATCGACCACCACACGTGACGGGTCTTCGCCCCAACAAGACTCCAACTTATTGGCAGCCCAAATACCTGCAAAGGTAAAAAGAACCACCAAAGCAGCAGTCGTCCATAATAAAGCAGTGAAAGGAAGCAGGAAGTAAAGTGCAATCCAGATGATAGAAGCCAGCAATGCCCCGGCCGTACCGGGAGCAAAAGGAGAAAAACCAGAGCCAAAGCCCGTGCCTATTAAAACAGGTAGAAAGGAAGGTCTCTTCATTAATAGTTGAGAGTTGAGAGTTGAAAATTGAGAGTGGAGGATGATTGGATGTGCTCCAAAAATAAAAGTTGAAAGTTAAAAGTTGTCTAATGCTGCAATTACATTGCAACAACTTTCAACTCTCAACTTTCAACTCTCCACTTATTTAATTAAGCTAAATAATCAGGTTCTTTTTCACCAATCATGTTACGCAATGTCTGTTTTACCATTCTCCATTGTGTGAACAGGTCGTGTTCCGGCTGATGTTCGAAATCGTGCATCGGGCTCTTGCAGAAGAATGACAACCAAGTCTGGATGCCACACATACCTGCACGCATAGCCAAGTCACTGAACAATACCAGGTCAAGTGCAATAGGAGCAGCCAGGATAGAGTCACGGCAAAGGAAGTTCACCTTGATTTCCATCGGATAGCCCATCCATCCGAAGATGTCGATGTTATCCCATGCTTCTTTGTTGTCCTTACGGGGAGGATAGTAGTTGATGCGTACTTTGTGGTAAACGTCTCCATAGAGATCCGGATATTTTTCCGGTTCGAAGATGGTGTCGATTACAGACAGCTTACTAACTTCTTTTGTCTTAAAGTTGTCCGGATCATCCAGCACTTCACCGTCACGGTTACCGAGGATGTTGGTAGAGAACCAACCGTTCACACCCAGCATACGAGTCTTGAACATCGGAGCCAATACGGTTTTCATCAGTGTCTGACCGCTCTTGAAGTCTTTACCGGAGATAGGAACATTCTTCTGTTTAGAGAATTCCCACATGGCCGGAGTATCTACACACAAGTTAGGAGCACCCATCACAAACGGAGCATCTTCTGCGATAGCAGCGTATGCATAACACATACTCGGAGAGATAACTTCTGTGTTGTTATCTTTCATTGCTTTCTCCAAAGCAGCGAGTGACATGTGTTCGTCTGATAACGGAATGTAGATTTCGGTACTTGCAGCCCACAGTACAACAACGCGTTCGCAGTTGTTGGCAGCCTTAAAGTCGCGGATGTCCTGACGGAGTTGTTCTACCATTTCCCAACGGGTAGCAGCCTTCTTGATATGTGTACCATTCAGACGTTTTGCCCAGTTGTGATCGAAAGCTGCAGGCATCGGCTTGATAGCTTCCAGTTCATCTTTCACACCGTTCAGGTCTTTTTCTTTCAAAACCTCGGCATACATAGCAGCTTCATATGCGTTGTCCGGGAAAATATCCCATCCACCGAAAACAATGTCGTTCAAATCAGTCAAGGGCACAACGTCCTTGATGAGTTTTTCTTCGTTGTTTTCCATGCGCATTGTGGCTAACTGTGTAATAGATCCTATCGGTTTTGCCAGTCCCTTGCGAGAGGCTAGTGTACCTACAATCATTGTGGTGGCAACCGCACCACCTACTCCAACTACCAACACGCCAAGACGTCCAGTAGCGGGTTTAATTTCTTGTTTCATTTCTATTCTATTAAAATTAAACTAAAATTGATGCAAAAATAAGATTAATTAATTACTAAAGCGACCTTTGTTTGCTATATAAACATTGCAATTAGCAGGATTTAACTTTTAGAAGGTCATGTGAAGACTTATCCTCAGGCCGGACTTGTCAATATCGGGCGAATCCCTATATGTGAGCCGCCAAACGTAGTCTAAACGTAATACCTTGAAAATGTTTTCAATACCCACACCCGCCTCCACGTAAGGTGTTTTTCCCATTGTACGGGTACTTGCTATCGGAAAAGCGAACAAACCGTCTGTCATATCCGGATTATTCTTATCACTCAAATGCCCATAAAGTCCACGACAGGAAACTATTTCCCTCCATTTCAGTTTTTTCAACAATGGGATACGATTGAACAACCACCCGTTGAGGAAATAGGTGACGTCCCACGAAAAGTATTCATCATTCATAAACTCCATAGCATTCATTAACGAATAGGATTCCGGCTGAATGGTGTAGGAAAGGTTCGCATTCGGCATAATGAGCAACGGAAAGGGAACTTTATCCCATACCTTCCCTGCTTTCAGGATAATATCCGTATAGCCGAAAGCGGAAAACCAGAAACGTTTCTGTATACCCGCTTCGGTATGATTATAGGTGTAATCACTTCCCAGTACTCCTTTTCCGGCAATTGTGTGCGACAGTGTAAACACCGGAGCATCCAGCGATACAGGGAAGCGGTTCCATTGTGTCTGAAAGAATTTCTCGTTCGGGGCATAGCGCAGCTTCAACTCCGCCGCACTGGTAGAGAAGTCTTTAACCGGAGAGTAAACCTCACCGTCTTTCCGCAGAAAAGGAATCAGGTAGCTCGATTCATCCGTCCGCCTGCGTGCCGTTAGCTGGAAGGAGAAACCGGAATAAAACTCATTGGTATAGGTCATTTCCGCTTGCCGGTAATAGCCGATACGATCATCTTTCTCACGCTTCAAGGCAAGGAAGACATTGTCTTTGCTTGTGTACAGATAGTTTTGTCCGTATTGGTTTACGTCCGATTCATAACGTACTTTCAGTGAATGGATGGGAAATTCATTGGCATATTCCTTTTTCTTTTTAAAGGAGTGCACGGATACGCGGTCCTTCCAGCGTATTCCCGCTGATGGTGGCATTCATGGGACCGATATAGAAAAGAGGGGCTTCTTTAGAGGTCGGGATGTATCCGGTGAAGAGAATGGATAGCACCTTTTCCGTCCAATAATAGACCGGATAGCCACGCAGTTGCGCCATCAGGCGGTCTACGGAGTTCTCCTGTTGCGAGATGGCTGCTTGCGGACGGTTCTCCGCCCAGAAAGTTTCGGGTCGGGACAGCGCTTCGGTTTCTTCGATGATACGTTCCGGTTTGGTGAAGGCTTTATCGGCTTCCTCGGTCGGAAGGAAAGAATAATGACTGTAATCCGCCACCCGACGGGCAAAGATACCATCCTGTCCTTCGGTCAGTTTGAATTCTACGGTGATACTTTCATGGTCGAGCAGACGAGTACCGTCTTCTGCCCGCTTAAATTCCTGTTCAAGCAGCATATAATCGACAAAGTTCAGATTGATCTTCTTCGGGAAGTTAAGTACGGCACGTTTGACAAAGTAGGTAGAGTCGAGCGTGACATACAAGTGCCCGTTAAAACCGAAAGATTCGGAATTAAAGGGGGTGAAAGCAAGGTCCGCACAGGTTTCACCGCTGATCTGCAAGGTATCCATCAGATAATATTTGTAGAATCCTGTCCCGATGCGGGATAAGGGGCTGACGAACTTATTGGTGAACAGGGAGATGTTGTTCTCGTAAATGTCCACGTCTTTAAAGACTTCATTAATAGCAGCCTGCATACCTTGTTTGGAAAGGAACTCATCGACTCCTGCCTGCTTGCGTCCCTTCACCCACTGCTTTTCGGAATGAGGAGATTTGCGGTAGTAGTCCGTAGCAAGAAGTTCACGGGCAGATACGGTCAGTATCGGTTTTCCGGTGACGGCAGAGGTGTCTACATATTCTGTCAGGAAATCAAATTTGCGGTATAGCCATTTCTTCTGTTTCTCTTCGTCGAAGTTGTTCAGCGCAAAGGTAGTCTTCTCATAACGGTCGCGCTGCCAGAAGTCTTTCTCATTAGGAGAATGGTCGTCACGATGTTCTATCATCCGACGGACAAACTCCACAGCGGGATTGTCTTTCTTACGGTAATGCTCACGTTTAGGCTTCACCAATACTTCGTTGAGCGCATATGTAGCGGGAGAAAGTGCTACTTTATACGAAAGATTACGTGCCGGATGGATCAGCCGGCTATATTCATTATAGCCTACGGTTGAGATCACAAGCACTCCTTCGGAGCGATGAGTTTTGAAATAAAAGCGTCCGTCACTTCCGGTAGTCGTTCCTTCGGTCGTGTTTTTCAGACGTACAGATACATAAGATAAAGGTTCTCTGGTCAGAGAATCAGTCACCACACCCTGCACTATGTATTGGGCACTTAGCGGAATACTGATAGCCAATAAAAGAAAGAGCGCTACTGCACCTTTAATTATTAATCTCATATCTTATACCTTAACATCCTATTGAATTGAGCGGGGCAAAGGTAGGAGGGATTTCAGAACAAAAAAAGGTCTATATAGCGGAAGAACTGTTCTCGTTTGACATTTGATCAGGGAAAAAGAATACGGAATCTGGTCAATCCGTCGGCATAAGTCCGCAGAGAGAAGGTACAGCCGTGACGCATCAGAACCTCCCGGATAAAGATCAGTCCGATTCCCTGACCATTGGGCTTGGTGGAGAAGAACGGGCTGAACAGCTTCGCTTCCACCTCTTTGCTGATTCCCTTGCCGTTGTGAGCGTCGGTTCGGGAATCTTCACTACATCGGCAAAACGGGTGATGAAACGGCTCATAGAGAAACAGCGTTCGGTACATACACGCATGACATCGCAAATATCATCCATGCCTTCTTCGGTAGAAAGCGCCTGTTCTACCGTATCCAGTGTGGAGGTTATTCCGGCAGTAGTGTTGTTCACTTCGTGGGCAATCATGCGGATCACTTTCTCGTAGGCTTTCTTCTCTGCCTTCATCACTTCGTCCGTCAGACTTTCTATCAGGAAGAAGGGGTGCTGAAATCCACGGTCAATAAAAGAGGAATGCGTACACCTATAAATATTCGAATCATTCAGACGGACGGTAGCCGTTTCTCCTTTCGGTACGTTTGCCAACTCGGCGGCAAGCGGAGAATCTATCTCGTTCATCTTTTTACCCAGAGCATCTTCCTGACGGACACCCAGCATTTTCTGCGCCATCGGGTTCAGCTCGGAAAGGTCCTCGTCCAATGTGGTGAGGATGACTCCCATCGGAGAGGCTTTAATCAGCAGGTCAAGGAAGTTATTCTGTTCGCGGAGACGGAGACGTTCATTCTTTAGTTGCTCCATCATCCGGTTGAAGACGTTCACGATACGGTCAGCTTCATATTGCCCCACGGGACTTAACCGGCTGCTGAAATCCTGTTCGCGCAACAGTTCCATACCGCTTCCGATAGAGTTCAGCGGTTTCACAATCTTACGATAGAAAAACGGGAGATAACACAGGATAAAAAGGACCAACCCCTCTCCTATATAGAAATAGATCATATTCAACCGGCTTGAAAGGAAAAGCAATCCACCCCCCAAGACCAGAAGCAGGAAAACGAGTATACCAAAGAATCCTTTTATACGCATAATAATAATAACATCTATCTGCTAAACACTGATTCCAAACTTCTCCAGACGACGGTAAAGGGCGGCACGAAAATTCGGTGCGAGGAAAACCGTTGGCCTCTGCCTGACGATCGGCAAAGTGACGTGCCAGCAAGGGAATATCCTCCCGACGCTCACGCAAAGCCGGCAGTCTGACGGTAATCAGATTAATACGATAAAACAAATCTTCGCGGAAAGTACGTTCGCCCACCATCTTACGCAAATCGGCATTGGTAGCAGAGACGACACGAATATCCGTCTTACGGGGACGGCTGTCTCCCAATACTTCAAACGTCTGATCTTGTAACACCCGCAAGAGCTTCACTTGACAGGAAGGATCGAGATCACCGATCTCGTCCAGAAAGATGGTTCCTTTATTCGCCATCTCAAAGCGTCCGATACGGTCGGAGGAAGCATCCGTAAAAGCTCCTTTCTTATGGCCGAACATTTCACTTTCGAACAGACTTTGGGAGATTCCTCCCAAGTTCACCTTGACAAAAGGCTGTTTGGCACGCTGGCTGTTGATGTGTATCGCTTCGGCTATCAGTTCCTTGCCCGTCCCACTTTCTCCGGTGATCAGTACGGAAGCATTCGTCTTTGCTATACGGGCAATGGTATTCAGTACTTCTGTCAGTCCCTGACTACGGCCGATGATATGACGGCGGTCGAAAGCGTCATTCTGTTCCTGCGTTGTCTCTTTGGGAGAGCCTGCCAGTTCCAAAGCCGTCTCGATACGCTGCAACAATGCCGCATTATTCCAAGGTTTGGTGATAAAATCGAAGGCTCCTGCCTGCATACCTTGCACGGCAAGCTGTATGCTTCCCCAGGCGGTCATCAGTATCACCGGAGTTTCCGGACGGAATATTTTCACTTGCCTGAGCAAAGTCAGCCCTTCTTCACCTGTAGTAGAAAGGGTGAAGTTCATATCCATTAAGATTAAATCCGGTGCTACGGAACGCACCACCTCCATAGCTTCCCGGGGACCGGAAACCGTTTGTGCTTCATATCCAGCCCGCTTCAACATAAAACTGAGTGAAGAGCGTACCGCACTGTCGTCGTCTATTATTAAAATCATAGTTTAAATTACTTATGACAAAGATATTGTAAATACTCAATACAAGCAACAAATAGCCCGATTAATCCCTATTGTCGCACTATTTCATCAAAATCTGCTTCCAACTCCGTGTTAGCCTGGAAATCCCAGAGAGTCAGACTACGGATCTGATAAAAGTAATACCAGTAATAATAAAGTTCGGAGATGTGCTTCCGGCGCGCCTCGTCTTTGGCGTTCTGGGCGTCATTTAAATCCAGCGTGTTGATTTTACCTATCAGGAAGGTTTCAATACTGGTTTTGTAACGTTGCTGAGCTATGCCATCCGCCTCTTTGGCTATCTCCAATTGCTGTGCCTGATTATTGAAATGCTCTACCAGCAAGAATATGTCCTGATTGAAGTTGATCTGTTCCTGCCGGATCTTCGAAAGCACTACATCGCGGTTGCTTTTCGCTACCCGTACCTTTCCGCGTCTCTTTCCCCAGTCCAGAATCGGAATCTGAACGCCTACCTGCACAATCTGATTATCCTGCAAGTTCCTGTAGACACTGGAAAGTTCACGACTCTCTCCCGTATATCCTACACTGGCAAACAAATTAATGCTACGCAGATTACCACGTGCCGTAGCTACCGCATAATCGGCCTCCAACTGACGGCGACGAATATTCTGGGCAAAAGAATTACGTTCCAGCGCTTTATTCAAAACCATATTATATTCCATTTTACCACAATCTACCGACTCGGGAACGACAGGACGGAGGATTTCATCCTCTCCCACTCCCAGAAAGGCACGAAGCTGGAACATCTTGGCATTCAGATCACTTTCAGCTTCGGTCAACGCAGCCTTTGCATTCAATGCCGAAAGTTTTAACTGGAGAAGTTCATTTTCCGAAATCTGTCCCATCTTGCGTTTAGCTATAGCCACTTCGTAAAGCTGATTGGCATTCGTCAAGTTCTGACGGGCGGTTCCAAGAGTCTCCTTCGCCAACAGCAGATCAAAGTAATAGGTAATAGCCCGCATCGTCACTTCTTCGGTAGCTGTGATAAATTCCGCCTTCGCTTCGGCATATCGCACAGGTTCTATACGCCAGTGAAAGTTGTCCACCGGTAAGCCAGATATTCTGGTCGATGGAAAGTTCACCGGAAAGACCTAAGGCGCTGTTGCGGACAAAGCTGTAAGAACCGTCCGGATTCTGATAGGAGCCGTAAGATTTATTGTAATTAGGCAGTGTTCCTTTCAGATTGATTTCCGGAAGAAGATCGGCACGGAATGTGCGATATTCCCAATAAGATGTTTTCAACTCATTCAAGGCAACGGCAGCGTCAACAGACTGCATACGCGCCATAGCGATAGCTTCGTTCAAGGTGATTTCCCTCTCTTTCTGTGCCGACACTGCCAAAGGCAGACAGATTGCAGCCAGAACAAACAATATACTTTTCTTTTTCATTGTACACGGTATTTTCCAGTCAGATAGAATCAAACCATGTGCCAAAAGAATAATACATTTACTATCAATCGGTTAGAGAAATGTATCAGTGTTCATTTTCGGACACTATGCACAGAAATGAACGTTCAGTCTTATTCGCAGAAATTCGGGATACGTACAGTAAAGCGAGTTCCCCTGCCTACTTCGGAAGTCACAAAGATCGTTCCTCTCAGACGTTCGACAATCGTCTGGCAGATACTCAATCCAAGACCGGCTCCCTGTGTAAAGTTGTCCACCTTATAGAATCGTTCGAAGATATGACGGATACCTTCTTCGGAAATGCCGACTCCCGTATCTTCCACAAAGATTCGGGTATATTCGGGATCTTCATCTTCCTCATATCCGAAAGTAATGGAACCGTAAGTCGTAAACTTGGCAGCATTATTGATCAGATTATTGACGACTTGTTGGAGACGGACATTATCTGTCACCAGATATTTTTTCTCATTATCGGGCATACGAAGCAACAGTTCCACTCTCGGAGGCATATTCAGTTGTTGAGAATCATGCACTGTCTTCAGCAGCAGAGGCAAATTATGATTGGCAAACATAAATTCCATTGTTCCTGACTCGATACGCGACAGATCGAGAATATCATTAATCAATGCAAGTAACAATCCGCAATTCTTATTGATCGTTGCTATAAATTGCCCTATTTCCTCTTCTGTAAAGCCGCTTGTATCGCTCAACAAGTCGGAGAAACCGACAATAGCATTCAGTGGTGTACGGATCTCATGACTCATATTGGCAAGGAAAGCAGATTTCAGTTTGTCAGCCTGAAGTGCCTTATCACGCGCCTCCCTCATTTCCTGTTCTGCTGTCTTATAACGTTGGATACTTTGGCATACACCTAATATATTATATAGCGAATCTCTCGTCAGACCGGAAATAACAGAGGAACGGTATTCCCACCATTCATATTCTCCATTGGCATTGCGCTGACGGAAATTCAAACGGGTATTGGTTTCTTTTCCCGCCAATGTTTTATCAAAGAGAATACGCATTTCCTTCAAATCCTCCGGATAAACCATACGATCCATTTCGTCGCGGGTGATGGAAGTAATCGACTCATCATAACCAAAACGAACAAGAAAACCTTGCGGAAAGATGAAACTATTACTCTCCACATCAAACTGCCAAGGGTAAATAGAACTTTCCTCCACGGCCATGTCAAAGAAACGTTTCTGCATTTCTTCATCCGATACGTTGCGTGCCGAAAGTGCCATACCGGTAATCTGCCCGCCTGAATGAATCGGAACAACTTCCCCGGAAACCGGGAAATAATGTTCGCTATGTACTTCTTTCATAAAAGCCCCATCGGGAATAATGACACTCTGCCCAGTCTCTCCCACCTTCTTCAATATCTTGTAAAGGATATCCTGACCGTTATAGTATATTTTGAAAATACTGCCCGCCATCATTCCTTCATAATTCCGTCCGCCCGATTCTGAGGGTAAATGAAGGATCTTCAGCAGAGAACGGTTGGTAAAGTGAATATGAAGATCAGTATCATATGTGATCACACCGTCGCGTATGGAATGGAAGATATTATCAAACTCATTCCGCTGTTCCACCAGTTTATTCTGCACCAACAAGCGGGTCTGGGCATGTATCCGTCGCTTAGCTTCACGACGGTTGACACGAATGAGCCACACGATAGAGACGATCAACAATGCCAAGATAGATGGATAAAGAAGAATAAACAATAATTTATATCTTTCCCAATACGGCTGATTAACAACACTGCCACTGGAGGAAACCTTATCCGGGTCTATATGAAAGAAGTCCAGCTGTTTATAATCGTAAATAAATCCCTGTTCCGTCTCCGTCACACCCAGTTTCAAGGGAGATTCCCCCTTCAACACTCGCGATGCCTTCTTTGCAGCAGACATCGCAGAGGTATAGGCGTCTGCGTCATATGCCGCAAATACACCGTTCATCAGCCCCACATTCTGACTGGAGAAGACCGGTGCTTTGGAGTTCTTGCCTACAAACGAAAGGAACGGTGACCATTTGGGAGCAACCACAACCCGAGCATAACTATTGCGGGGATAACAGATAGCCGCAATAATATGATTGGTTGATTCATGCTGGGTATTGTAGAGTTTCATCTTGTAATCCGGATTCTCTTCCTGAAAAAGCTGCCATTCTTGTTTGAAGTCCTCACGTCCCTTATTACTCAGAAAACTGTTGTCAATCACACATATCACTTCTTTCCGTTGGGGAAATACCTTTTGTGCCTGCTTTAAGATCACATAAAAATCGGGATTAGCGGTGAATCCGCATACATTGGGAAGACTCGCTATAAGTTCTTTATCGGGATATTTGATTCCGAAAAACACAACCGGAACTTGGTAAGGCAACGAATCGCCGGAAGAGAAAAGAGTGTAAAAAGCCTCATCGCTGGCTGTGATAATCATATCCGTCTTTCTGTCACGGGCACGCTGACAAAAACGCTGCATAATCACTTTCTCCGAACTGAATGACCAAAAATCGGCATCCAAATATTCAGTAGTAATATTTACTTTCAGTCCATTCTCTTTGAATCCCTTGGTCAGCCCCTCATTCAGGTCGTTATGCCAAGGGGTTTGCGAGGTATAAGATTGAATAAAAAGTATGTTGTATGTATGTTCTGCTGCCGCCGCCCGGGCAAAAACAACGAAGAACAAAACAACAAACAAACAGTAATATTGTCGGTTCATAAGCAAAAAACAGCATTGTTTTCAACATTTTGCCTACAAAGATAAGTTATTATATTGAAAACAATGCAAATAGCTTCAGTTTTTTATTCCTCGCGTAAGGCTTCTGCCGGCTGTATACGGATCGCCTGCCGGGCGGGGAACCAAATGCCTATGAGTATCATCAAAGCCATCAAAAGACTTGTCACACAAAAAGTGATAAGAAAACGAATGATACTCCACTCTATACCACCTTCCGTCAGTTCCAGATAACCTATATTATAACAAATAATTGCAGCAGGCAAAGCAGCCAGTGCCAGTAGCAACAAGCCTTCTTTATTAAGACGATGCCAGAGTCCCATGCGGGTGGAACCGACTGCGACACGAAGTCCGAGTTCTCCACGACGATGCTGGGTACGAAACCAGAATGTACCGACTATTCCCAACAGGATATTCACCAACAAAAAGCCCATCATCCAAAACCGCGTCTGCATCTGATTGACATTGGTACGATTATAATCCTCACGTATCATCTCGTAATCGTGTACCTTCAGTATAAAAAGATTTCCCACACTGAACTGGGTATCCGACTGTTCCATCAGACGCTCCGGAAAGCCGGGAGCCGTATTCGGCTTTACACGCAGGCAAACTTCCGTATTGAGCGGATACAGGTCATCATTAATCTCGGCCAATTGTGCTTCCGTAAGAGGAATAGCCATATAGCGATCGCTGTAATTTGGCCAAAAATCATTGTAACGTACCTTAGTCGATACGGCAGCTATTTTATAAACGTCTGTAGAATCATCCACATTCACGACTTCTTTTCCCAACAACGTACGGTCACCCTTATAACCGTCAGGCCATATATTCTCGCTGAGAACCGCATTTCCGTTTTTTATAGCCTGCATTAAAGGCTGATATCCCTGTCCATCCGCACTTTGATAACGGAACACCTGAAAAAACTCCGGTGTTACCGGACGTCTCAACGGACTGCGCACCAGCGTATCAAGGCGAAAACGGATGCCGGAATTACTTCCTATATACGGACGTGCATTCACTGATATCGAGACAGCCTCTACTTCCGGCAAGCGACGGAGTCGGTTAGTCAGTTCAACAATGTCCTGTCCCGTCGTCGTTTCCTTCTGCCCTTTCGGAATATAAGAATCACTCTTATTGTTTTTCAGACTGAGTTCCAGATAGTAAGTATTGGTAATGTCATATCCCAGCGGTTCGTAATAAGTACGCGCTGTTGCATACGTCCAATCGACAATATACCACAACACCACGAAAACAATCAGCAATTCTGCCCACAGCCACCCGTTCGAGCGACGTTCGTTCCATATTTGTTTTAACAGTTGCATCTTCTTAAAAATTAGTTTGTTGAATGTTTCGGTTATCTCTCATTGATGGCATCCACAATATTTGTCCGTGTCACTCTCCATGCCGGAATGGCAGCACTCAATAAATTAAGTGCAAAGCAGGCAAAAAATGCGAGCAAGAACACAACCGGGTCAAACAGCAGATCCATACACATGGTCCGCAAATCCGTCACACCATTACCCATAAAGTCAATGGAAAACAGCATACTTCCCAAAAAGAAAGTTGCGCCATAACTCAGAATTAATCCGAGCACTCCACCCAACAGTGAATAAAGCATATTCTCAGAAAGTACCTGTATCATCAGTTCGCGTCTGGGCGCACCGAAAGCTTTTCGAACACCGATTTCAGAAAGGCGTTTGCGCATACGCGACAATGTCAGTCCGGAAAGGTTGACAGCAGGTACGATCAACAAAATGATTAACGTTATTATATACTGACGGACAGCCTGCTTCACAGCCGGAGGATTATTGGCTGAATATCGTTGCGCCGCCACAAAATAAGTATCCGGCTGGTCACGATAAAGCAATTCATAATCCGGATAACCTTCCATATATCTGTCCCTGAGACGTTCAGCTTCCATACGGATTGCCGGAAAGTCATCCTGAGATTTAGCCAGAATGTAGACACTCACCATTCCCATAATTCCATATTCACCCCAACTGGCGGTAAACGCATCTGTTGAACTTAAAGGAATCCAAATCTGGGCATAAGCATACCGTGCCAGTTTGGATACGGGACGCACAACTCCACAAATCATATAAGCGGAGTGATTTAAAAGGAATGTTTTTCCGACTACATCCGATGTTCCGAACAATTGCCGGGCTATATCCTCAGATATTACTGCTTTGGTTGCACCAGCATCAAAAGTAGCCTTATCAAACGGATATCCCGAAAGGAAATAGAACTTAAATACTTTCCAGAAATCATCATCCACCTGCAATACGCTACAACTAACCTTCTCTCCCGCTGGCTTGGCAGCCAGCATCGTTTCCGAGAAACTGCTGGTTATAGTAACTGCTTCAGGGGCAGCCATTTCTTTAAAACAGGCTTTCGCTGTCTTATAAGAAACAGGTCCGTTACTCTGCCAGTTCTCGTTTGTTTTATACTGAAATCCCGCATACCTGAAAATCAACATACGGTCACGATAGCTTTCCGGAGCAAAGGGTGCAATAGTAGCACGCAATGTGATCACAATCACCATAATCATAGCAATAGCCAATGCCGTACCTATGATAGAGATAGAAGAAAGTAACTTATTCTCCTTCAACAGGTGAAATGCTTGTTTGAAATAGAGTTTTATCATTGTAATCTCATTATCTTCTCATTCATTTTCATACTTATCAGAATCCCCAGCCTTTCGTGCTCACATCCGGGCATTTCAGGCCTTTATGATTGATTCTGCCTACTCCGTCACGCTTCAGAGAAGCTCTGTCTGCCTTGCCGGACAATTTGATATTTCCGACTCCATCCACTTTGGCTTTCACAGTATTGCAGTTTACATTGACATTCATATTCCCGACCCCGTCTACCATTAATTCCAACTCATCACAATGGAGCTTTTTCACCTCACAGTTTCCCACTCCATCGAGTTTGAAAGTTACATTTTTCAGTTTCAGGGTTTCTTTAGCATTGAAGTTGCCGACACCATCGATCTTTACACTCTTCAAATCAGGGGCTGTGATATAGAACGTCAGGTTCTTAACGTTTTTTACATTCTTCTGCTTATATTCGATAACCAATGTTTCTCCTTTTACCGTTACTTTTGTTTTATCGACATATTCAAAAGGACCTTCCATCCGACAGGAATAAGTATCGGACTGAGTGAAAATAATGTTACCTACCGACCGCAGATAGAATTATCTCCGGATGACCGATAATTGCACGCGCTATGGCCACACGCTGACACTGACCACCGGAAAGCTGTGTCGGAAAGTGATTCATACGATGACTCAATCCGACTTTTTCCAGTACCTCCTTCGCCAAACGCTTGCGTTCACCGCTGCCGATACGACGATAGAGTAACGGTAACTCAACGTTATCCATCACATTGAGTGAATTAATCAGATGGAAAGACTGGAATACAAAGCCCAGTGTTTTGTTACGGAAAGCCGCCAGTTGCTTATCTTTCATTCCCTCAGTGTGCGTACCGTTAATTTCAACAGTTCCTGTTGTGGGTGCATCAAGCAGTCCCATAATATTCAACAAAGTAGATTTGCCACATCCGGACGGCCCCATAATGCTTAGAAATTCTCCGCGGTCTACGGTCAGATTCACGTTTTCCAGTGCTACCGTTTCAATCTCGTCCGTACGGTAAATCTTAGAGAGAGAAGTCAATGTTATCATAACTATAAGTATTTAATTTAGATCGTTTTTATCTCATTTTCAGCTTATTCTTGTTCTTATAAGAGCTCATATCACTGACTACCACTACATCTCCCGGTTGTAAGCCACTCACCACTTCCACATATTCAAAGTTGGAATCGCCCAGCTGTACTTTACGTTTCACTTAAGTCTGAGATGATGGCCACCTGTCCGCCTTGCGAAATCTGAGCACCGATCTGATTATTAATGTAGGTAAGAATCGCTTTACGCGGAGACCGAATCTGGGCATCGTCCAGTGTACGCTTCATTTCGGCAAGACTTTTACGGAAGATATTGAAATCCAGTTCCTGCACTTTCAGTTCGGCAGCCGCTACTTCTTTTTCGTTCTTATATTGTTGTTGGAGCTGTTCGTATTCCAGTTGTGCTACGTTATAGCTCAATTCTGCCTGACGCACTTTATCTGTTGTTCCCGCTCCCAGACTGTCCAGATAGTGTTCGTTCCGAAGTTCCACTTTCATGCGGCTCAATTTCATGGCAGAGACCTTAATCTGCATCGCCATATCGGAAAGTTTCGTCTGATTATTGACGCGAAGCTGATCCAGCTTATAGCGGCGCATCTGTTCTTCGTCAAGCAGTTTTTTATATTCCGTTTCCGTGCTCTGAAGGTCGAGTTTCAGAATCGGAGTACCGATTTCCACACTGTCTCCACCTTTTCTATATACTTCAACAATACGGCTGTTAATGGGAGAATTGATGATTTCTTCAAATGCAGGGACTACCTTGCCGGAGGCACTGACACTAACTTCAATCATTCCCTTATCAACTGTAGAAAGTACCAGATCCTTTTTTTCCACTCCTGTCCGCATGACAGATATAAGTATGCCGATAACAACTATAGTGTCACTATACCGACCGGATAGTGACACCATCGCAAAACGGTGCTATACTATTTCTTTTGAGTTTGGTTGCGGTTCTTGTTTGGCCGGTTGCGGCTCCTGCATGAGGTCTTTCCCCCAATGAGTAGTTGCCTCAATTGCTTCCCGGTCACGGATCTCTTTCGCCTTGCGGGCATAGACAATCATTCTCATGGACTGATCATAGGTGAAGTAATTCCATACCCAGTTCAACAACACCACTACTTTATTGCGTACTCCCAGAATAGAGCGCAGATGCACTACCAGCCACATTACCCAAGCAAACCATCCCTGCATCTTCACCTTGCTGAATTCCGAAGGCATCTACTTTGATACGGCCTCCACGACCGATTACGGACGTATTCATATTCCCAAAAGAAACTCCGGTCACTCCACTTACCCAAATAAAAGTACGGGTAGCAATCTCACTGCCGTCTTCAAGTGTCACCTTATGGTCACGGTAATCCGTGACACGCTTATTTAAAAGAATGTTGACTCCCATTTCACGGAGAAACTGTTCTGCATGACTAGATGAGTCTTCGGACATTCCGGCAAGTAGCCGCGGACCCGCTTCTATCAGATAAATATGCATCAGACTGCTGGGCATATCGGGATAATCATTCGGCAATACAAATTTCTTCATTTCCGAAAGTACCCCCGCCACTTCCACTCCCGTGGCACCACCACCTACGACAACGATATTCAGCAACTCCTGCTGTTCCTGTTTGTTGGAGCAGGTCACAGCACGCTCCAAGTTGGCGAGAAGCGCATTTCTGAGCCCCATAGCTTCGGACACGTTTTTCATTGGCATGGCCTCCTCTTCGATATGTTTATTACCAAAGAAATTGGTCGTCGTACCTGCAGCAAGAACCAGATAGTCGTATTCCGCCTTCCCTATGGAAGTCTGTATCATGTTCTTTTCGGGGAAAACAGCACGTACTTCCGCCATACGGAAATAAAAATCTTTCCGATGCTGGAATATCTTGCGGAAAGGGAAGGAAATGGAAGTCGGTTCCATACCTGCCGAGGCCACCTGATAAATTAACGGAGGGAACTGATGATAGTTGTTCTTATCTATCAACACAACTTGAAAGCCTGATTTTTTCAGCTTATTAGCCAACTTCAAGCCACCGAAACCACCGCCTACAATGACGACCCGTTTCTTACTGTCCTTTGCAATATTTAGACTCATATATTAATCATGTTTTATCATACATAATAACACATGAGTATGGCATAAAGTTTTCTAACGCAGACGCAAACGATCTCCTACCTCCGGAATATATTCTCCGTCCTTACGATTCATCTTGTACAGATTCTTGAGACGGATACCATATTTCTGCGAGATGGCATGCATAGAATCACCATCTTTCACAATATATACAGTATGAGGCTTGGATGCTTTCTTCTTTTTGCTCTTCAGATAGATGATATCTCCGGCTACTAAAGTATAATCACGCTGCAAGTCGTTATACTTCACCAACTTCTTCCAGCTGATATCAAATTCCTTACC
>PPYE01484068.1_pt1 | contig 19206 bp, 20 predicted proteins | sample 1559881 | NCBI WGS metagenome assembly PPYE01 (sample SAMN08240022, study PRJNA423297) | Human gut metagenome, whole genome shotgun sequencing project. | reverse complement strand
GTTGCTTCACACGAGTTGCCTGTTCTTTGGTCACACCTCTACGTGCCAGTTCAGAGGCTAGTTGTTTCTGTTCTTTACCCTGGCGGATGCCATCCTTTACATATTCAAGAACTTGGGAGTCGCTCATATTTTGAGCCATTAAAGGAGAAAAAACTCCCAGCAACAGAATGAATAGAAATACGTTAAATTTTCTTCGTGTTGTCATTGGTGATTTTTGTGGATTCTACATAACCGATTGGCATATCTACACAAGCACAGCCAAGCATATTTAAACGAACGGCAATCTTACTCTTCCCGCCTACAGTCACAAGTTCGCCAACAAGTCCACTCAAAGGACCTTTTATGACACGAACTTTCTCACCACGCGCTAGTGGAGTATCATTCATACAGACTGCTTCTTCGGAATAATCGAGCATGAAACGGAAACGGGCCATCTGCTCGTCAGGAATAACGGCAGGAGTGCTCTCTCCACGCATCACCATATAACGGCTGACCGTAGAAAATGAAAGGACCTCCATACGCTCGTGCTACATACCAGCGTTTTGAGTGTGCTACGCCTTCCCCTGTCCCACTACTAGGCCCGGCATTTACTGATTTCGGTTTCGTTAAAATCATATTTTTTTACCCCATGTTCATCCGTTACTTCTTAGGTAACGGACAACACACATATAGAATACACATCGCTGTGAAAAAAGAAAAAAATCGATTATGAGGGAATATAAAAGCGGGCACCTAACATTCAATATAAAACATTCTTGAATTTAGGTAATAAAAAGCCTTTGAGCATGAAGATGTTATCCTTCATGTTCAGATAGATTTATGTTGCATATTTTAGAGAAAAAGGAAAAAAAGAAGTTTATTGTTTGTTTGCTATTAATATTTTTACCTATCTTTGTAGCGAATATAATTCCGTTACCTAAGAAGTAACACCAGCATTAAGTCCCTAATCCATAATGCTTTAATAATATAAATCAGAGCATTTTAAAATTGCAAACGTAAGAATAATTCAATTTATTTACTTTTGTTCTTTCTTCCAATTCGAAACCCTTTAAATATATCTGTGTTGTTTTAATAGATTTGTGTCCTAGTGATTCGCTAATCATTTCGATAGGTACACCTCTGTACTTAGCAGTCGTAGCCCAAGAATGACGAAGCGTATACGACGTGACGGGCGAATGTAGCCTTAATTTTCTGGACAGGCTTTTCAACTCATTATTAAAACGTCTCAAAGCTGACTGATACTCACGATAGGCTCCTTCTTCATTCCGCTTGTACGCTCCGCTTAATATCCGGAAAAGATAATCAGGATAGCCAGAACTCCGGGCGTCAGATTTATTGTACAATCCCCCAATTGCATTCTGCGCTGACTCCAGCACTTCTATACTCATAGGAGTACCGGTCTTGGTACGATTGTACTTCAAAAGCCCCCGCTCCAGATTGGACTTTTCCAAATGGGCTAAATCAGAAAAAGGCATTCCACAAAACTGAAATAACAGATTGGCAATGGCCTGCGTCCGGCGAAGCTTTTCCGATTGAGGATCTTTGTTTAATAGCATGTGAAGTTCGCCGATCGGGATAGCTTTCTTCTGACGTGTGTCCACCCCGGTAAAAACATCCCGGAACAAACCATGTACATAAGGAGCCTGATGCATATCGACACCACGATTGTAGATACTACGCAACATACGCATATACGTAGAAATCGTATTGGGCTTCAAACGGGAAGCCATCAGATAGTTACTATACCTCTTTAGAGTTTCACGGTTTATCTTACTAAACGTGATGGATTGAGTTCCACAAAACTGCGAAAAAGAACGAATAGCGTGTTTATACACATGGGCCGTAGAATAACGCCCCTCTTGTCGCAAACAGTCGATGTAATTGTTTGCACAAATAGTAAATCGATTTTTTTCCATAAATTATAACTTATCTCATACGTGTTATTAAAAACGTGCGGAATATAGTAAGATTATAGATAAAATGAACCACGATTTTAAATTTACTTACTGTTTTAGATAGAAATTCAAATTATTTCTAAAAAAAATAAGTGAAGTCATGCAGTATTTTCAATAACCATGCATTTAACTTATAAAAGAGGGGAAAAAGGGAAATCAAACCATATATCATTAAAACCTACAACCTGAACTTAACAAGTGAAGTGGGGAAAAATAAAAAGAGAGAGAGAGTTTTTTATACAACGTCCCCAAAAACGAGGAATCCCTGCCAATTTTCGAGTTGGCAGGGATTCATTTTTTATCTTCAAGAAGATGATCTTTTTACTTGCAGTATTTGGTTATCAATTCATCTGCATTCGGATCACCCAATTCTTTCGCTTTCTTAAAGTTGCCGCAAGCTTCATCTGTCTTCTTCAGCTGTATCTGGCAAAGTCCCAATAAACGGTAAGCCTCACCATATTTAGGATCAGTCTTCAATATATTATTTAAAATCTGAATGGCTTCTTCATACCGTCCTACACGGAGGTTTACAACTGCATGCTCTGCCTGGTAGGTGAGGTCTGTCGGATTCATCTCGATGGCCTTGGCAATATCGTCTAAAGCGCGTTGAAACTGACGTGCTTTCAAAGCTGCCTGTTCGCGATAATAATAGAACACGTCGTTTACTTCTCCCTTGACTGCCGTATGGTAAGCATCATAATCGAGCATTGCATTTCGCGCCTGATCGGCATTCATATTCATCTGCGCACGTTCCAACAAATATGGAGCAAAGTCGACCGTAATCGGTTGCGGGCAACGGGCAATACAGCTATCCATTAAGGCTACCACTTCTTTCGGATCCCCTTTCAGCAGTTCTTTCGTCTTGGCAGCACTAAAGAAAGTGGCCGGAGAAGCAATATTGCTGGTATTTACCTTTTCATAAGCAGCCAAAGCACCGGCATAGTCTTGTTGGGCAAACAGTATATCGCCTTCCATTTGAATGTAAATTGGCAGCGGATCAATAGCGATTGCCTGACGGACATTCTTCAAAGCAGTGTCATACGTCCAGTCTTTATAAGTTTTCTCCGGCTTCGATAATTGATAAGCATACATTAGCTTACCTATATTATAATATACATCATCTTTCTTCTGGGCTACTTTCAGAGCCTGATTAAAGTCGGCAACGGCTTTATCATACCAGGTCTGATCGTCTTTACCTTTAGATGCATAATAATTGGCACGACGGAGATAACCATCTGCATTGGCAGGGAACTGGCGAATGAAGTCATCCAACAGCTTTTCATAGTCCTCGCCCGAGAGGCTCGAAGAGGCCATGAACAGATACACTAATGCCTGATCTTCCGTTTCGGGTAAACCTTTCCGGATACCAATGCTTTTCAAGGCAGCGTCTCCCAAAGAAAGAGCACTGATTTTCTGCGACATGGCAAAAGCTGCTCCCGCCGCATAACAAGTAGTCACCGTATCGATACCGGATGATTTCTGCGCAATACCAAATACCTGACCTTCCGCATTCATCACCGGACAGCTCACCATCTTATCTTTCATATGCATGCTCAATGTATAATAATGGTATTCTCCGGCTACTTTGGAAACATCTTTCACCTTACCAGTAACGCAAGCGATACTTTTTTGTGTAGAATAAGGAAGCATCCACGCATCGGCTCCTGTCGCCGGGGCTGTTTTAGCAACGACCAGCGCAGGCACTTTCTTCTCGGTGATAGCCACACGAAACTTAATGACATCATACATGTCATTCGCTCCAAGTATCAGGCTGACCGGCATCTGCTTGCCTTCGGAAGTAATCACTACCGCACGTTCGGCTCCTTTAAAAAGAGTATAATCTGATAAAGCCAATCCGTCTTCGGACACAAAGAATCCGTTTCCCGTATTCAGCATTTTATCATTCTTGTCATAAGTCACTATTGAGAAGACTGCACGTTTTGCCTTCTCTACCCATTTTGGGGTTTGTGCCATGCTTCCTTGTACCAGGAAGAAAAGCAGCAAAGGTAGAATTAAAATCTTCTTCATATCAGTCATTGTTTCTTTGTTTCACAGCTTCGTAAATCAGGATACCGGCAGCTACAGAGACATTCAGGGATTCGATAGTGCCCAGCATCGGAATTTTCACCCATTCATCACAGAGGGCAAGGTTTTCATAAGAAACTCCTGTATCCTCCGCTCCCATTATAATGCAGAGGGGACCTGTATAATCAGCCTTGGTATAGTCATAATCTCCTTTTTCGGTAGCAGCCACAATGCGGAAACCACTGTCTTTCAGATATTGCAGAGTCGAACGGAGGTTCTGTTCACGGCATACAGGAAGAGTATGTAGCGCTCCTACCGATGTTTTTACGGCATCAGCATTGACCGACGCACTACCCCGGACAGGAATAATCACGGCATCGACAGCTGCACATTCGCAGGTACGTGCAATCGCCCCAAAATTGCGTACATCGGTCACTCCGTCGAGCATAACAAAAAACGGATTTTTTCCTTGCTCAAACAAGAAAGGAACAAGATCCTCCGCTTTCTGATAAGTCACAGAAGAAATGAAGGCGATCACTCCCTGATGATTTTTCCGGGTAATACGGTTGATACGCTCTACCGGAACACGCTGAACAGGTATCAACGTACCTTTCAAAGCTGCAAAAAGCTCCTTGGAAAGATCACTTTGAATATCTTTCTTCACGAGGATCTTATCTATTTCTTTTCCAGCCTGAAGGGCTTCTATCACGGCACGAACGCCGAAAATCATTTCACTTTTATCTAACATCTGGTTGATTTACTATTTTACTATTTACTATTCACTATTTATCAGTTGCGGGCAAGCAGGGATTTGGCATTGCTAAGGGCAGCTTCGGTGAGAGTGGCGCCACTAAGCATGTGAGCTATTTCCTCTACTCGTTCTTCGTCAGTGAGACGGCGGATATGGCTGTTGGTTTCCGTATCGCTATCTTTCTTGTATACCTTATAATGAGCACGCCCACGGGCAGCAATCTGCGGCAGGTGGGTGATACTGATTACCTGACGGTTGCGGTCGCCCATCTCCTGCATCATGTCCGCCATACGGTCGGCTATTTCACCGGAGACTCCGGTATCTATTTCATCAAATACGATGGTCGGCAGCTTGACGGCTCCGGCAATCATCGCCTTGATAGAAAGCATGACACGGGCGATTTCACCTCCTGAAGCTACAGAAGAGATATTCTGCAAGGTGCCGTTCTTATTGGCGGAAAACAGGAAGTTGACTGTATCTTCTCCTTGCAATCCCGGCTCCTTCTTCAGTCCCATTTCTATCTGGAAACGAACATTCGGCATTCCTAATGGAATCAACCGGGCAGCCAGCTGTTTTTCTACTTCACGAGCAGCTTTCGTACGGGCTTTGGTCAGCACTTCTGCCTGTTGTTTCACTTGTTTATATTGTTCCTCTTTGCGAGCAGTCAGTTCGGCGATACGCTCATCATAGGAAGTGATGTCCGACAATTTGCTGCGGTATTCATCCGTTAGCGCTATCAATTCATCAAGGGTTTGTACCCGATGTTTCTGCTGTAAGGAATAAATCAGATTCAACCGTTCATTCACTTCGTCCAGACGGACCGGATTGAATTCAACGGAGTCACTTTGTAAAGAGACTTCGTGCGAAATATCTTTCAGTTCGATATAAGCGCTCTCCATACGTTCGGTAAGTTCTTTGGCCGGCTGATATACTCTTTGCAGATTATTCAGTGTATTCAGACTGTCTTTCAGATAAGAAAGCAAGCCACCTTCATCCGAAGCAAACGACTGCTCCACCCGGTAAAGTCCGGCTTTTATCTCTTCTGCATGACTTAATGTTTCAGCTTCCTGCTCCAGTTCTTCCTGTTCGCCTTCCACCAAACAGGCTTCTTCGAGCTGTTCGAGTTGGAAGCGGATATAATCTTCATCGGAGCGACTTTTCTCTGCCAGTGACACTAATTCAGCGAGTTCGCGATCTGTCTGTTTCCATTCGTCATAACACAGATGATATTTCGCCAATGCAGCGTCATTATGTGCCAGAATATCAAGCACATTCAACTGAAATCCTTCTTTATTAAGCAGCAGATTCTGATGTTGCGAATGTACATCTATCAGCTGTTCGCCCAGCTCTTTCACTTGTGCCAACGAAGCAGGAGTATCGTTGATGAATGCCCGGCTCTTACCGGAAGACTGCACTTCACGACGCAAAATGCACTCTTCATCATATTCCAACTCGTTTTCTTCGAAAAACGGACGCATACCATAGGCAGATATATCGAAACGTGCCTCTATGATACATTTGGAAGCTCCGTGGCGAATCGCTTTCACATCGGCACGCTGTCCTAACAGGAGTCCGATAGCTCCCAGAATAATTGATTTTCCGGCTCCCGTTTCACCTGTTATAACGGAAAAGCCTGTTTCAAAACTGATATCCAGTTTTTCTATCAATGCGTAATTCTGAATGTATAGTGAACGTAACACCTTCTATTTTAATTAAAAATTAAAGATTAAAAATTAAAAACCGGGAGACAGGGTGGCTACCAGACGGTCGATGATGTCTTGGGCTACTTCCGTCTTCGGCTTCAGAGGATAGTCTGTACGACCTTTCCTGTCAATGATACTTATTTTATTGGTATCATGGCGAAAACCGGCTCCAGCATCATTCAACGAATTGAGCACAATAAAGTCGAAGTTTTTGCGTTCGAGCTTTCCTTCGGCATTCTGCTGCTCATTATTGGTTTCGAGGGCAAAGCCAACCAATAACTGATTTTTCCCTTTCAGTGCTCCTAAATTGGCAGCGATGTCTTGTGTTGCCTGAAGATGGAGGGTTAGTTCCTCTTCTTTCTCCCGCTTAATCTTCTTGTCGGCCACTGTTTCCGGACGGTAGTCGGCTACTGCCGCACAAAGAATACCTGCATCAGCATCTGGAAAATAGATCTGTGAAGCCGCATACATTTCTTCTGCTGATTCCACATCTACACGCCGGATACGGGAATGTTTCGTTTTGAGCTGCACAGGACCTGTTATCAATGTCACCTGCGCTCCGCGACGGGCACATTCTTCTGCCAACGCAAATCCCATCTTTCCGGAAGAATAATTGCCTATGAAACGCACCGGGTCAATCTTCTCGTAAGTCGGTCCGGCTGTAATCATCACTTTCTTCCCGGATAGTTCGTCACTCGAAGCGAAGAATTCATCCAATACCCGGATGATGTTTTCCGGCTCTTCCATACGTCCCTTTCCTACCAAGTGGCTGGCTAATTCTCCTGTTCCCGGCTCGATAATGTGATTACCGTAGGAACGCAGTATATCCAGATTTTTCTGGGTGGCGGGATGGGCAAACATATCGAGGTCCATTGCCGGAGCAACAAACACGGGAGCTTTTGCCGAAAGATAAGTTGTTATGAGCATATTGTCGGCTATTCCATTGGCCATTTTACCGATAGTAGAGGCAGTGGCAGGTGCAATCAATACAGCATCCGCCCACAATCCGAGATCGACGTGGCTATTCCACGTTCCGTCACGCTGGGCAAAAAACTCACTGATGACCGGTTTGCTGGTCAAAGCCGAAAGAGTGATGGGAGTAATAAATTCTTTTCCCGCCGGAGTAATTACGACTTGCACTTCCGCTCCCTGTTTTATCAGTCCGCGAATGATATAGCACGCCTTGTACGCGGCAATACTGCCGGTAATTCCAAGAATTATTTTTTTTCCTTTTAGCATTATTTTGTAATCAAATTACTCATTTCACGCAAACGGATTTTTGTCAATGCCGCCTTAGTGTTCAACGTGAAATCACTATTCAAAATCCAACTGTAATATCCGGGATCTTTCTTCAAAACCTCGGCTACAGACATTCCTTTATATTTTCCGAAGTTGAACACTTCCACCCCATTATCATCGTACACCATGCGTCCGGCAAAGTCTACATTCTTGCTGAAACTTGAATAATCTGCCAGGAACGCAATATCATTCTGAAGATCGGAGTAACGGTCGAGCTGTGCTTTCAGCACTTCGTAAGTGGCCCGTGTATCTGCTTCGGCAGTGTGTGCATCTTCCAGATTCTTGTCGCAATAGAATTTATAGGCAGCAGACAGGGTGCGTTGTTCCATTTTGTGGAAGATCACCTGTACGTCTACAAATTTGCGTTTCGTCATATCAATGTCCACTCCGGCGCGAAGGAACTCTTCGGCAAGGACAGGAATATCAAAACGATTGGAATTAAATCCTGCCAAATCGCAACCTTCAATGTCCCTGGCTATGTTTTTCGCCACTTCTTTGAAAGTAGGGCAATCGACTACGTCGGCATCATAAATGCCATGTATAGCAGAAGATGCTTCCGGGATATGCACTTCAGGATTGATACGTAATGTTTTTGCTTCTTCATTTCCATTCGGATATACTTTCAGATAGCAGATTTCAACAATTCGGTCTGTGTTGATATTGGTTCCGGTTGTTTCTAAATCAAAAAAAACAATGGGATTTTTCAGGTTTAATTTCATTTCTAATTATTTTTTCCACCACAGAGTAACACAGAGTTCCACAGAGTGTTTTATGTATTTATTGCTCTGTAGAACTCTGTGTTATTTTGCGGTGATTACTATTAATCATTTAGCATCATCGGCATCAGCAGCATCAGCAGGTCTTCGTTTTCTTCCTGCTCTACCGGGATGATTACTCCGGCACGTGAAGGATCTGCGAGTTCGATGACTACTTCGTCTGCTGAAATATTGTTCAGGATATCGATGAGGAATGTCGATTTGAAACCGATGCTCATTGCTGCACCTGCATACTGGCAAACTTGTGTTTCTTCGGCAGAAGTAGAGAAGTCAATATCTTGTGCGGAAATCACAATCTGGTTTTCCTGCATACGGAGTTTAATCAAACTGCTTGCCTGCGACGAGAAAATAGACACACGACGCAAAGCTCCTACCAACTGTTGACGGTCTACGGTCACTTTGTGCGGGTTGTTCTGTGGAATTACCGAGTTGTAGTTCGGGTAACGTCCTTCAATCAGGCGGCAAACCATCCGGTAGCTTTCGAGCATGAATACAGCATTGCGTTCATCGAATTCGATCGTCACTGTGCCTTGTTCTTTCGGCAAAAGATTCTTAAGCAAAGTAGCCGGTTTCTTTGGCCCAGTGTAGCCGATTGCGGGAATTCATCCGCATTCTGCCCCATCAGGCTGTATTTTCCGTTCTGGTACTGCACTGTTATTTCATAATTATCCGGATTGATTTCAAATGTAAGTGGTTGTTCCGGGATTTCTTTCAGTGCATCAAGCAATGTTTTCGCTACTACGGCAAAACGCCCGTTTGTATCGCTTTCATTCACTTCTACGGTAGTCACCATCGTTGTTTCACTGTCGGATACAGTCACAGACAATGTTCCGTCTTCCAATTCGAAGAGGAAACAATCGAGAATTGGCAGCGCATTTTTTGAATTAATCACACGGCTGATGGCCTGTAAATGGCTGGAAAGAGCAGTACTTGAAACGATAAATTTCATATATTTTCGTGTATTTAAGTTTTAAATGTTCTATCGCACAAAGTTACGAAAAAAGATTTGGGCTGCCCAATAAAACAAAAGAAAAAAACAGGCATTGTGTGAGGGATATTACTAAAAAATTGTAACTTCGCCCCAGAATTTAAAATTATCGCAATGGAATTTACAGGAAAAATCATCGCTATCCTCCCCCCGAGAGGCGGAGTTTCAAAAACTAGCGGCAACGAGTGGAAATCACAAGAGTACGTTATCGAAAACCACGACCAATATCCGCGCAAGATGTGCTTCGACGTATTTGGCGCAGACAAAATTGAGCAGTTCAACATTCAAATGGGCGAAGAACTAACTGTATCATTCGACGTTGACGCCCGTCAGTGGAACGATCGTTGGTTCAATAGTATCCGTGCATGGAAAGTAGAACGTGTTGGTGCAGGTGCTCCGATGGCTTCCGGTTCTCCCGTTCCTCCCCCACCTCCGTCAGCTATGCCGGAATTTACTCCGGGGGATGCCAAAGACGATCTGCCATTTTAAACCGAAAGCCATTCGCCGGACGAATAAGCATAAAAAACTCCCGATAGGATTAAATTCTGTCGGGAGTTTTTTTTAGAAAAACGATTGTAAACAAACGGTCATTTTTTATTCTGATTTATATTTCAAAACAATGTTAGGATATACCACTCCGTCTGTACAGGCAAACTGAACAAAGAGGGTGAAATTATGGAAAAAATCGGCGTTACGCAGAAAAAAATCCGGTACAAAACGAACGTGGTTTTCTGATTGCCGAAATATGTGGTCAAAATCCGCCATCAACATAAAGTGGTATGAATCAGACAAGTGATCCATGCCTGCCTGATAGGCCATTACTCCATTAAGCACTTCGCCTTTATCCAGTTGGCGAATATATTGTGACAGAGCATTCTCATCAGGAGCAAGCAACAAACGCCCGTCATAGAACGCCGCATACACATCCAAAGTGGCCTCCACAAAACTGGTCAGTTGTTTAAACAATGTTGTTTGAGGCAACCGATAGACCAAGTATGCCTTATTTACAGTATAACCAAAAGTAATACGGGGAGTTTTTCTTCCTTCATCTGCCGAAGCAGTATTGACAAGGGTACGAAGCATCCTTTCAGCTTCCGTCACATCTGCCACAGACAGGCTCAAGACTGCCGCTGCATCCTGCAACGTATCTTCACGCTGGAAGAGACAGGCAACCAGGTCTTGCCCGGCATTTTCCATCAGATAGCGGGAAAATTCCTTATCTCTATTCTGCACTTCACTCGTGCGGACTGCCCCGTTCTGCTCCTGCGCATTTCCATAAGAAAGTAAAGACGCCCAGTCCGTAATCCCCTGTCTGCTAAAATAGAAAGCAGTGGAGGGCAGTGCTTCACCCGGGAAGCCTTTGACTGATTGCTGCTGGCGAAGTTGTTTTATAAATGCAAAACAAGTGTCTGCATCATGAGTGATGCCGGAGAAATAGATAAAATCATCTTTCATCTTCATGTCAAATTCCGTCCATCCCATCATCCCTTTCATACGGGCATAGATTGTGGCGGTCGCTGCACTTTTTTTTGGAGCACGCACTCCTGTAAAGGTAGGATCATCTGCCAATGATTTACCACTCTTATATGCATCAATAACGTTTTCAATCAGTTTTTTCTGAAAACTTAATGCCATAAAATCAGACGTCAGATAGCAGGCTAGAAAATCACCATCTGCCATCGGGTAAATGATTATTTCCTCTCCTTTGTAAACAAACGTTTTCGGTGGATAAAGCGAAGATATATATTTACACACAAACCTGTTTACCAATTCCTTATCCCCATTTCCCAATCTGCAATAAAGTACCTGGTTCCGTTCGTTATCCGGTTCGTGGAAACTAATCAGCATCTGATTCATTTGCCGACTCAAGCCATGGGGAGTATCTTCCGAGAGGGCATAAAGTGATCGCTATTTTCACTATCGTACGAAGTTTCATAATATTCGCTGTTTATCGGCTAGGTGCAAAAATAATAATTTCTACAAAGAAAACAAAACTTTTGCTAAAAATTTCACCGATAATCAAAGATAGATATCCAATCCGTCGAATGCCAGGTGAATATTTTCCGGAAGGCTCTTTTCAACCTCCGCATGCAAGCCCATATCATGACTCATGTGTATAAAGTACGTCTTCTTTGCCTGAATGCGCTGCGCCACTGCCAAGGCTTCTTCCAAATTCTGATGAGTAGGATGCGTGGCAATCCGAAGTGCATTCACTACCAAAACATCTATTCCCGCCAATTGTTCATAGGATTCTTCGGGCATGGTCAGCATATCAGTGATATAACCTAATTGCCCGATACGATATCCCAGAATAGGCAATCGGCCATGCATCACACGTAAAGGAAGCACCTCCGTGTGGTTAACTGAAAAAGCCTGTCCCACCGAGATTTCCTGCAAAGGAATGTCGGGAACTCCCGGATAACGATGGTCAACAAAACAATAGGGCATACGCAAGCGCAAGCCTTGTGCCACATAATTTTCCGCATAAATAGGCACTGAACCAAACCGGCAAAACGGACGCAAATCGTCCAACCCACCCACATGGTCATAATGTTCATGCGTAATGAGCACACCATCTATCTTCTCAAAAGGAAGACGCAATACCTGTGTCCGGAAATCCGGACCGCAATCTATCAAAATTCGCGCATCATCTGTCTCAACAATAGCAGATGCACGCAATCGGTTATCTTTCGGATCGGTAGAAGTACAAACCGGACATGTACAGCCGATTTGGGGTACTCCCGTCGATGTTCCACTTCCAATGATTCTTACTTTCACTTGTTACTTCTCAATTTATTAAGTTAACTTCCGGGTGGATATCAATGCCAAACTTCTCATGAACAGAGGCTCGGACTGCATCTGAAAGCGCAAGAATATCGCTACCTTTTGCTCCACCAAGATTCACTAACACCAGCGCTTGTTTATCATGTACGGCAGCCGGACCTAAGGCCTTACCTTTCCAGCCGCATTGGTCGATCATCCATCCTGCCGGAATTTTCACCCGATCTTCTGCCAGCTCATAGTAAGGTATCCGGGGATATTCCTGCTGCAGGGCTTCCAGTTTTTCTTTCGGCACAATGGGATTCATAAAGAAGCTGCCGGCATTTCCCATTACCTTCGGGTCGGGCAACTTGCTCTCACGAATATCAATTATCACTTTCCGTACAACAGAAAGCGTCAATGCCGGATATTTTTCAAGCTCCTGACGAATGGTTCCATAATCTAACGTATAATGTTCTTTTTTACTAAGTCGGAAACGGACATAGGTGACAAAAGCCGACTTGTTTTCCGGGCGTTTAAAGATACTGTTGCGGTAGGTATATCCACACTCTTCCACCGAATAAACGCGTTCTTCAGCTTGAATGTTCACCGTTTCCACAGCTGTTATCAGATCTTTCACTTCAACGCCATAAGCTCCGATGTTCTGTACCGCGCTCGCTCCGACCTCACCGGGGATGAGCGACAGGTTCTCCGTTCCATACCATCCATGTTCTACGCAATATGCAACGAAGTCATCCCATACTACTCCCGCTCCCACTCGTACCGACACAGAGTGTTCATCTTCCTCCGTCACTTCGATTCCTTCAATGCGGGAATGGAGTATCAACCCGTCGTAATCTTTGGTAAACAGCAGGTTACTGCCGCCACCAATATGCAAAAAAGGTGTCACAATGGCACCTTGCACAATCAGCTTCTTCAGTTCTTCAACCGAAGAATATTCTAAAAAACGAGCGGCACTGACATCGATGCCGAATGTATTGTAGGGCAAAAGAGAATACATATATTTTTAGTTATAAGTTATACTGTTATAGTGCATCTTAACCTGTATCAGATACTTGTATCTTCAAACTTATACAATTCCCATTCTCCGGCTTTCCGGCGGAAATAAAGGATATTGGAAAAACCATTTCCGATACCTTTCAACGCCAGGATTTTCGTGGGCGAATCATCGTCATTCCGCTGTCCGTAATTAATATTAGAAAGGCGGTCGACAGGAAGTACCGGTTTGAAGGCGAACCACTGATTAAGATCGAGGGTTGTCTCCAAAATGGAGAAATCATCGTCCGGATCACTGGTTACAAAAGCCAACGGCTCCCGCACACGCTGACTCTGAAAAAGACTATCCGTTGCAAAATGTCCGAAAAACTCAACAAAGTTTTCATTATCACTTTGTTCAATGGGCCGCAGGTTGATTGCCTCCAGTATCCATGCACCTTTGATACGTTCAAAATAGTATCTTTTCACCATTCGTGTTTTCACGAACATCCACTCTACCTGCACAGAAGTGAGGGAGGTATCTCCTACTAAATCCATGTCTTCTTCTCTATCAAACAGCAGTGTATAATAATGCTGTTTGGTAAACAAGTCATCATGCTTCCAGTTGCGTTCCTCAATGTTTGACTTCTTATCTCCATTGTAGTAGGGCAATGGAAATTTCACACGCTGACGCTGTAACACATCATCGGAAGCAAAATTGTAAATAAAATCATCGAAAGATTCATCCGCCTGTATAGGCTGCGGATCTTCCGGCGATTTATCATGGTGGCTAGAATCGGCTATCTGCCGGACTGAATCCACCTCTTTAGTAATAGATGCGAAGGGGTCAATATTTGTTTTCTTGTTTCCACAAGAGCTCAATATACCGAGCAGTATGACCCCTGCAATTAGTTTTTTCATTATTTCAGTTTCTCTCTTAACTTTTCAAGCATATCCACCGTCATGCTTTCCAAATTGTAGGCCGGCTTCCATCCCCACTCTTCACGAGCACAGGTATCATCCAGACTATCGGGCCAGCTATCGGCTATGCGCTGCTTCAAAGGATCTATATCATAAATCATCTCAAACTGCGGCACATGCTTCTTGATTAAATATCGACAGCATAATCGGTCGTACCTCCTCCCGGAGGGGTCACATTCGAAATAATGCCCGGAAAACGGACAGCACGGGTATCGACACCGTATTTATTAAAATAGTAATCACTCAATAACTCTGTCGTTACTTTAGTGACTCCATACATGGTACGGGGACGTTGAATGGTGTCCTGCGGTGTTTTCGTGTGAGGCGTACTAGCGCCAAACGAACCGATAGAACTCGGAGTAAACACTGCGCACCCTTGTTCACGTGCCACTTCCAGCACATTCCACAATCCATCGATGCTCTGCACCCGGAATATAACCTGCTACTACATTTGCATTTCCGTAACGTTTACGTAGCTCCATCGTTAGCTCCGACCCTATCTGTCCGGTAGCTCCAATAATCAAAATGTGTTCCATTTTTTCTTCTGACTTAGAATATCAAGCTTAAATAGTGCGCAAAGTAAGCACTTTTTTTTCAGATTTTAATCAAAAAGACATTGTTATTCCAAGAAAAATTGTGTCCTTTGCAATATAACTTAATCACCCAAACACTATGTACGGTAAAATGCAAGAATATCTCCGCCAAACATTGGCTGAAATCAAGGAAGCCGGACTTTATAAAGAAGAACGACTGATTGAAAGTGCGCAGCAAGCTGCCATCACTGTAAAAGGTAAGGAAGTATTAAACTTCTGCGCAAACAACTATCTAGGATTGTCCAATCATCCCCGATTAATCAAGGCTTCGCAGGAAATGATGAACAACCGTGGATACGGAATGTCTTCCGTCCGTTTCATTTGCGGAACACAAGATATACACAAAGAACTGGAAGCTGCCATCTCGGACTATTTCCAGACTGAAGACACGATTCTGTATGCTGCCTGCTTTGACGCTAACGGCGGTGTATTCGAACCACTTTTCTCTGAAGAGGATGCCATTATCTCGGACTCGCTAAACCATGCTTCTATCATTGACGGGGTACGTCTTTGCAAAGCAAAACGTTACCGTTATGCCAATGCTGACATGAAAGACTTGGAAAGATGTCTGCAAGAAGCGCAGGCACAACGTTTCCGTATTGTTGTTACGGACGGTGTGTTCTCAATGGATGGCAACGTAGCTCCGATGGATCAGATTTGTGATCTTGCCGAGAAATACGATGCGTTGGTAATGGTGGATGAATCCCACTCTGCCGGTGTGGTAGGTACCACTGGTCATGGCGTAAGCGAGTTGTATAAGACTCACGGACGTGTAGATATTTATACCGGAACGTTGGGTAAGGCTTTCGGCGGTGCACTGGGAGGATTTACCACCGGTCGTAAAGAGATTATCGATTTGCTCCGTCAACGTAGTCGCCCGTATTTGTTCTCCAACTCATTGGCTCCGGGTATCATCGGTGCAAGTCTTGAAGTTTTCAAGATGCTGAAAGAGAGCAATGCACTGCATGACAAGTTGGTTGAAAATGTAAACTACTTCCGCGATAAGATGACGGCTGCCGGATTTGATATTAAACCGACACAAAGTGCTATCTGTGCTGTTATGCTGTATGATGCGAAGTTATCCCAGATTTACGCTGCACGCATGCAGGAAGAAGGAATCTATGTGACAGGTTTCTACTATCCGGTAGTGCCGAAAGATCAGGCCCGCATCCGTGTACAGATTTCTGCAGGACACGAAAAAGCACATCTTGACAAGTGTATCGCTGCCTTTATCAAGGTAGGTAAAGAACTCAACGTATTGAAAGCGGAATAACTCCGAAGCAAGGTTTCCTTGCGGAATCTATATTTTAGGCGCGGATTACACGGATCACACAGATTTCACGTATCTTACACAGTTGCTTTATAACAAGCTTCATTCTAAAAAACGTATAATACGTGAAATCTATGTAATCTGCACCTAAATTCTCTTTTATAAAATGAATTTTGAACCGCTACTTGACTACAAAAAATAGATTATGGAAGAACTGACCCTCACTACTCCTGCCCTACTTTTCTCGGCAGTTTCATTGATTTTGTTGGCTTACACCAACCGTTTCTTATCGTATGCCCAACTTGTGCGCCAACTGCGTGACCGCTACGTGGAGAACCCTTCGGATATCACTGAAGCTCAAATCGAGAACTTACGGAAACGGTTGAACCTGACCCGTACAATGCAAGGACTGGGTATTGCAAGTCTTTTTCTCTGCATAGTCAGTATGTTTCTTATTTATATCGGACTGCAATTATTTTCTGCTTACGTATTCGGACTGGCACTGATTCTGTTGATAGCCTCTCTAGGCGTATCTTTCCGCGAAATACAGATTTCCACCCGTTCATTGGAGATTTACTTGGGAACGATGGAGAAAGGGAAAAACCAAAAATAACACGGTTGACAATCCCTCCTATTAAGTTTTATCAAGACACTACCCGGCAAGGAAGGATGACCGTAAAGCGACTTCCCTTGCCTACTTCGGATTTGAGATCAATCCTTCCACCCAGTTTTTCTATAATTACCTGACAAATAGAAAGCCCCAATCCTGCTCCCTGTGAGAATTCGTTCTGTTTGTAGAAACGGCTGAAAATCATCCGTTGTTCTTCGCGTGGAATACCTCTCCCAGTATCTTCTACATAAATCCGCACATGCCCCTCATCCGGCAGATAAATATACCCTAATTTGATATATCCGATTTCCGTAAATTTACTGGCGTTATTCAAGAAGTTTGTTAGAACTTGTATCAAACGCTCTCTATCCACATTAATTTCCAAAGGTATATTATCCACTTCTTTCAGGAATTCCAGACGTGGAGCAATCAAGACCTGGTGAGTCATATAAATGTCATCAATCAGCTCTCTCACCCTACATTTCTTAAACGAGAAAGACATATAGCCTGATTCGATACGAGAAAGCTCCAGAATATCGTTAATCAATTTGAGCAGCAACTCGCTGTTCTTATTAATAGTGCCGATGTATTCTTCGCGTTCTACGGAACTCAATCCATCTTCCAATGCCAGAATATTGGCAAAGCCAACAATCGAATTAAGTGGAGTACGTATCTCATGGCTCATATTTGCCAAGAATGATTGTTTCAATTCCGCCTTTTCAGCGAGTAAGCGTGCAGCTTCCAGTTCCTCCTCACGATCTTTTATATCTTGTATGTTGAGCAGCAAACCTGCTGTTTTATATTCACCACCCGAAAGCTGTTTAGTAGTATAACGAAACTCCCACCACTGATAGCCTTTACCGTCGAAGTTACAAAGCTCCTGCACAATTTTTTTATGAGCACTTTTCAGATTTCGCCAGTTGAACTTCACTCCCTCCCAATGATCGGGATGAATAAAGCTCATGAATTCCTTAAACGAAAGTTGTCTAGGATTTAACCCTTGCGACGCCCAGAATGCATCTTCAAAAACAAAACAACCCTTATCCAATCTCCAAGCATACGTCATTCCACCCTCAATGGCTAATGACAATGTTTCTTTTTCATCAGCCAATGCTATAAGAGCCTGTTTTTTCCTCATCTGTTCCCGAAGATATAGCCACCAAAGAGAAGCAAAAAGTAAAATCAGGAAAAGAACAAATGAAGCGACTAAGGCTCCCCACAAAAATGGATATTCATCTCTGAACGGAATATTGATAATACGATATTTAGCAGGAATACTTTCCTTACTCAAACCAATTTGCGTCATTGTATTCCAGTCTACGACATACTCTTTCCGGCTTTCAACAATGGGTATATCCGAGGGGCTTGCGCCATGTAATATGCGAACGGCAGTTTTCACCTCTTCTTCTACCTGAATAGGCAGCGAAGTGATGTATCCACCCAACAACTTCTCACCAAACCCAAAGGCTTCATTAATGGCTGTCAGACTAGGACTACCACAGATACTCCCAATATTAATAGTGGTGTAATCACGTTTCAACTGGATATAACATTGATCGCGGTAACTCCTGTTTAAAACCCACATAAAAGTAGCATCCGAATGATTTCTGGCATTACGCAAAGGAATAGCCATGAAACGGGTATAACCTTCTTCCTGTGCCAAACGTATCTGTTCTTCAGGAGAAAGTTCGGGATTATCTATGAATCCGGTCACTTTATGTCCTTTAAACTGTTCCTTTGCATCTCTTCTGATTTGTCTGTCGATATAGGTAGTATCGAGCATGGTAAACAAACGAACGTGCTCACCGAAAAGCTCTTTTGCCACACTGATATTCTCATTAAAGGCTATCTTGTCATGGAAGCCAGTCACGTTGGGATGATGTTTCAGTAATCCCCAATTCGGATAATTGACACCATCAAAAACCACAGGCACTTCTTTCGCCAACTGAATTCCGCATTTCATCAATGAATAAGTAGCCTGGTCTTCATTCACCAGAATCACTTCCGGCCGCCAGTCTCTCGATACGGAATCAACCAGAAAGCGCATCCGTTCGAGTTCCGGTTCTTCCCAGTAGGATTCACAGTCTAAATAAACGGTACGAATATCAGCATCAATTTTCTCTTTTTCAAATTGCTCCGCTATCATCCGGTTAAATTCCGGATAAGCCGCATAAGTCTCCTCATAAGAGTGGATAACCAGAATACGCCGTTCTTCTTTTTGAGAACAACTACTCACCCCCAAAAAGAGCAATAAAAATACAGGGAGCAATCTAAAAATTCCTCTATTCACACCATTCATTTATAATAATCGGGATTAATTTTTCTCTGACTCGTAATACAAAGGTAGTTTATTTTCGAACATATAAGCCTAATAAGTGAAAAAAAAGAAGCTGTCTGAACAGAAATTCAGGCAGCTTCTATCTATATAAAGAACTATTTTTTCAGAGTAGCATCATTAACGCTGTCCCAATTGTGAATCTACAAAGAAAATTCCGGTAT
>PPYE01208149.1_pt1 | contig 19207 bp, 18 predicted proteins | sample 1559881 | NCBI WGS metagenome assembly PPYE01 (sample SAMN08240022, study PRJNA423297) | Human gut metagenome, whole genome shotgun sequencing project. | reverse complement strand
TTATTTGTTAAATTTATATAATTATCGATGCGCAAAATTGGTTAATTCTCACAATGAAATTATCAATAAGTAAACACCGCAACACCATATCCTGGCAGTGGATAGTCAAACGAAAACTCTCTGTGGTCACATTCCTGTACTTCTGCTTTAAATACCTCCGGTTTCTCCAAAAGTCCATGTTCATTCATGATCAGTTTATACTGTTTTTTCTTTGGAACACCGACACGATAATCCGGGCGGTCAACCGGCGTAAAGTTTACAATAAACAGAAGGTTATTTCTCTTTGTAGGAGATTTTCTTACCAGACTGAAAATACTTCTGTATGCATCGTCTGCATTGATCCACTCAAATCCGTCAGGATCGTTGTCCCCTGCATACAATGCAGGATACTTTGTATACATATGTAAAAGCGTCTTTACAAACTCCTGAAGATCCTGATGTGGTTTTTCATTCAGAAGATACCAGTCAAGCTCCCTCTCCTCACTCCATTCACGCAGCTGTCCAAATTCCTGTCCCATAAACAGAAGTTTTTTGCCTGGATGGAACAGCATAAATGCATACGCAGCTTTCAAATTACGAATCTTTTCTTCCGGATAGCCTGGCATCTTATTAACCATAGAACATTTCAAATGTACGACTTCATCATGCGAGATGACAAGGACATATTTTTCACTGTATGCATAAGTCATAGAAAATGTCATCTTATTGTGATTGTCCTTACGGAAATATGGATCCAATTTCATGTATTCAAGAAAATCATTCATCCATCCCATATTCCATTTCAAAGAGAATCCAAGTCCTCCATCTTCAGCTTTTCCGGTAACCTGTGGCCATGCGGTAGATTCTTCTGCTATCATGACCGTTCCATGATTTCTTCCAAGTACAACGGTATTCAAATGTTTGAAAAACTCAATTGCTTCAAGGTTTTTGTTATCACCATATTTATTAGCAACCCACTCGCCATCCTTCTTTCCATAATCCAGATAAAGCATAGATGCTACTGCATCAACACGAAGTCCGTCTACATGACACTCTTCAATCCAGTAGAGTGCATTGGCAATCAGGAAGTTTTTGACCTCCGGACGGCCATAGTTATAAATCTTGGTTCCCCAGTCCGGATGTTCTCCCTGTCTCGGATCTTCATGTTCATATACTGCTGTACCGTCAAAATTTGCGAGGCCTTGTGCATCTTTCGGAAAATGTGCCGGTACCCAGTCCAGAATAACTCCAATCTTATTACGGTGCAGATAATCGATCATATACTTGAAATCCTGAACAGAACCATAACGGGAGGTTGGTGCATAATATCCTGTGACCTGATATCCCCATGAGCCATCAAACGGATGCTCGGCAATTCCCATAAGTTCTACATGTGTATAACCCATTTTCTTTACATAGGCAGCAAGTTCATGTGCCAGTTCACGGTAATTATAAAATCCCGGATCATCTTCATCTTTTGCTTCATGTTTCTTCCAGGAACCAGGGTGTACCTCATAAATGGCCATAGGATCTCTGATTTCATCAAATTCCGGACGTCTTTTCATCCAGGTAGTATCTTTCCATTTATAATCAGAAATGTCCGCAATTCTGGATGCAGTGCCAGGTCTCAGTTCTGCTTCATTGCCATATGGATCAGCTTTGTATAATTCTTCGCCATGATAGCCGATAATATAGAATTTATAGAGATCTCCAACCTTTGCTCCGGGTATAAATGTCTCATATACCCCAATTGGTCCGACTTTCTTCATTGGATTTGCCTGTGTATTCCAGTTATTAAACTCTCCAACAACAGAAACTGATCTGGCATTTGGTGCCCACACAGCAAAATATACACCTTTCTTACGCCTCTGTATCGTCGGATGGGCTCCTAATTTCCTGTAAATGTCATAATGGGTTCCCTGTCCGAACAGATACTGATCCAGCTCTGTAAACTGCAACTTCTCTCCCATTCAAACGTACCTCCCTTAACAGCTATTTTATTCCGGCACTCTTTACAACTCTGCGCCTTCCATCAGCATTATGCACATTTATCATGCTGATATTTTGCATTTTTATAGACATATTATACCAATCCATAATGTTCCCGTCAATTAAAATAAGAAATTACAAGTACACAAAAAGAGGACTTGTCCGATTGCGCTTTCGAACTTGTCCTCTTTTGTGGATTCTTATTTTATATAGAATTAATATCCTGTATCATACCCATCTCCGGAGTCCTCATCTGCATAATCACTTCCGTCTCCGGAACTGTCATCATAAGATCCATCGTCTGAGCTGTTATCTCCGGAACTGTCATCTGATGAACTTCCATCCCCGGAAGAGTCATCGCCTCCTGAGCTGTCATCTCCGGAAGAACTGTCGGAACTCTCATCACTTCCATCACTGACATCACTGCTGTCCGAAGAGCCTGTATCACTTACATCAGAACTATCTGTTGAGCCGTCATCTGAGGTAGTACCATCTGATACCGCTGTACCATCACTGCTTCCGTCAGAAGAACCGCTGTTATATCCTGCAACGATACCCTTCTGAAGTGAACTATCCCAGAAATCAGAATAGTTTGCATTCTGTAAAGTAACTCCCTTGGCTGCTGCAAGCTCACTGACTGTCATCAGTTTATAGCCTTTGGCTACCAGTTCCGGAATCATCTTGATTGCTGCCTGTACAGATGGCTCATGAATATCATGCATAAGAATGATAGAACCGTCTGTAAGATCCCCATTCATAACAGCATCATAGTCCTTGTTGACATCAAGATAGCTCCAGTCCAGAGAGTCCAGTGACCATGTAAAGAATGGCTTATTGACTGTAGAAATGATATCATCACTCCAGTTTCCATATGGTGCTCTGGCGACACTTGCCTTCTGTCCACATGCCTTCTCCAAAGCTGCATCTGTATCTGAAAACTCTTTGGCAACTGCATCCATATCAAGATCATACAGATTCGGATGATCCCAGGAATGAGATCCGATCTCACATCCAATGTCTGCCATTCGCTGAACTTCTGACTCCCAGCTGCCTACATTCTGACCTAACATAAAGAAAGTTGCATGTGCATTGTTCTGTTCCAGACAGTCTAGAAGTTCATCGGTATACTCTCCCGGGCCATCATCAAAGGTAAATGCAATTCTGGTCTTGTGCTGGCTCGGATCATAAGTACCGTCATCATTGAAATAGTAATCGTCAAATCCAACGCTCACCCATCCGGTCTGTGCATAACCATTGTCTCCAAAATAATATGTAGAACCATCTATTTCCTGCAGGCCGCCTGCATAATATGTACCATCCGCGTTCTGATACCATTTGCCGTTCTCATCCTCATGCCAGCCAGCAGTCAGCTGAGAAGCCTTTGTCAGATCACTCGCACCCTTCAGCGGTTTACGGATTGCTGCATTTGTGTCTTTTTCTATCTGTGTCTCAGTTCCTGAATCTCCTGTATTGGTATTCGCATTCGTATCTGTTTCTGCCTGTACCTGTGCCGGTTTATCTGTATTTTTCCCTCCGACCCGATTAATGACCGGAAGAATAATTCCCCGTATTACAAATATGAATACGAGTATCACAGCCACAACATACGCGCCTTTTTTCATCATCTGACGACGTCTTATCTGCTGTTGCTTTTTGCGCATTCGTTCACGCAATACCCTTTTATCCATCTACTCCACCTGCTGTATTTTCTATAACTTTTTTGTCTATTTATTATCATAACGCATTTAATTCTGAAATACAATCACAATTCCTGAACTAAATCAAGTTATTCTGTGAATGATGATCCAATACTTCAGCAGGTATATCAGATAACTCTTTTTAATTCAAAATTCTCTGTTAACAGAAGAATATCTGCCTCTTTACCTGTATGAACAGACCCTGTTCTGTCATAAATCCCAATACTTCTTGCCGGATTTCTCGTGGCTGCAAAAATTGCCTGGTCTACAGGCACACCAAATTCTATTGCTTTGCACATACAGCCAAATAAATTTGTCGCAGATCCTGCAAGTGTTCCGTCTTTCAGCACTGCCTTGCGGTCCTTCACAGTTACTTCCTGTCCGCCAAGCTCATATGTACCGTTTTTCATCCCTGTTGCACGCATGGAATCACTGATCAAAATGACTCTTTCCGGTCCGAACATTCTGAATGTCGCTCTGATTACAGCCGGATGAATATGATAGCCATCACAGATCAGTTCAACCATACATTCCGGATCATCCGAAGCCGCTCCGATCAGTCCCGGTTCTCTGTGGGCCAACGGCTGCATCGCATTATAAAGATGCGTTACATGATGTGCCCCCAGTGCCATTGCTTCTGACGCACATTCATAATCTGCTGCAGTATGTCCCAGAGATATCTGTACTTCGTCCTTCATTTCCCGTATGAAGTCCATAGCTCCTTTTACATTCGGTGCCAGTGTTACAAGTCGGATTCTTCCACCTGATACTTCATTCAATTCCTTTACAAAATCTGCATCCGGTTCTGTGATCCATTCTTCCACATGTGCGCCCTTCTTAACAGGATCCAGAAACGGTCCTTCCATATTGATACCTGCAACCGTTGCTCCATCGCCGGACTTTTCTGCTTCCCTAATTCCTTTGAAAATCTTCTTAAGCTGTTCCTTCGGAAGTGTCATGGAAGTCGGACAATATGATGTTATCCCACTTTGTCTCTCATATCTTAAGATTTTTTTCAAGCCTTCCGGATCACCGTCAGAAAAATCTTCCCCATATGCTCCATGGCTGTGAATATCCACAAGACCTGGAATGACCATAAGACCCTCGGCATCTATAACTTCCTCTTCAGATGTTTCTTCAAATGCCTCTGTCAGTCTGTGATTTCTGATATAAAGTGTTTCCCTGCAAAAACTTCCATCTTCCTGAAAAACATTTCCATTTTTTATGATCATCCTTCATTTGCCACATCATCTTCCGATGCAGTTTCCTCACTTTCTTCTGCAGTGTCACTGCTATCTTCCTCTGACGCATTATCTTCTGTAGTGTCTTCTGCAGCATCAACTCCGGTGTCTTCACTTTCCGGATCTGCATCTTCATTTGCCACATCAGCTTCTGTTGCAGAAGTTTCATTTACTGTCGCATTATCCACTATAAAACGTTCCACACGCATCAGTGCCAGTGATTCATTTACTTCCTGTTCACCATAATATGCAACCAGCTGATCAAAACTCTCATAGCCATATTCTGATAACAGCTCGTCTTTTAATGTCTGTATATCGTCATCGTCAAGACTGAGTCCTTCTGCATCCATGATTCCCTGAACAATAAGGTTCTGTTCCACTTTGGATTCTGCATACTGCTGGCAGTCTTTCTCATAATCTTCTTCAGACATTCCCTGAGCCTTAAGGAAATCAGACATTTCCATACCTGCTTCTTTGACATAATTTTCATTGAGTTTTTTGTATGCTTCAACCGCCTTATCCACATCTTCTTCCGGATATTCTTTTACTTCAGAATTTGCGAGTACTTCGCTCCAGGCATTACTGTAAAGATCATAATCTGCTGATTTTGTCTCATTTTCTTCGAGTTCTTTTTTGACGGCTGCACGATACTCGTCAACTGTCTTGTATTCTGTATTGGCAGCTACCCACTCATCATTCAGTTCGGAAGGCCGCGTGAACTTCTGCAGCGTAACTTTAAACACAACCGGTTTACCGGCAACAGATTCTTCATAGTAATCATCCGGGAAAGTCAGGTTCAGTTCTTTTGTCTCTCCCTTTTTCATGCCAATGATTCCATCCTCGAATCCATCGATCATTCCGCCCTCGCCAATCACAAGATCATAATCTTCTGCAGAACCCCCATCAAATTCTTTTCCGTCTATCGTTCCGGTAAAATTAATCGTTACCGAATCGCCCTCTTCTACTGTTCCGTCATTTACCTCTGTTCCGTTTTCTTCAAGATTATAATCGATCTCTGCCTGTACATCATCATCCGTTACAGTAACCGATGATCTGTCCAGTGTCAGTCCCTTATATTCTCCAATCGTAACATATTTTGAAACATCAGAAACAGACACCAGTCTGACTGCCGAAGCAGATGTTTTTTTATCTGAGGATGCAGAATCTTTTTTATCCCCTGTATCCTGTGTTGTCTCGGTTTTGGTTTCTTTTGTATCAGATCCGCCACATGCTGTAGCAGATAAAGCCATGCACATTACCAACATCGCCGCAACTGTTTTTTTCTTCATAATAAAACTCCTTTCAAATCTGCATATCACATTTCTGGTACCGGTGTCGGTCTGGAAGAATCCCATACCTCAGATACATCAAAAAGATCGCTCAGCATATCCGGGTTATAATACATTCTGTAACCATCCAGATTTCTTCTTCCCTGTCGGAAATACTGATCTGTGATCTGTACAAAGTACTGACTGGAATCTACATTACAGAAGTAGTCATAACCCGCACTCTTATAATACTGAAATTTCGGATTATCAGAAGAGTAACCTTCCCAGTCACCAATATCTGCACCAAACGCAAAGATGATCATATCTGTATCTCCAAGGATCGGGGCTACATTTGCTTTCCATTTCTCATCGTCTGTCTTAAGATCCTCAGCAGAACGCTCTGTTGCATTCATATGTCCCCAGGTATGGCTTGCGAATTCCCATCCCTCTGCCTTCATGGCATCTGCCACTTTGGTCGCATCTTTTACATCCTGGTCATAATCGAAATCAGGATGATCTTCCAGGAATTTCTTCTGGTCATCCTGAAGGTTTTCGCCGGTCTTATATGCACTGTCTGTTCTGTATCCCAGTACTCCGTTATAACCGGTCATCGCAAGGATTCCCTTACGTCCATGATAGGAAAAATCCGGATGTTCTTTGATAAAAGAATCCAGAAGCGGTACCAGATCATAATCTCCGACTAAAACATTTCCGTCAGCATCAACATATTCGTTCTTTACCTCTCCATTCTCGTCAAGTACAAGTTTGGATGCACAGCCATCACCGTCCATATAATGGTAATAGCTGACATCATCCTGCGAAAGGACAAACGGGATCTTGCCCTCGGGAACCATGATCTTACCCCTGCTCATCGTACCGTCTTTATTTACCGTTGCCATATCATGCGGACTTACCAGTACATAGCCCTTGTCATACATGATCTGAATGATCTTATTAAACTCACTGACTGTTGTCATGACCTGATTATAATTTCCGGATTTTGAATCTCCATCAAATGCTCTGGATGTGTCCTCGATCAATGTATGAAAAAATACATGTGTGATTTTTTCAAGAGGATATTCAACCAGTGATTTTTTCGCAATCTGACATTTTGCAGCAAGATCCATGTAATCTTTATTTTTTGTAAAATCATCCTGCTTTTTCAGCAATTTGATTGCCTCATCATAATTATACTGCTGATACATGATCGTTGCCTGATCAAGCACAGAATCAGAAGTTTCTGTGTCTGCAGATTCTTTTGAATCCTCTGCATCTGCATAAACGTTCTGTATCATTTTAGATCTTATGCCGTCTGTAACCGGCAGATAACCACTTCCCCCTGTCAGTGCTGCTGCAGTAAGTACTGCTGTAAGTATTAATGCTCTTTTTTTCATTCTTTATCCCCTTTTATCAGTTATGCCATTGGCGGCACCGGTGTCGGTCTTACCGGATCAAAAACACTCTTTACATCAAAAAGATCCTCCAGAAGCTCCGGGTGGTAATACATACGGTATCCGTCCAAATTTCTTCTCCCCTGACGGAAATACCGCTCTCTTATCTGTACATAATATTTACTTGAATCTACATTGCAAAAATAATTGTATCCTGCACCTTTTAAATATTCGAATTTATCGCCGTGATAATCCTCCGGTCCACAGAGGTCTGTACCAAACGCAAATATAATGATATCTGTACCTCCGATCAGCGGATCTACATTATCTTTGAATTTCCGGGTATCGGTCTGAAGTGTTTCCAGTCCTATCTGCCCTACATTCTGATGCCCCCAGGTGTGACTTGCAAAAAGCCATCCCTCTGCTTTCATGGCATCTGCGACTTTCTTGGCGCCCTCTCTTTCTTTCGCCAGGCTGAAATCAGGATGTGCATCCAGCCATTCAACCTTATTGGCATCCAGATCATCCGGACGTGTCTCATAGCTCTGGTCTGTACGATATCCTAGAATACCATTATAACCGGTAAGTGCCACAATTCCTTTTGCTCCTCTGTATGAAAAATCCGGATGTTCTTCTACAAAACGGTCGATCAGTGGAACCATATCATAATCTCCGACAGAAACGCTTCCATCATCCTCTATATATTCGTTCCGGATTTTTCCATTCTCATCAACAACCAGCTTCGATGCATATCCATCACCATCCATATAATGATAATAACAGACATCGTCCTGTGAAAGAACAAACGGAATCTTCCCTTCCGGGAGAAGGATCTCTCCTTCTGTTATATTGCCATCAGCATCTGCCTTAGCCATATCATAGATACTGACCATGACATAGCCTTTCTCATACATAGTCTCTGTAATCTTGTTGAATTCATCGATCGTTGTCATAACTTGATTGTAATCAGCTTCTTTATAGTCTCCATCAAATGCTTTAGATGGATCTTTTATCAGTGTATGATAAAAAACATGTGTAACTTCTTCCAGTGGCCAGGACTTACAGGAAGCTTTTATTTCTTCATATTGTTTTACCGCATCCTGCATTTCTGTATTCTTTTTATAGCCACTGTATTTCTGAAGCAGGCTGATTGCCTTGTCATAATCATATTGTACTGCGAGAAGCTTCGCATCTGCCAGAATTTCCTCCGGGGTTCTCTCATCCACTTCCAGATCTGAACGACTCTGTTTCACCGAATCTGTCAAAGTCGGCTCCGATGAGTCCTTTTCTGCTGATTTTTTTGATGAAACCTGACTTTGCCTGCTTTCTCTGGTCACAAAACTGACGATTCCGGTGACTGCACTCACTGCTACCACTACGGTAACAACGGCCATGCTTCCCAATACGATCATTTTTTTTCTTCGTTCCTGCTTTTTTATGCGGTGTTTTCTTGCCTGGCGTCTCTCGCGAAGTGCCTTTTCCTGCTCTTCTGACAAACGTTCCATTTCTTTTATTTCATCTGAATACAGTTTATTCTGACTGGTATTTTTATTTCTGTCGTTTTTCTTCTCCATACTAACTCTCCAGGGCCTTTGTTCTGTAATTCTTAGTGTACCCACAAATAAATTTATCTTTCAGATTTTTCTAAAAGCCGTAAATTTATTATACCTGTTTCTCTGTACCTTTGCTATAACTTTTCCTATTCTTTATGGAATTTTATGAATTTGTTTGCCTTTTGTAATAAATGATGTTAGAATATAATTCGCATGACATAAGTTTGTAAATTACATATTGAGGAGGGTATCTATGAGTACACTTACCATCGTCCTTCTTGTGATCCTGGTCGTTCTGATCGCTGCTCTGATAGCTCTTTATTTCTTTGGAAAAAAGGCTCAGAAGAAACAAGAAGAACAGCAGGCCCAGATTGAAGCTGCTAAGCAAACCGTTTCTATGCTGATTATTGATAAGAAGCGACTTCCGTTAAAAGAATCCGGTCTTCCTCAGATGGTGATCGACCAGGCACCGAAGCTGATGCGCCGTTCCAAACTGCCAATCGTTAAAGCAAAAGTCGGACCAAAGATCTCCGTTCTGATCGCAGATGAAAAAGTTTTTGATCCGATTCCAGTCAAAAAAGAAGTCAAGGCCGAAGTCAGCGGTTTATATATCGTTGGCGTTAAAGGAATCCGTGGTTCCCTGGAAACACCGGCTCCTAAGAAAAAAGGCTTTTTCAAAAGATTACTCAACAAATAAGGACACATGCAAAATGCCTGAGAGAATCATCTCCCAGGCATTTCTTTTTTCTCTTTAGTTCTATCAATACTTATTACAATATAAGATTCTCCGAATCTCTGGACTGTGCCTGAACCGTAAGATAGCAGTCAGCCACATGTTCCTCATTCATATCCAGTGCATAATCAACTTTCAGATGAATATTATCCTCTTCTTCCTGCAATTCCAAACCGGTTGCTGCAATCCCCATCTGAAGTGTTCCAAACGGTGTAGAATAAAATGTCATATTTTTCTTACCCTGTTCGAAAACCATATGTACATTTACCTGCCCCTGCTTGCGGACTTCCACTCCCTGCGCCGACATCTTGATATAGTTGACCGTCGGTTCTGCCGTATCGTCCATCATTTCTTCATAACGAAGATAATGACTTCCATTTCGATAATAATACTGTCCCGGGACAACGATCTCGATTGGTTCCTGTTCCTCTTCCGGATCCATCATCTGAAGCCCGCGTACATGTATAAGTACATCTTTTTTCATATATCTCTCCTGATTCTGATAATTATCAATATTTTTCAATATCAATTTTCTTAGTCATTTCCACATCATACGGAAGAATCGAATTGGCAAATTCCTTAAACTCATCTGCAAGATCACTTACATAAAATTGATAAGGAAATTCCTCTTCCTGCTGTCCGGTACTGAGCATATTTGTTTTCTGCAGAAGATTCTTCAGTTCCAAAGCCGTCTCATACGCCGGATTTACCAGTCTTACTTTTTCTCCCATAACTTCCCGGATCGTAGATCGGATCAGCGGATAATGCGTACAGCCGAGAATCAGTGTATCCACATCTTTATCTTTCAGTTCCTGCAGATATCGGTTTGCAACTTCTACGGTCACCGGATCATGCAGCCAGCCTTCCTCTACCAGAGGTACAAACAGTGGGCAGGCCTTACCGATCACCGTAATTTCCGGATCCAGTTTCTTCAGATAAGCTTCGTGAATTCCACTGCCAACTGTGCCGACCGTACCGATCACACCAACTCTTTTATTGACCGTCTCTTCTGCAGCAACCTTTGCTCCTGCTCCAATCACACCAAGAACCGGTATATCCTGTTCATGCTGTACCGCATCAAGCGCAAATGCACTTGCTGTGTTACAGGCGATCACAATTGCTTTCACCTGCTGTTCTTTCAGAAAATGAATGATCTGTCTGGAGTAGCGAATAACCGTATCTCTGGATTTACTGCCGTATGGAACTCTGGCTGTATCACCAAAATAAACAATCTTTTCCGAAGGAAGATTACGCATGATCTCACGTGCCACTGTCAGGCCACCTACTCCGGAATCAAACACACCGATCGGTGCATCTCTATCTATCTTCATATGTAATTCTCCAGTTCTGTTTTATATGTTCGAAAAAGTAAAATGAACTTTTCCGAACATATCGATATCTTACCACCTCTCAATAGCTTTCGCAAGCCAGAAGGATATCTTTGGCCTCTGTTCTGATGGAAATTTTTCGACATCGCAGCCATACTGATCCCATTCTGAAAAACAGAACTCCGGATAAATACTGCCCCACCATGCCAGAACATTTTTCTGTGATCCCCTCCATTGTATTCCACACAGCAGACTGATGACTATCATTCCTGTTATCATAGAGAGCAGGATTCTGTTTTCTTTTTTGTATATCTGTTTCATCCCGGAACCTCCTGTTTCTTTTTGTTATTTGCTTTGCAAAATAATATTCTTTCAGAAGTATTCCCCAAAATCGCCATATTATTCCAGCCAGACCTGGATCTGATCTTCGGAAAGTGTAATTTTCGGAAGTTTCTTTAAAGTTCCATTCTGATACCACTGATAATAGACCTGCCGCAGAGTCACACCATTTTTCTGTTCTCTGTCCATTCGGTTTTCCATAAGACCTGTAATATATTCTCCGACCGATGTTCCACCTTCCTTCCAGCCCAGCAGTTTTTCCGGTTCCTGCGTCTGAAATACATATATATTTTCTCCTGCCAGCGGTTCTTCTCTGAGATATTCAAAAAAATCTTTCCACATATCGGTTTCAGTCAGGTCCTGACTCAGTATCAGTATCTGCAAATGTCCGATATCCAGATATTTTTCCTGGGATCTTTCATAACGACTTTTTATTTCCTCAAAACTTTTCCCACGGACCTGGAGTGTCTGATTGCCATCCTCTTCCTCTTTTCCCTGACCGGTCGCTCTGGGAAGATCCGGCATTGCATAGGTCAGAATGTATTCTCCCTCAGACACATCAACTCCCATAGCCAGCGGATACATTCTCTTTTCCGGTTCTATTCCGGCACAACCGGTACAGCTCAGAATAAATACCATTAAAACAGCCACTGCAGAAGCTGTTTTTTTTCTTCTCTTTTTCTGTCCCCGGAAAAGCAGACAGATCTGGATCAGCACCAGTCCCGGAACAAAAAATGTTCCCAGATACATTTTGTAGAAATCTGCGATCCCACTGTCATTTATTCTGACAAAAGAAAACGCATAGATTACTATGGGAAGCCAGTATTTTCCGCTTCTCAGATGCACCGTATCCAATATACGGATTCCGTAATGGAAGCAGCTTCCCAGTGCAAAAAAAAGCCCGTACAATAAAAATCCAATCCAGAGCACATCAAACCTGGCAAGTACATTTCCCGGCAGGTCTGCTCCTGCCATCAGCGGAAGGACCGGATAAAGTTCTTTCTGTATCCGTCCCCACCCCAATACAGAAGGCAGGATAAAAAGAATAAGCAGTAAAATTCCGCTGACTGTTAGAATGGCCGATGTTACAGTTTTGCCGGAATTTCCTCTTTTTTCCACATTCTGCAATACAAACGGAAGAAGGCTGATTCCCGAAAAAGCACACACCACATCATACGTGCTGTAAACGATCTCCTTTCCCCACAATCGACTTTCCCGCAGCATTTCTTTCAAATATTCTGCATTCCCCTGCCCGATACACAACAACAGCATAAGTATGATCACAAATAAAAAAATTCCTCCCGAGACACCGGCCATCCGCCCTCTGCGCTGCATCCCATGATCTGCCCCATATGCACAGACTACAACCGCCCAGAAAATCAGCCATCCGGTTGCAATCCCTGATACTGCCCACACCGGTACGATCTGCTCAATGAGTGAAAGAATATAAACTCCTGTCATGATCAGATATATTAAGAAAAAGCTTCCCAACAGGCTGCCTTTCAGCTTTCCCATTATTTTTACAGGATCTGCATAACAGTAAGAAGTTCTCATCAGAAAAAAGACATACAGCAAAAGGATCAGAACTGCAGCCATGATGCCCACTGCTCCAGACAGTCCCTGTTCTCCGTTATATCCCGGAATACAGATCAGAAGTGGTGCAAGAAAAGAAAGTATAATCTGATGATACAACTGTCTGTGTGATATACGATTGTTTTCTGCATACTTCATGACTCACGCCCCTTCCTGTCTGAGATCTTTCGCAGACGGATCCTCTGTTCCTTTCTTGCATAGACCGGCCTGTATTTTCTGGCTTTGAAAGGTATTCGAAAAATACCATTACCTGTCTGTCTAACGGATTGTTCTTCCACAAAAGGCACCAGATACGGTATTCCAAAGCTCAACAGTCCTGACAGATGTGATACTGTAAGATAGATGCCAAGGACAACTCCATATATTCCAAGATAGCCTCCCAGAATCAAAAATCCATATTTCAGCAGACGAAAAGCAGCTGCAAATTCTTCATCCGGTATGACCATAGATCCAAGTGCCGTAAGTGCTACGATCATAACAACAATAGGACTTACCAGATTGGCACTGACTGCCGCATCTCCTATGATCAGGCCGCCTACTATTCCGATTGCATTTCCAAGTGCACCGGGTACCCGGACTCCGGCTTCCCGTATCAGTTCAAAAGCGAGTTCCAGTAAAACCAGTTCTGTCACACTTGAAAAAGGTACTCCCTCCCTTGCATCTGCAAAAGACAGCAAAAGATTCGTTGGCAATATCTGTGTATGAAACCGGATCACTGCCAGATACAATCCCGGAAGCAATGTTGCTGTCAGCAATGCCAGATAACGCAGTAACCTGATACTGCGGAAAAGGCGAATACCAGGGTTTCTCAGTCAGCTGTTCCAGCATTCCACTGTCCAGAATTCCATCTATTTTGTATTCTTCCAGCCTGTTTTTGACCTCTTCCAGAAGTTCTTCATGTACCAGATCTTCGATATACAGTATCTGAATCGTTGTATTAGAACGGACTCCACTCTGATATTCTTCTACTTTCATTCGGGTATCACGGATCCTTTTGCGTACAAGCGCAGAATTTGTTTTTACTGAATCCGAGAAACCTTCTCTGGAGCCACGCAATACCTTTTCTGATTCTGCCTCAGAGACTCCCATATTCGGGTACCCTTTGCTGGAGATTTTCATTGCCTTATTGTAACCATCTATAAAAAACACTGCATTTCCAGACAGGATTGCTCCAAAAACTTCATCCATATTTTCCAGTTTCTGCACATCTGCAATGCCCAGACTGTTATTTTTGAGAAATTCCTGTATTTTTTCCGGCGGTATTTTCCAGAAATGATTGATCATTTTTCCAATCGCTGAATCATCCAGCATCATATTCGATACCGTAACTTCAATATAAACCATAAGGCAGTCCACTTTACGATCTTCTCCCAGACGCATCGGACGTACCAGAATATCTGCACAATTTTCGCATTGCTTTCGGATATATATCTCATTATCCCTCAGATTTGACGAAATCCTGATCTGCTCTGTTTCTTTTACTGGTCCTTCTACTGCTTCTCTCATCATTTCCTCCTGAAGGCAGATAACTGCTATAATAAAATTGAGAATAAAAAAAGAGATACACTTTATGCATCTCTTTTAGAATAACCAGATTATAAGATTTTATGTGTGCAGACACTGCTGACCGTTCTATTTATGAACCTGTCGGTTCTGTGTCTCTTCACGGATAGACCGTATGATTGCCTCCCGCTGATTCTCAATATGCTGATAGGAAATCTCCTGTGCCTGTTTTACATCACGATTACGGATTGCTTCGTAAATTTCTTCATGTTCTTTGACGAGAAGATTTCTTGTCTCTTCATCCTTCAGATACTCCACACGGTAACGATAAATCTGTTCCCGAAGATTATTCAATACCTGATTCAGTCTTCTGTTATCAGAAGATTTATAAATCACTTCGTGAAATGCCACATCGGCCTCTGCAAGCTTGACCAGATTACCCTCTGCCATAGTTGCTTCGAAGTCTTTGGCCGCTTTCCACAATTCCGCCAGCTGTTCCTCTGTCATACGTGCACATGCATTTTCAATAGAAAGATTTTCCAGAGCAATTCGAACTTCCAGAACATCATTCAGATCTTTCTCTGTGATATTGGCAACCTGTGCACCTCTTCGGGGAATCATCACAACCAGACCTTCCAGTTCCAGTTTTCGCATAGCTTCCCTTACCGGAGTCCTGCTGACACCAAGACGTTCTGCAAGTGCAATTTCCATCAGTCGTTCTCCTGGCTTCAGTTCGCCTTTTAAAATTGCTTTACGGAGTGTATTAAATACAACATCGCGTAATGGCAGATATTCATTCATGTCTACAGAAAAATCATTTATCATAAGTACTTCCCCTTTCTTACTTTTTATTGTATATCTGTGTTGCAAATACAGTTTTCGCCAGATGACTGTTGCGAAGCGCTTCCGTAGCTTCCCGAAGTTTACTGCGGTCATCAAATATTCCAAAGACGGTCGGTCCGCTTCCGCTCATCATTGCCTTAAGCGCACCATTCGCTTCCATAAGATCTTTAATCTCCTGAATAACCGGATACTGACTGATGATTCCCGGTTCAAAAACATTTTGCATTTTCGCAGTAAGACTGTGAAGATCCTGATTCTCAATGTCACTGATCATTCCATCAATATCCGGGTGCGACTGAATCTGATCCAGATGAAGATTTTCATAGGCAAGTTTTGTGGAAACATTAATTCCCGGTTTACCAACCAACACATAGCATTTCGGCAGTCCCGGAAGTCTGGTCAGCTTCTCTCCAATTCCTTCTGCAAGTGCAGTTCCACGCATAACACAATACGGAACATCCGCACCAACCTGTACTGCCCTCTTCATCAGTTCCTCTTCACTTAATCCAAGACGAAACAGACGATTCACTCCTACAAATGCTGCTGCTGCATCCGAGCTTCCTCCAGCCATACCAGCTGCCACCGGAATAAATTTCGTCAGCTTCATAGAAAGGCCTTCTTTGATATCAAATTCATCCATAAGAAGTTTTGCTGCTTTATATACCAGATTTCTTTCATCTGACGGGACATATGGAAGATTGGTAGATAAGGAGATCCCCGGTTCTTCCTTCTTCCGGATATCCAGAAGATCATACATCTGGATCGTCTGCATGATCATTCGAACCTCATGATATCCATCCTCTCTTTTGCGAAGAACATCCAGTCCCAGATTAATCTTGGCCATTGCACGTAAACGCATAAATTCACCTTCCATCCTTTGTACTTTTCGTTCCTTTGTACTTTGTATACAAACATGATCTGGCTATATTTTAGCCGATTTTCATACTAAATTCAATATTATTCTTCGACTTTTTTCACCAGAAGAAGAGGTGTTCCGGAAGATACCTCATCCCCGTCCAGATCATTCATCTGTATGATCTCATCCACCGTTGTATAAAATTTTTTTGCAATATTCCACAATGTATCACCTGGTTTCATGATATACACTGTAATTCCCGGCATATTCCGGATTTTTTCCTGATCCAGTGGAATTTCTTCAATTTTTTCAAGAATCATCTCCTCACTGCACTGGATCACAAGCACATTCAGTCCTATCGTCGCCCGGATCTCAATATCATTGCTGTCTACCATTGTCGTTGAAAGCTGTTCCAGTTCCGTATGCAGATAATATACACTGTTTTCTGTAATGCCTTTGGCTTCAACTACGTGACTGAACGGCAGCATTGCTTCCATGGAATAAAACGGCATTTCATCATTTTCTACAATATACAGCACTTTTAGTCGTACAATTCCTTCTGCCAGAATTCCATCTTTAACGATTTGGATTTTGTCTATTTTTATTTTGCCCTGGCTGTGACAGATCTGAAGGATCTTCCCCTGTGTCTCTTTGACTTCTATCCTGTCTGCGATCCTGCATCGGGAGAAATTACGGACAAGAAGACTTTCCAGTATCTCTTTCCGACCTTTTGGCATACACTGACGAAACGGTGTATACACATCCATGATGACCTCATGATCTTCTTCCTGATAAAGCTTCATATCCAGTTCCAGTACAACATCTGCCTGAAGCTTTCTTTCTTCTCCATCCGCATCCGGTTTTACCTCCAGGGTCTGATTGATCACAGCAGCTTCCAGATTTGGGATCATTTCCGAAATACAGCCTGAGCACTCCACCTCTCCATTAAATGGTATGGAATGTTCTATCCACTGGAGCGTTCCACTTTCATCATCACCTGTATATAATGCAAAAATAAAAAGTTCTCCTTTGGCTTTTACACTGTTTTCTTCCGGTCTGAGATCCAGTCCACGAACTTCTGTTGTATACCAGAGCAGCTCTGCTATATTAGGTTTGTTCGATACAAGTGTTATTTCCTCTTTCAGGCGCATAGTATCCTTTTTATGTATTACAAGACTCAGTACACGCATTGTTTTTTTCTGCACAGATACTGTCTCATCATCAAGAGATACCGGAAGCCGTACTCCTGTCAGCTCATCTACAGAAGCAAAAAAAGTAACCACTGCTTTAATATTCATTTTTCTGGAATGGATGATATGAATGCTCAGATCCTCAATTTCCCATTTCAGGCACATTTTATCCCCGTTGACTATTCCATCCAGATTCAGTGTCTCTTCCATTGGAAGATTTGCAGAAAGACTGTAGATCCTGCCATCCTCCTCACCGACATAAAGAAGATCTGCCTGCAGTTTTCCTTTCAGAAATGCATGCCCTTCATTCAGGCGCACTTCTTCTACTGTCATCTCCCCCTTATTCTGAATCATACGTCCAATGTCCGGTTTTACATCCGGTACATTGTAATCCACATCGAATGTTACCTGGCTGGATGCCTTGCTCTTTGTCCTTAATATCTGAATATCTTCTTTTTTTAATTCCACAATTCCATCCTCCCGTCTCACTGAAACTGCACCGGACCATCCCGGTATTCTGTCTTTATCACAATATACGGATATGACGGTTCCCCGCCCTGAATCTTTTCCGTCGGACCGATCAGTTTTGTTTCAAAAAAAACTGCATTTGAAGATGCAGAAAGTTCTTTTACCTGAATGCTGTATCCTCCACTCATCTGTCGGCCATACCCTTTTGCCAGAAACAGCTCCGTTCCCTTCTGATAGGCAATCTGAAATTCTGTTTCTTTCTTTTCTCTGATCAGCTCCTGCATTTCTTCCGGAATCTGGGAATCCTCGATCACGGTATATGCAAGTGGTGTTTTATTTTCTTCCTCGATCCGTATCATCTGACATCCGCCCAACATAAGAAAAAGCACTGCCAGACACAGCAGAGAAGCTGCTTTTTTCATAAATTCTCTCATTTCCCGGTATTAGATTTCTTCAGTATGTATTCTATGCAGAGTATAAAACATTTATTGCAAGTATTTGCAAAATCACTTATACTTGTACCAGAGTCTTGCTATGCGGGACATCTTTTTGACAGAAAGAGGAATTCATTATGATTCGTTTAGTTATTGTTGCCATCACGGTCATTGGATTTCTGATTTTATCTATTCCAATCCTTTTTGTGGAATGGATCATCGGAAAATTTTCACCGCGAACAAAAGAGATCAGCTCTCTTCGTATTATCCAGGCAGTTTTTAAATTTATTCTGTGGGAAGCCGGAACCAAGGTCACGATAATCGGTGAAGAAAATGTCCCAAAAGACACACCAGTCCTTTATATTGGTAATCACAGAAGCTACTTTGACATTGTACTTTCCTACAGTCGCTGCCCAATCCGTACCGGTTATATTGCAAAGAAAGAAATGGAACGATATCCGCTTCTTTCCAACTGGATGCGCTATCTACATTGCCTGTTTCTGGATCGTAAGGATATCAAACAGGGACTGAAAACCATCCTTACCGCTATTGAAAAGATCAAATCCGGCATCTCCATCTGCATCTTCCCGGAAGGAACCCGGAACAAAAACAAGGATGAACTGGAACTCCTTCCGTTCCATGAGGGAAGTTTCAAAATTGCCAGCAAATCCGGATGTGCGATCATCCCGATGGCGATGAACAATACCGCAGAAATTTTTGAGGCACATATGCCAAAGATCAAATCCACACATGTTGTTCTGGAATACGGTAAACCGATTTATGTAAAAGAACTTTCCAAAGA
>PPYE01320569.1_pt1 | contig 19208 bp, 18 predicted proteins | sample 1559881 | NCBI WGS metagenome assembly PPYE01 (sample SAMN08240022, study PRJNA423297) | Human gut metagenome, whole genome shotgun sequencing project. | reverse complement strand
GGGAAGAGGCCTCCATAATGAGCTGGATCTTCCGGCTGTCCAGGTTGTAGACCTGGTAGTTCTCCGCCACGTCCTCCAGCAGAATCTGTGTGAACATCCGGATGCGGCGGATATGCTGACCGGATTCAAGGCTGCGGTATTCGATGACCGAGGTGAGCATATCGATCACCGCGGCATTGGCCTCCCGCGTGCGGGCGGATTGTTCCGCGACCATCGTCTCCAGCTGCCGCCTGTAGCGGCCCAGTTCAATAATATTTTTAACACGGTTTTTAATTTCAGCGGGATCGAAGGGCTTGGCGATGACATCGGATGCGCCCAGTTCAAATACCCTGGCGCGGTTTCCCATGCTGTCATCCGCCGTGATCACGATGACCGGTGAGTGGTAAAGAAAACGGTTCTCTTGCATCTCCTTTAATACCTCGTAGCCATCTTTTTCCGGCATGACTAGATCGAGGAGAACCACGGTGATTCGTTCGCGGTACTGCCGCAGCAGGATCAGGGCCTGCTCTCCGTTCTCTGCCTCCAGCAGGTTGTATTCATCCTCGAATAAGTTTCTTAATATAGCCCGGTTGAGATCTGCATCATCTGCAATTAATATAGTTTCTTTCCCGTCCAAAGGATCACCTCACTTTTTCTCCGCTGACATATCATATAAATAATTATTATAAAGCATAACCGAAAAAAACTCAACCACATATGGACAGAGTAAACGGCGCGTGAAACAGGCAAATAAAACCGGCAAATGAAACCGGCAAGTGAAACCGGCAGCAGGCGGAATATATACGCATGAAATAGAAAAACGGACTCCGAAGAGCCCGCTGTTTGTAATCCTGATTCTATGGCAGGAAGATGAAAGAATCCCCATCCATCTTTTTTTTGTTCCTTTCTATGACAGCATCTGCGACACCACCGGACGCAGCCTTGCAGCCAGCATAATGGCAAGAATGCACAGCAGGCCATCCGGAAACATGGTAGGCAGACAATAGACTGCGAAAATCGCCGCCCAGCCTACGGTGTTCGGTGTAACGACTATAAAATGTGTAATAAAGTAAAAATATAAGATTCCCGTTCCATAATAAATGACGTAACCGATCGCCGCCGCAAGGATCCAGGTCCTGATCTTTGACGAATGCAGGATCTCACATACCTTTCCCATCGCATAGGCCGCAAAGGCAAAGCCCAGCAGAAAGCCGAAGGTCGGCCGGATTAAATAGGCAGGGCCGCCGCCGCGCGCAAAAACCGGAAATCCTACCAATCCAATGACCAGATACGTTGTGACACTGTAAAATGCCCGCTTCGATCCCAGCAGAAGACCTGCCAGAAGCACGAAAAGCCATTGAAGTGTGAAATTCATCGTATCCACGCCAACCGGAATTACAATCTTTAGAAAGGCCCCTACCGCAATTAACGAGGCAAAAAGACCACAAATCGCCATATCCTTCGTCAGTTCTCTTCTTTGAGCTATCACTCCATTTTTCTCTCTCATCTGTATCCTCACCTTTCTGTCTCAGCTTTCGCAAGTGCTCATGATGATTGTACACTTTTTTTATAAATTTTACAATCTTTTTTTAGACGGACTGCGGTGTGAAACGTAGGCGTGTACCGCAGCGTCACAGCCGCAGCCCCTTGATATCCTTGATCCGGGACAGAATCATGTTGCAGCTGCTGCTGAGTACTCCGGGAAGCGGGTCTATCACTTCCTCGATCAGCTGTTCCATCTCCTCTCCCGACGCGGCGACCGCGTGGACATGGAGCTTGTTCTTTCCGGTGACACGGTAGATCTGGGTGATGGTCTCGTTCCGGCGCAGTGTCTCTATTACCTGGGCCAGTGTGTCCGGGCTTGTCTCAATCTCAAAGTAGCAGGATACGGCTCCGCTGATCTTCTGGGGATTGATAATGGTGGTATACTCTTCGATGACCCCCCGTTTTTCCAGCGACTGGACCCGCATCTTGACGGCCACCCGTGAGATACCGACCAGGCTGCCTATTTCCGAATAGGACATGCGGGCATTTTTAATCAACAGCTGTACAATCTTCTGATCCAATTCATCCAGGCCTTCAAGAAACATATTATCTCCTTCTTTTACGATCGTTTTTCACGGTCATAGATACAATCATTTCACCAGTTACTCTCCTGATATTATAAAATCATTTGCTGCAAAAGGCAATCTATTAATTGACACACGCTCTTTTAACCGATATAATAATTACGAAACGTAAGTTATAAATTACATATAGAAAGGTTTTGCGCGATGATGAAAGGTGATTTAACACAGGGGCCGGTGATGAAAACCATGCTTCTCTTTGCGGTTCCCATGATTTTAGGCAATCTTTTACAGCAGTGCTATAATGTGGCGGATACTCTCATTGTGGGCCGTTTCCTCGGGCCGGACGCACTGGCTGCGGTGGGATCCGCATTTACCCTGATGACTTTTCTGACCTCAATCCTGCTGGGACTCTGTATGGGAAGCAGCGCCGTCTTTTCGATCCGGTTTGGGCAGAAGGATTTTGACGGGCTGAAAGAAAGTATCTTTACCTCCTTCCTTCTCATTGCGGTAATCAGTATCCTCCTGAATCTGCTGGCCTTTTGGAGTGCGGATCTGATCCTTGTTTTTTTAAGAGTGCCGGAGGAAATACGGGGGATGATGCGGGAGTACCTGATTGTCATATTCTGCGGTATCATGGCTGTGTTTCTCTATAACTATTTTTCCTGTCTCCTGCGCGCCATTGGTAATTCCGTCACGCCTCTGCTGTTTTTAGCTGTTTCCGCCGTGCTGAATATCGCTCTGGACCTCTGGTTTGTGCTGGGACTTCACCGCGGTGTCGCCGGAGCCGCCGAAGCCACCGTAATCTCCCAGTACGTTTCGGGAATTGGAATTGCCGTCTATTCCTGGTTTTCCTGCCCGTGGCTGCGTATCGGGAAAGAACACATGAGAATCCGCCGCTCCTGCTTAAAAGAGATTGCCGGATTTTCCGTGCTGACGTGTGTCCAGCAGTCCGTCATGAATCTCGGCATCCTGATGGTGCAGGGTCTTGTCAACAGCTTTGGTACAACGGTGATGGCGGCATTTGCGGTCGCCGTGAAGATTGATTCCTTTGCCTATATGCCGGTACAGGACTTTGGCAACGCCTTCTCCTCCTTTATTGCCCAGAATTTTGGCGCAGGAAGGAAGGACCGGATTCAGACCGGATTTAAGGGAGCGGTCCTCGTCTCCTTTCTGTTCTGCCTTGGGATTTCCGCGATTATCTGGATCTTTGCGCGTCCGCTGATGCTTCTGTTTGTCAGTGAACGGGAGACGGCTATTATTGCGGAAGGAATGCGGTACCTTCATATTGAGGGGGCTTTTTACTGCGGAATCGGCTGTCTGTTTCTGCTCTATGGACTTTACCGTGCGCTGGGAAAGCCAGGCATGTCCGTGGTGCTCACGGTCATCTCCCTGGGAACCCGCGTCCTGCTCGCCTATGTTCTGTCTTCCATTCCGGCGATCGGCGTGGTTGGAATCTGGTGGTCGGTACCCATTGGGTGGTTTCTGGCGGATGCGGTTGGGTTGGGGTACTTTATCCGGTACAGACGGCGGCTTCTATAAAAGTGCCGGCCAGGACGTTATAGAAAGGGCATTATAGGTATTACGTGCATTACGGGTATTATGGGCATTATAAAAAGATGAAGTATGGATTACTGGGTCCGGACTTCATCTTTTTATTTTATGCTTTGGGCGTTCACGTTTCTTTGTATTTTCGATTCCTTACTGCTTTTACAGGCTCATACCAGAGTACAGAAACGGCAGCGATGCAGAGTGCTGTAAAGAATTGGAGCAGGGATAAGGGCGCCAGCTTCAAAAATGAATGAATCGGGCTGTAAAGGCTGACTCCCAGAAGCAGCAACGTCATAAAGGCGGCCAGACGCATGACGCGGTCCCGCGCCAGTTTCTTCGCGGAGCACCAGGCGCTGTCGCACTCGGAAGCATTGACCAGCACAAGGAACAGATTGCCCAGGATCACGATGGAAAGCCCCATGGAGCGCGCCTGCGGGGCAGATTCCCCCTGGCTGAGCGTCAGGTAATAGCTTCCGAAGGAGGTGCCGAAAAGGACAAGCCCCTGCACGATACTTTTCGTCAGAGAGGAAAGGCGCAGCAGCTTTTCCGATCGTTTCCGCGGCGGTCTGCACATGACGCACGATTCTGCGGGCTGCCGCTCCAGGATCACGGAGCAGGTCGGATCAATCATCAGTTCCATTAATACGATGTGTACAGGCAGAAACATGAGCGCAGAAGGTGCGATCCCCAGCATGGAGGCCGACAGGGAGGCCAGGGCAATGGGGATATGGATGGTGAAGATATATCCCACTGCTTTTCGGATATTGTCGTAGATCCGCCGTCCATCCCGCACGGTCTCGACAATGGTGTGAAAGTTATCATCCATCAGGATTAAGTCTGCGGCCTCCCTGGATACCTCACTTCCCCGTTTTCCCATAGCGATTCCAATGTCCGCATATTTCAGCGCAGGCGCATCATTGACTCCGTCCCCGGTCATGGCGACGATCTCCCCGCTATCCTTCAGAGCCTTGACAATCCGCATTTTGTGCTCGGGAATGACCCGCGCGAAGATCGATACCGACTTTACAGTCTGCAGCAGTTCTTCCTCTGTCATGCGGTCCAGCATCTCACCGGTGACACTGCCTCTCTCCCAGTCGATGCCGGTCTGCGCAGCGATGGCCGCCGCAGTTAAGCCGCTGTCTCCGGTGATCATGACGATACGGATACCTGCCCTCCGGCAGAGGGCAATATCTTCCCTTATGCCTTCCCTCGGCGGATCATAAAGTCCTGCAAGCCCGGAAAACAGGAGGCCGCATCCAGCCAGAGAGTCCGGGACATTTTCATCCGGGGGCAGGGCCGCAGACGCCATGGCGATGACACGGAGTCCTTCTCCGGACAGCTCCGCGACCTTCTCTTCCACTGCCTTCCGCTCATCTTCAGAGAGGGAACAGAGTTCGAGAATGGCTTCCGGAGACCCCTTGGCAGCTACGAGGCGTTCCCCATCCAGCTCCCAGACATGCCCCATTCGCCTGGATTCGTTGGTAAATGCATACTCCTGAATAAGCGTGCCGCGAAAGAGATCATCCTTTGTAACTCCAGACTTCTCACAGTATTCCAGCATGGCTTTCTCCATGGGGTCATAGGCGTCGGTCTCGCAGGCCAGCCCCATAAGGAATACCAGCCCGCTGTCCCTGGCGGCCTCGGGCCACAACGTTTTCACTTCCATATGGTTCTTCGTGATGGTTCCGGTCTTATCCACACAGAGGACAGAGACGGCTCCCAGAGTCTCGACCGAAGGCAGATGACGCACCAGAGAGTGCTTCTTAGCCAGCCGCCATGCTCCCATGGAGAGAAAGACGGTGAGAACCACGGGAAATTCCTCCGGTATCATGGCCATGGCCAGGGTGACTCCCGACAAAATGCTTTTGATCAGGCGTTCCTGGAAGGGATAACCGGCCAGATTGATGTACGTGAAGGCGCTGACGAGGAGAAACAACAGCGCTGCGATTCCCGCACAGACGGTGACCAGGCTCTTCGTCTGCTTCTGAAGCGGAGTCATCACCTTTTCCGCTTCCAGAACGTGGCTTCCCGCCTTTCCGTATTCCGTGGCCGCACCTGTCTTTTCCACCAGAACATAAGCATTTCCCTGTACGGCCAGGGTGCCTGCGTAGCAGAAATCGTGTTTCCAGTAGCCTTCGCTGTTCTCCGGTTCCAGGGACGGATCGGGATTGGACGACCGGGCATGCTTCCAGACACGGACCGGTTCACCGGTAAGCGTTGATTCATCGACACAGAAATCGCTGCAGGATACGATGGAGCCGTCGGCCGGAATCTTGATGCCCTCGCAGAGCACCATGATATCCCCGGGTACCAGCTCCGCGCTGGCAATCTCCTGTCTGACACCGTCGCGGATCACCGTTACTCGCGGAGCAGACAAATCCCTGAGCGCACGCAGCGTGCGGTCGGTCTTCCATTCCTGGGCCACATCAATGGTGATCATACAGGTGACAAACAGGAGCATCACTGCTCCATCCCGCGGCTCTCCTAAGATGAAGTAGATCACCGAAGCGATCATCAAAAGGAGAAACATGGGTTCCGCCATAACGTGGAGTGCTTTCTTAAAAAAACTTTCTTTCTTTTGCGGAGTCAGTTCATTTCTTCCGTACTTTTCGAGAAGCTTTTGTGCCCCGGCGGTTGTCAGACCTTCCGGCATCCCATTGTTCCAAGTCTCCATAAGGAACCTCCCATAATAGATTACGACAAAAAAGGCGCACCTGTGGAACATACTACTGTCCCACAGATGCGCCTGATACCCATCTGCTGCCGTCTCGACGGCCCGGCTTCATGTCATTTACAGACATTGCCTGCTCAGTTTGTACTGTTGATCCCGCATCCTTTCAGATGGAATGCAGTGCAAAGAGATTATCTGATGTTATTTTATGATGGAGGTGAGAAAGATGTGACAAAGGATTTGTCAAGAGGATCGAATGCAGGATTACAACAAGAAAGAGTCCGGCGAGCCGGACTCTCGCGCCGAAGCGCGGTCGCTTCAGCGGCCATACTTCCTTGGCGCGGAGTGCGCATCCTCCTGGAGGTTTTTTATTTCATAGGACGAACTTTCCTGTAAAAAAATAAAAAACGACAGAGGATACCGCACAACGCGGTACACTCTGTCGTTCTTTTTAAATTTCAGAAAACCAGGCAGCCCGATTCTAACGAAACGAATTATAAAAGTCTTTCAAATCCGCCTTTGTTTCCGCGTCAAGCTCCGTTTTCTTTATGCCGAGTATGGCTCCCTCCAGCGAATAGAGACGATGAATGCAGGCGGAGTCATCGATGGCCTTGATACGCAGCCAGGCCTGACGGCTTCCGATCTCCTTAAGTTCTTCATAAGTCGTGATACCGACCTGATTTAACTGTTCCTCCACTACTTTGCCGATATTCGGCAGCTTCGCCAGTTCTCCCATAAAGAATCCTCCTTTAGCGTTCTGCGAATTTTTCTACAATCTTTAGCAGAAGCTCAACCACTTTTTCCATGGACTGTACCGGAATAAACTCATACTTACCGTGGAAATTATAGCCTCCGGTGCAGAGATTCGGACACGGAAGACCCATGTAGGAAAGACGGGCGCCGTCGGTGCCTCCGCGGATCGGAGTTACGATCGGTTCGATGCCGATCTCTTCCATCGCCGCTTTGGCAATGTCGATCAGATAGATATTCGGCTCGATGATTTCTTTCATGTTGCGGTAGCTTTCCTTGAGTTCCAGATTCACGGTGCCTTTTCCGTATCTGTCATTTAAGTAGGCGGCAACACGCGTGATAAACTCTTTCTTCTCCGCAAACTTTTTCTCGTCAAAATCGCGGATGATGTAGTCTAAATGAGCCTCTTCCACGGTACCGCGCATGGAATCCAGATGGAAAAATCCTTCATAGCCTTCTGTATACATGGGATTTTCAAAGACCGGAAGCATGTTGTGGAACTCCATGGCCATGAGTATCGCATTCCTCATCTTTCCTTTGGAGGAGCCTGGATGAATGCTGGAGCCGTGGATATCCACCTTCGCGGAGGCTGCATTGAAGTTCTCATATTCCAATTCGCCTAATCCTCCGCCATCCACGGTATAGGCGGCATCTGCGGCGAATCCTGCCACATCGAATAAATCTGCTCCGTGTCCCACTTCCTCATCCGGTGTGAAGCCAATGCGGATCGTTCCGTGGGGAATCTCCGGGTGAGCCAGAAGATACTCTGCCATGGTCATGATTTCTGCGACACCGGCCTTGTCGTCCGCACCAAGCAGTGTGGTGCCGTCCGTGGTGACAATGTCCTGTCCCTTATACTTTAACAGATCCGGGAAATCGGCTGTCTTCATGGTGAGACCGGTCTCCTGATTCATCAGGATGTCTCCGCCGTCATACTGTTTTACAATCTGCGGGTGTACATTGGCACCGGAGTAAGCCGGAGCCGTATCCATATGAGCGATAAAGCCGATTACCGGAACCTTCTTGTCCATGGTGGCCGGTATGGTGGCATATACGTATGAGTTCTGATCCACGCGCACGTCCTGTGCATGCATGGCGCGCAGTTCTTCCGCCAGAACCTCCGCTAAGACACGCTGGCTTTCCGTGCTCGGAAATTCTTCCACGTCTTCCTTCGATTCGGTATCGTAGGAAACATACTTTAAAAAGTGATTTAAAACTTCTGACATGATTCATGTCCTCCTTTGAGCTATAGATCTCTGTATCGTTGTGATAAGTATCTGACGGTTTCTGTCCCTTCAGACCTTCTTCTCTCAATTTTCTAATTATAACATAAACACGAACAGGGTGAAAGCCCCTATTATGTGTTTCCTGGTCTGACTAATCCCGCCTGCTGTCTGCTAATTCTGCCCTCACAGCTTCTGGAAATACGTAGTCCCATGAAAGCTGCAAAGCAGGGTTATCCAGCATGTCGCGATAGGGGGCAATTTCATTTTCCCACTGTTCCTTCGTACAGGAATCACCGTCCATCGTATAGGTATTCTTGTCAGGGTCGCCGTCCACCGCAAATTCCACGAGGAAATCACGGGATTCGGAATCGATAAGGAAACCGTCAAAATCCAGTCTTCGATAGTAATAGCAGTCGTAGCTGAGACCGGTTGCCTTATAACCGATCATTCCGCCGTCCTTCAATGGAGTCAAAGGCCTGGCATATCTGTCAGAGCTTCGGAGCAGGGCGAGCTTTCCGCTGCGGCATGTATAGATATTATAGAAATAACCGCCCACGATATGCAGCTCCGGGACCCCGTCTCCATTGCAGTCTCCGAAGGCATAAACGGCATTCCCATCTCCCAGTGGATAGTCGGCCGTAGCCGTAAGGGAATACATGGTATCATCCTTTAAAAGTTCGCGGTACAGGCTGACTGCGGTCTCAGGAGAAGTCTGCTGGGAATGGATTTCTTCTTCGCTGGCTGCCGCTGTCTCAGGGCTTACTACTGCCTTTTCATATATGTCAGCCAGTTCCTCCGGCGTATAGACGAATTCGATCACATCTGTCATAAGGATTTGATCCCTGAGACGGTCGTAGCGATAGCAGACTCCATCTATAAGAATACCTTCCGTCAGCGTCTGCTCCAGTATGTCAGTCTCTCCTATGATGATGGGAGGAACGCAGTAATCTTCCTCCAAGCTGGTATAATAAATAAAGTGACTGGTGAAAAAATAATTGCTCTCCATGCGACCGGTCTCACCATAAAGAACCAGTCGGTACCGGTATATTTTCCCCCCTTTATCCGTATAACGGGTAATGGTTCCGCCCTCTGTGCTGAGACCTACTAAATCTCTTGTACTGCCTTTGATATTGATGACAAACGAATCGGTTGGCTCATCGTAATAGACGCTGGATCGGTATTGGCTCATAAAGGTGCTGATCTGTGCGGCAATCTTGCCGCAGGTATCGGGAATGGAGGGCTGGTTGGCTGATGACGACTCTGATGGCTCAAATGTTTCAGATGGTTCCGATGTCGCAGAATCGTCTGTGGTCACGGGCATGGTGGCAGACATGCTTTCTGTCTGTAAAGTTTCCTCACCCATGCCCGGAGCCTGTCTGCACGATATAAGTAAGATGGAGATCAACGGAAACAGAAAACAGGCCAGTGCATACTTACAGGCCAGTGCATACTTTCTTCTTCGTGACATTTTATTCTCACCTGCTCTTTCTGCATTTTGCTTTTTCTGCATTTATAGGGAATAGAGCTGACTTTGTATAATGATACGATATGATATAGTGAAACGATATCATATACAGCAACAGTATCATATACAGCAACAGTATCATATACAGTAACAGTATCATACCCCACATAAAAAGTCACTGTTTACATGAACAGATTTTATCTTTGCAGCCCTCATTTTTCACCACAAAAAATCCTTTAAAAGAAAATAGCATTTATCTTCTCTCAAAGGATTTTTCTATACAGATTAACATAAAATTATTATGTCAACTCATCGCCTCTATCTTATTTCTTACTTACCTGTTTGCCAGTTCCCGCGTAATATCTTCCCAGGTTACCCCCTTATCCGCCATCAATACCATCATGTGGTACAGGAAGTCGGAAATCTCATACTTCACTTCCTCCGGATCAGGATTTTTAGCCGCAATCACAATCTCTGTCGCTTCCTCGCCCAGCTTCTTCAGGATCTTATCGATTCCCTTGTCGAACAGATAATTGGTATAGGAACCCTCCTTCGGATTCTCCTTGCGGTCGAGAATAATGGCGAAAACGTCTTCAAATACCTTTAAAGGATTCGTCTCCTGATACTCCTTCTTTACCAGCGTCTGGAAGAAGCAGCTGCGCGCTCCCGTATGGCAGGCCGCGCCGATCTGATTGACCTTTGCCAACAGGGTATCGTTGTCGCAGTCTAAGGAGAGAGACTTCACATACTGGTAATGGCCGGAGGTCTCACCCTTCAGCCAGAGACTCTGGCGGCTTCTGCTGAAATACGTCATGAGGCCGCTGTGAAGCGTCGCCTCAAAGGCTTCCTGATTCATATAGGCCATCATAAGAACCTCGGAGGTCCGGTAATCCTGGACGATCACGGGGATCAGTCCGTCGGAGTTCAGCTTAAAGTCTTCCCACGCCACCGCGCTTTCAAAGGTATCAACTGCAATGCCGTTCTTCTTTAACTGCTGCTTTAATTCCATGCAGGAAGGTGATTTTCCGGTCATGGAACCGATGACGCCGGATACACGGCCAGAAGCCAACATAGCGGAAAATACAGCCGCATCAGGACAATCAGATGAGAGGATAAACGTCTCTTCCTTCTCCTCCAGCTGCGCGGTCTCCGCTTCCGACGGACAGGCACATCCGAGAATCATGACGGAAGCGCCAAGCTGGCTGTATTCCGCAGTCCGTTCCAGCCAGGTGAAATCCGGCAGCCAGGCGTAGATCTTATCATCACCGAAACGGTCAGAGGCCTCCTTCATCAAGTCTACATTTTCATCTACATCTACATTGAGAAATACGGCCTTTGCACCTGCGTAGAGGTATTTCTTCACATCCTCCAGACGTCTGACGCGGCCTCCGGTTATAATGGGGACATCGGCCGTTCTGGCGATTTCCTTGATCAGTCCGATGGAACGCTCGTGATCCTCATCCGTTTCGGACAGATCATAGAGGAACAGTTCATCGGCGCCGCTGTCACCGTAATACCGGGAAAGCGCGAGGACATCATTCTCACAGCAGTCTGCACCCCACAGTGCGGCCGCCTTTCCCTCGCGGATACCGAATCCCGGAATCACCTTTTTATATTCGTTCATAACATCATTCTCCTTCCGCACCACTGTCATTCGAATGCTTCCACCGCTTCTTTTAGATTAATTCTGTTTTCATACAGAGCTTTTCCAATAATTGCTCCCTTTACACCAGCCTTATGAAGGCGTCTCAAATCGTCCATGGAAGACATTCCTCCGGAAGCGATGATGTCCATGCCGGTTGCCTCTGTCAGGGCCTTTGTGGCCTCCACATTGGGGCCGGTGAGCATGCCGTCTCTGGAAATATCGGTATAAACCACATGGCGGACGCCGTATTCCTTCATCTGACCGCATAGATCCGATGCCGTTATTTCGCTGACCTTCTCCCAGCCTTCGATGGCTACCAGCCCATTTTTCGCATCCACACCGGCTACGATCCGGTCTGCGCCGAAATGGGTAACTGCGTCGCGAAGGAAAAGGGGATTTTGGACCGCCTTTGTCCCGATGATTACGCGGCTGACGCCCAAATTCAGCATACGCTCGATGGCCTCCTCCGTCCGAATTCCGCCGCCGATCTCGATCGGCTTGGAGAAGGCTGCGACGATCCGTCTGATGGCGTCTTCATTGACCGAATAGCCTGCCAGCGCGCCATCTAAATCCACCAGATGCAGGAATGTGGCCCCCTGTGATTCCCAGTATGCCGCCACCTTCTCCGGAGAATCGGAATAAACGGTGATCTCTTTGAATTTTCCCTGTCTTAAGCGGACACACTGTCCGTTTTTCATGTCAATAGCCGGATATAACTGCATAATATTCTCCTTCTTCCCGGTTTACAGTGTCCCTTTTGTCGACAACACATCCGTGATTCTCGGGTCCGTCTGTGTGGCCTCGTCGAGAGCCTTGGCAAATGCCTTGAAGATGCCCTCAATGATATGATGGTTATTCTCCCCGGACAGCTTTTTGATATGAAGATTCATTTCCGCCGCATAGGAAACGGCGTAGAAGAACTCCTTTACCATCTCGGTCTCAAGCTGCCCGACTCTCTCGGCTGTAAAGGCCGCGTCGAAAACGAAGTAGGGGCGGCCCGATAAATCGATGGCACAGAGAATCAGGGACTCATCCATGGGAAGAATCATATTTCCATACCGTTTAAGCGATTTCTTATTGCCAACCGCCTCTTTGATGGCGGTGCCCAGCACGATGCCCGTATCCTCGATCGTATGGTGGGTATCGACCTCCAAATCGCCCTTCACTTCCACGTCCAGATCAAACAGGCCGTGGCGGGCAAAGCTGTTCAGCATATGATCAAAGAAGCCGATTCCCGTCTGAACAGAAGCGCTGCCCGATCCGTCCAGGTTCAGCTTCAGGCGGATATCCGTCTCTTTCGTCACTCTCGTTATTTCCGCAGTTCTTCCCATATCCTCGTCCTCTCTTCTCTATTTTTCAAATCTGACCCTGACAGAATTGGCATGTGCGGTCAGCTGCTCCGCCTCTGCAAACGCCTCGATATCCTCATGAATGGCCTCCAGAGCGTCTTTGGAATAGTAAATGATGCTGGATTTCTTCACGAAGTCGTCTACGTTCAGCGGGGAGAAGAACTTTGCCGTTCCGTTGGTCGGAAGCACGTGGTTCGGGCCTGCGAAGTAGTCGCCAAGAGGCTCAGAACTGTATTCCCCGATGAAGATGGCTCCCGCATTTTTCACACGAGTCATGTCTTCAAATGGGTTCTTCGTCACGATCTCCAAATGCTCCGGAGCGATCTCATTGACCGTTTCCAGGGCGTCCGCCATGGTGTCTGCCACCAGGATGTAGCCGTAATTATCCAGTGATTTCTGAATGATCTCTGAGCGGGAAAGCTCCTTTGTGAACCGCTTCGCCTCTTCCGATACCTTCTTTGCCAGGTCCATGCTGGTGGTAACCAGAATGGCAGAGGCCAGTTCATCGTGTTCCGCCTGAGATAAGAGATCCGCCGCTACAAAACGGGGATTGGCACTTTCATCGGCCAGGACCAGAATTTCGCTGGGACCGGCGATGCTGTCGATGCTGACATGGCCGTATACCGCCTTCTTGGCCAGCGCCACGAAGATATTGCCGGGGCCTACGATTTTATTGACCCGCGGGATGGATTCGGTACCAAACGCCAGTGCCGCGATAGCCTGGGCGCCGCCCACTTTATAGACCTCGGTCGCCCCTGCAAGATGCGCCGCGGTGAGGGTCACGGGATTGACCTTTCCGTCTCTGCCCGGAGGGGTTACCATGACGATCTTCTCGACTCCGGCCACCTCGGCGGGAATGATGTTCATGAGAACGGAGGACGGATAAGCCGCCTTGCCGCCGGGAACGTAGACGCCGACACTGGAAAGCGCTGTGATCTTCTGGCCCAGTATCGTTCCATCCGGCTTGCTGTCAAACCAGCTGTACGTCTTCTGCTTCTCGTGGAAGGCCCGGATATTCTTCATGGAGCGCTTCATGACCTCCAAAAGTCCCGGTTCCACCTCTCTCATGGCCTCTTCAATCTCCTTTTTTGTCACCCGGATGGTGGAGGCGTCTATCACGGCATGGTCAAACTGCTCTGTATAGGAAAATACAGCCGCGTCGCGGTCACGTTTTACTGTGTCCACGATCTCCTGGACCGTATCTGAATAGGCGGTATAATTGTTCGGATCACGCTTTAATAAGTCTGCGAGAATATCCTTTTTGGAAGTTTCGTCTAACGCAACAATTCTCATTTGTTTTCCTCCTTGTAGTGAGCGTTTTAAAACATCAGCCCATCGACTGCATTAAATTCCTCAAATCATGGATCAGACGGGTAATCCGGTCGTTTTCCCGCTTCATGCTGACCTGGTTGACTACCATGCGGGCAGACAGCGGACAGATCTCTTCCAGCACAGTTAAGCCGTTTTCCTTGAGCGTCGTGCCCGTCTCCACAATGTCCACGATGACCTCGGAGAGGCCGACGATGGGGGCAAGCTCAATGGAGCCGTTCAGTTTGATAATCTCCACGGTCTGGTGCTTTTTATTGTAAAAGTAATCCTTTGCAATGGCCGGATATTTGGTGGCCACACGGATTCTCTCGTGATGCTTTAACAGCTCTTCCGCCTCTTTCGGTCCGCAGACACACATACGGCAGTTACCCAGCCCTAAGTTCATCACCTCATAGAGCTTCCGGCCCTCTTCCAGGATGGTGTCCTTTCCGACCACGCCGATGTCGGCGGCGCCGTACTCCACGTAGGTCGGCACATCGCTTGCCTTGGCCAGGAAGAAACGCATCCCCAGCTCCTCGTTTGTAAAGATCAGCTTCCGGGAACTCTTATCCCGCATCTCTTCACATGTGATTCCGATTTTTTCCAGCAGATCCAGCGACTGTTCTGCCAGACGGCCCTTTGCCAGGGCAAATGTCAAATATCTCATGTCATCCCTCATCTTGTAACAGTTCAGACGGCTCATCTTCTTGACCGAAAAAACGGTCAAGAAGCATCGAATGTCCATCCGATGGAAAAATCAGTGCAAAAACGGTCTTATAAACAAGCTTAACGCCCGCCTTTGCACTGATTTTTCCGCCGTCTGAACTGTTACCTCATTTTAAGTATTCGGACAGCGGTATCTCGTCCATCCGGTCTAAGTTCAAGTTCACGATCTTTACGGAAAAGCCCTTCTCATCTAAGTACAGCAGGTTCGTAATGGTGGTGCGCCCCGCATAGGCTTTATACGCCTCCAGCGTCTTGTCCGCCTTCTTAAGCTGAAGCTGCACCGGCATGGAGGTATCGCGGAAGTGCTTCGCAAGCTGGATCGCCTGCTCTCTGGATTCCGGCTCGAAGAGAATCATGGTATTGACCACCCGGACCGGCGTATCGATCTTCTGTCTGGATAAAGCCAGCATAAGATCATCGACGGAGATTCCGAAGCCCACGGCCGGTGCATCCTTTCCGAACTGGACGAGAAGCTTGTCGTACCGCCCGCCGTTTACGATGTAATCTCCGGTTCCGTAAGTATAGGCCTTGAAAATGATTCCGGTGTAATACTGGTACTGGCTCAGCATTCCAAGGTCATACGAAACGTATTCCGACAAATCGTAATATTCCAGAATCCGATTCACCTCCTCCAGACGGTCAATCGCCCGTAAGGCCCGCGGGTTTTTCGTAAACTCTCTGGCGGCCTGGATCTCCTCCAGGGAACCGAACAGTTCAGGAAGCTTTAGAAATGCATCCTTTAATTCCTGTGGAATAGGCTGTTCCATCACCAGCTCCTCCACGCCGAAATAATTCTTGTTCTCGATCAGCTCACGAAGCTTCTCCTCCATCTCCTCGTCCATGCCGGCTTCCTCTAGAAGGCCGCGGAAGAAATCGACCTCTCCCAGCTCCACCTGGAATTCCGTGAGGCCAGCCGCCTTCAGGGCCCGGATAACCATGGCGAGAATCTCCGCATCCGCGTCGGACGAGTCATCACCGATCAGTTCCACACCGGTCTGGGCCGCTTCCTTGAGCCGTCCCTGGTAGCTGGTGTTATTGATAAAGGTCCGCTCCAAATAGCAGAGCCGCAAAGGCATATCCTCTTCTGTAAAATACTTCGTCACACATCTGGCGATCGCCGGCGTCTCATCGGGCCGGAGCACCAGGGTATGGTTATCCCTGTCGAAAAACTTAAACATCTCTTTCGCTTTAACGCTTCCGCGGGATTCATTAAAGATATCAAAGAATTCAAAGGTCGGCGTTTCAATGTCCTGATATCCGTACAGATGGAATATCTCTAAGATCCTGTTCTGAATGGCTGCCTTTCGGGTGCATTCCACTCCGTAGATGTCCCGGACGCCATCCGGTGTATGTAATAATTTGTTTGCCATAGCTTCCTCCGAACGTTGCTGCATACTGCTTTCATATGGTAAAGTGCTACCATGATAACGTGTAGTTTATTATAAGGGACACTGCCCGACTTGTCAATCTCTTCTGTCCAAATCTTTCTGAATCATCTCCAGATAGTGGACAAAGATATCCCGGCAGCTGCGTATCTGCCAGGACTTATCCACTTCCTCATAGGTGAAGCTTTTGCGCCCGCCCTCCTCCATTCGAGTCCAGAAACGAAGGATTTCGTCGAACGGAAGATAATATATCTCATTTTTCACCGTATAGGACAGGATGATGAAGGAAATGCCTCCCTGCTCCTCGAATTCACGCATAAAGGCAATCTGATGCGGGTGGATATTGTGCAGGGGAAACGTCTCCACGGCGCACTCCTTGGCGTCAAAACAGACGGGAATTCCCTGTACGGCCCCGATGTAGTCTACCGTACTCTTCTGATCGAAATAAGCCAGCGTGATGTGTCGGCTCTCCTTATCGATGGAGATGGGGGTGATCGGGGTCGGCACCTTCTGGATCAGGGCCAGTTTCTTCTCACGGTAGCTGTCGTTGCTGCGGTTGATGATATCTTCCAGTGTGGAGCCTCTTAAGCCCCTCGTGTTCCATGTTCCCATAGCCTAACTCCAATCCCGGCAGATTTTCCGGAAGGTCTGCGGGAGCGGCGCTGAAAAGGTTTTGCCGGAAAGACCGGTCAGCGGTTCCGGCAGCTGCGGAAATGTCACCGTACAGGAATGAAGCATCTGGGAACGGATATTCCAGCGCTTTTTCGCCTCTTCATTGACCGAGCTGTCACCGTATTTGTAGTCCCCAAGAATGGGATGGCCGATAGAGGCCAGATGCGCCCGGATCTGATGGGTCCGCCCTGTAATCAGCTTGACACTTAACAGAGTGCAGTCCTCCGCCCAGCCGAGCGGTTCATATTCCGTCATAATGGGAACGCTTCCCGCCGTTTCCGTTGTGGTGACGGTCACCTGGTTCGTGGTCTCGTCCTTTTTAAGAAATCCGGTAATGACCTGTTTTTCCGTCACACGGCCCTTTACCACGCACCGGTAGTATTTATGCAGGCTTCTGTCTTTGAAGACCGCGGACATAATCTGAAGGCCCGGCAGAGACTTGCCGGCGACGACGAGGCCGCTGGTGTTTCTGTCCAGGCGGTTGCAGACGGAGGGGCGGAAGCTCTGGAGCTGTTCTGTGGATAACTGTCCGCTGGATATAAGGTAATCGATGATGTATTCCACCAGGGATTCATCGGTGTCCTTCGCTTTCTGGGAAAGCATTCCCGAAGGCTTGTTGACGAGAAGAATATGGTCATCCTCATAGATGATATGCAGATTCACCTTTTTGACCTCCTGGAGCGTATGAGAGGAAAACTTCTCAATGGTCTCCTCGGAGAAGAACAGCTTGACCTCGTCTCCCTGGATGAGCTTCTCCGAGCCATCGCATTTTTTCCCATTCAGCGTGATGTTCTTCTTGCGCATCATCTTATAGAGAAATCCCTTACCGGCCAGATTTAAGTATTTGGCCAGCAGCTTGTCGAGCCGCTGACCCGATTCATTTTCAGAAACAATGAGAGAACGCATCTTTCAATTCCCCTTACATGGATAGATTTTTAAGCAGCTGGAGCGTGTAGTCCACACTGCCGTCATCCTCGTATTCTTCCGCCGGCTTCAGGCTCTCCATCCGGTGGAAAAATGCCTTTTCATCGAGAATGATCTTCACGCCAGGATCCAGCTTGTGTCCCGCAAACATCTCTTTTAAGAATTTCTCCGCTTTTGCAGTGTCCAGCTTCGGCGAGGTACAGTATAGGAATACGCCGCTGGGATGGACAATGGCTGCATCCGCCGGGATAATAGCGTCTCTGGTGGTAATGATTAAGTCGTACAGAATGGAAAAACGTCCCTCATACCCCGCCGCTCTCCGGTGGAAGTCCTCGGAGGGCGTCTTATAACGCCAGGCCGCGAGAAGCGGTGAGGCCACGTTGGCCGTGGGAAGAACGGAAAGGATGGCCATGACCGTCAGAATATTCTTCCAGGCCGTGTTGTCCACAAAATATCTTGCGATCAGCTGGGCGATAATCATGGCTGCTCCGAAGGCGACTTTGCCTGTCTCCACTTTCTTATGATGGTTCCGGTATCCGTACTGCCCCTTGTTGTATTTTTTCACAGTTGTCATTCCTTTTTTATCGGTATAGTGTTGATTCAATCCCCGTTTGTTATAGCGCCTTCATGATTCTTAAGATCATGCCGTGAGGCAGAACCTTGCAGAGCAGATGAAATGCCTTCATGGTAATGCCGTAGACCGACACGGTCCGTCCCATCATATTGTCGCGGATCGCTTTCTTTACTACGCGCTTCGGATCCGCCATGACGATCCTCTTATAGACCGGAATCTCGCCCGTGGTCTCCGCAATATCGAAGAATTCCGTCTTGACTGGTCCGGGGCATACTGCGGTCACATAGATGCCGCGCGGTTTTAACTCCTCGTTAAGCGCCCGGCTGTAGCTGAGTACGAAGGACTTCGTGGCCGCGTAGATGGCAAAATCCGGCTGCGGAAGAAATGCTGCCGAGGAAGCCAGCTGAATGATGCGGCTGTTCCCGGAGAGGTAGGGAAGCACCATATGCGTGACCACGCAGAGCGCTTTGCAGTTTAAATCCACCATACCGGCTTCATCGGCAAGATTTAAAGAACCTACCGGTCCAATCTTTCCGAAGCCCGCCGAGTTGATCAGCCATTTGACATCGGGGTGCTCTTCCTCCAGCGTATACTGAAAATCCATCAGTTCCTTATGGTCTGTTAAATCCACGGCGAAGATGCGCAAACGCACTGGAACCGTGGATACCAGCTCCTTCAGCCGGTCTTCGCGTCTGGCGATAACCCAGATTTCATCGATTCCGTTAAAACGGTCCGCCAGCTGCCTGACAAATTCTCTGCCCATTCCTGAGGAGGCCCCTGTTACAACTGCAATCTTCATTTGAATCCCTTCTTTTCTCTTTTATTTTTTAACCTTTTTATGAACGTTTCTTATAGTCTTTTTCTTTCCCGCCGGTTTGTCGTCCCGCTGCTTTGCAGCCGGATAACCGCCTGATGGC
>PPYE01585403.1_pt1 | contig 19219 bp, 15 predicted proteins | sample 1559881 | NCBI WGS metagenome assembly PPYE01 (sample SAMN08240022, study PRJNA423297) | Human gut metagenome, whole genome shotgun sequencing project. | reverse complement strand
AAACAGCATCACTTACGAATGCTACGACAATTCCTTTACCCACATCAGCGATGTGGCAAAAGCCCAGGAACTGGCAGACCGGTTCGATTCCCAAAAACTCTGTCGCCATCTGGATGGCTTTTCCAAATCCATCAACCCTTTCCTCGACACTGTCCAAAATACGCTCGGGCAGGGCTACTATCTTATTTTGCAAGCTCCGTATCTAAAAATGCGGAGACGAAAATAGCCGGTGAATTCCAGTAGATGGTTATCTCGTTGAGCGAATAGCATTCCCAGATATCCAGATAGCATTTCATCGGCGGTGTTTCCGGCTCAATGAGCCACTCTGCCTTTTCATCCACCGGGTATGCGTTTGGCCCACCGGATACAAATCCCGGAATCGTCTCCTCAATCCCGTCCGCTACAGTCACTCTGTTATGCGGATTCCGGAAAGAATGCTCCCCGACACCGGTAACATAACTATATCCGGCCGCATTTACTCCCAGAATATAATCCATCTGCTCTGCCACACACTCTACATACCTGTCATCCGCCGTAAGCAAAAATGCCGTTCCCAGTATCATTGCCCGGTTCAAAACCGTCATATTGCTTCCCCACTCATATTCCCGTGCATCCAGAGCCACGCCGTACCTGCTCTTCCCGCCCAGAGCGACGATCCGGTCAGCTTCATTCGCAAATGCAACGCAGTATTTTTCTGAGAGTTCTGCCTTGTTACCGGTATCTTTTTCTCCGTCCGCACCGGTGCGGCAAAGGCTTTCCTCCAGCAGGCACCATCCCGCAAAGCCGGATACATTGCCCCATCCCATGAATACCACGTCTGTTCCTTCTCGTTCCAGCTCTGCGTAAATCCTCTCTGCTTCTTCCAGAAATGTATCATCTTTCACGGCACGGTACATTTCTGCCGCCGCCCACAATCTCTCATCGCGGTCGTCCGTGTCCGCATAATCACCGGTATTGCATTCTTCCGGATTTGCAAAGCCTGTAAACTCCGGGTGGCTTTCCAGCCAGCTCCACGCACGCTTTGCCGCGCTGAGCGCCGTACGGGAAAAATCCGCGTCATATTCTGTATAAATGCGTGACGCAAGCGCCATCACAGCCGCAAAATCAGCCGTTGCCATAGAAGATGGCGGGAAAAGGATAAACTGCCTTTTATCTCTGGCCGGCATGACAAAATTAGCATGACGCATGGATGTCAGTTTATGGCAGACACTTCCGTCCTGAAGCTGCATTTTAAGCAACCACTTCAGCTCATAGATGCACTCGTTCAGGATATCCGGAATTCCGTTCCCGCTCTCCGGAATTCCTCCTCTGCCGCTTCCGCCAGAAGTATAGTCTTCTTTTCTCCCGGCAGATATCCTGCCTGATTTACATACATCCTCATTGTGCTGTTTCCTTTCTCTCTTTTTCAAGTCTGTCGCGTCTGTATACGATCCTTCTCGGCTCCGGGCCGTAGGGATGCGCCATAGCTGAACCGCCATACCACTTATACGGCATATCATCTTCGTTTTTTCCGTCAAGGACTTCTTTCACTGCTCTCCTCTGCGCTTCACAGAGCGAAGCATCCTCCGGATACTTCCTTGTATGTCCTGTCAGAATATGGTCAAACGCTCCCCGGATCTTCCCGAGTGATTCAAGGGAACTCAGAAACGCCTGCATGGGAAGGCTCTCGTCCATCTGCATCCACGTCTGCTCGATCACACTGTCCCCGGTAAAAAGAAGGCGGTCCTTCCGGTCCAGAAGGCAGATCCCGCCCGGAGTATGTCCCGGCAAGTGGAATACTTCGAGCACGATTCCGCCGAGATCAAAACAATCGCCTCCCCGAACCGAAAGAAGACGGGGAATCTTCAATCCCCGTCCCTCCATTTCTTCTCGAAATACCGGCAGTCCCATGTATTGTTCCGCCAGAGCATGATCATCCGGATGCATGTACACTTCTTCAAAATAGACATCTCCGTATATGTGGTCCGGATGTCCGTGTGTATTGACCACTGTCAGCGGAAGCTCGGTCAGGGTTTCCGCCAGCTTCCGCACATTCTCATATCCGTTCATCGTATCGATAACAAGAGCCCTCCGGTTTCCGGCAACGAGATATCCCGTTCCTTCATCCGCATCATTCATCAGCCAGATATGGTCGTTGATCTTCTCTGTCTTTATTCTGTTAAACATCTTTCACACCGCCGTTTACCTTAATGTCTGATTTTTCTTCTGTACACAACTGTTCCGACAGCTGCGACTCCTGCCGCAAAAGCGGCTGCAGCATATGGCATACAGTTCGTATCGTCTCCTGTCTGAACCTGATCACCTTGGGCTCATCCGTTCCAGGTTCTTCTGTTCCGGGCTCATCTGTTCCCGGATCCCCGCTTTTGACTTCTTCAAAAACAGCTTCCGTAACTCCTGCTGATACCGCAGTGATCTTATCATAAATGATCGTCCCAGATACCATGCCGTCCTCACCGATGGCTTCAGATCCCGGGATTGCATTCACCCACAGACCGAAAGAAGTAATGCTTGTCTTATCCTGCGCAAGGCCTCCCGCTGGGTTGCCCGGTGTATCTCTCTCCACGAAATCTGTGAACGGGATCGTAACTTTAACCGGAACTGTGCCGTCATTTGCTGCATATTCCTCGTATTCATTCAGATATACTTCGTATACTTTTCCGTTTGCCGTCAGCTGAATCACAACTTTCTGGTTATTTCCGTCCGGTATGGTATAGAACTGAAGGGCGTCACAGTCCGACCAGTCAACTTCTTTCGAGATCGTAGCTCCCGCCCAGCCGTTTTCATTTTCATTGTAAGTAAAACTCATAGCGTACTCGCCGTCGAACACTTTACCTTCTTCCGTAGTCAGAGTCAGATCAATGGTACATCCTGTGGCTTTATTAACCGCCCAGCTGTTGTTGAGCATACTGTCCACACCATAATAATTTTCAAATCCGTCAATCTCATACGGATCCTCCTCGGCTACGCTGATATTGTAAAGCAGACCGATCGATGCGATCACTTTGCCGTCCGCTGTCAGTTCCATTGTTCCGTCCGCTGCCTCGCCAAGAGCTGCGAGCGTCTCTGCGGTCAGCTGTGCGGACGCCGTTCTGTCTTTGAGCTCCGCTTCAATTGTCTGCTCCGTCTTCCCTTTCAGCACGAATGCAATCTGCGTATTCCCAGAAGCTCCGCTTACCCGCGCGGTGAGATCTGCCGCTTCGAGCACACGGCTTCCCGCTACAGGTGCAGTAATATAACCGTAAACACCATCTGCCGGAGACTGGACATCCGGAGCATTAATATTCCCAAGGACACCCTGCTGGTCAGCAGCAAACACAGACCTGCTGTCATTGTAGAAGCTGATAAAGCCATCCAGCGTCTCATGCCCGTGCAGTGATCCGTCCTCATTCACAGAATCCACGTAAGGCGTATAGTAACCGGATGTCTTTCCGAAATTTGCCCACAGAAGGAAATAGGAAGCATCACTTTCCGATATAGCATCCAGAACCATATTGTACCAGTTGAGATTTTTGTTTCCCGTCTCATGGAGAACTGTCTGGCTGTGCCCCGAATCCGGTGTACTGCTGGCAAGCCCGGTCTCTGTCACTGCCATCAGTTTTCCGTGTTCATCCGCAAAATTCTGTACGATACGAAGCTGATTTCTGAGATTGCCAAACCATACTTCTTCTTTATCGTCCACCGGGTCTGAATCATACATATCAAAACCGATCAGATCTACATACTCGTCGCCCGGATAACGGACGCCGTACTCTTCTTCTGAAGCCGCCTCGCTGCCCGGTCCGTAAAGGTAGAGGAAGTTATGTACGTCTTTCACATCTCTGAGATACTCTACCGTGTATTTGTACACGCTTTTGTATGTCTCAGGATCACAGAACGCAGCTCCCCACCAGAACCAGCTTCCCGTCGCCTCATGGAACGGACGGAACATGACCGGACCGTTTACCTGTCCTGCAAAATCCGCTATCATATCCAGATACGCATTATAAATCTCGTTATATTTTCCGCCGGGAAGGAGCTGGTTCATCACATCCCCGGTCAGCGTATTCGGCGAATATCCTGTAAAATCATATTTATTATAAGTGGGATCTGTCTGCGGATCGTAGTCCGGATTCTCTGCGACAACAGAGAAATTCGGCGTATGAGAAGACAGCGTAATAAAAGAACCGTTGGCAATATTATAGTTTGCAAGTTTTGCCGCGGCCTCGACATTGGCCTCCGCCATTGACTGTCCCTGTGTATCTACCGCTTCGAATCCGGCGGTTCCCGCCATCTCACTGTTATATCTCTCGACACTGTATTCATTCCCTGTAAGGGATAACGTATCCATACCTACGATTCCGGCATAATCTCCGGTCACATCATATGTATCTGAATCGGAAAGCTCAGAGCTTCCCGCCTTGTGCCACGTGTCATTCTGATGCCCGTAGATCACGCTGTCCGTTTTCCCCATTGCCTGCAGATACTGATACAGAGAAACCGTCTCAGCTGTTGCTTCCGGGTCTGCAAGTGAAACGGAAGCAGCATATTCTGCCGACTCTGTTGTCCCGTCCTTCTTTGTAACTGTCAATGTACTTCCGTTCGAGCTGACCGGATTGCCATCATTGGCCGCGAGTGTGGAATCCACGCTTGTATCCGCCGGTTCGCTTCCGTCGGCCCAAAATTCAATATTGTCAATCCAGACCGCCCCCGAATAGCCTGTGTAGCTGCCGACAATCTTTACTGCAAAATCCTGCACCGCACCGGAAGCAATTGCCGGACAGGTAATCACTGCTTTTGCCCTTGTCAGCCCTGTTCCTTTCTCTTCCTGTACGTCAGTAAGTACTGTATTGGCATCCAGACCGCAGTTGGAAAATGCAGCGATCTTCAGTTCGCCCTCCGTCAGTTTATCCGTTTCATACCAGACATCCATGGAAATCTGCGTTACGCCGTTCAGATCAGCTCCTGCTTCATTCCACCAGCAGACTGCGATGTTGCTCCAGTCCTTATCCGAATCTTTACTGAAGTCAACCGTAACCTTCATACGGCCGTTCTCAGCATCCCCCTCTACGGTCGGAGCTTCCCCGTTGTACTGCCAGTACCATCCGGAATCCCCTGCATACCATCCGTCGATTCCCTCGTCAAAATCGAAAGAGTATACTGTTTCCAGTTCTTCCTCTGCCTGCACATAGGACATCGAAATATCGCCGCCGGCTGTTCCCGCTAGCAGCACTCCTGTCAGAACAGCTGCCGCCATTCTCTTCGCATATTTTTTCCTTTTCATAAAATTTTCTCCTGTCTCATCTGTTACTCTCTACATATGTCTCAGGGAAAGATATCTTGCCCACGCCGCAAGCCCGGCGCCGTGCATGAACTGTCCCTCAGCCACAAGTTCTCTAAACTGCTCTTCTGTCACCTCCTCCATCTGAATGATCTCTCCCGGTTCTCTGTCAGAATCCCCCTCCTCACCGCACTCTGCAGCAAAAAGCCAGATCTTCTCACTGGTCGACCCGAACGACGGGTAAAACGCACCGAGAGAATGTCTCCCCCGGATCAACGAAGCCGCCCGGAAGTTCCCACTGCCAGGAGCGTACAGGATAGGATCTCCAGATAATCATACGGCTGTTCATGACCGTTCACTCGCACACGGTCCTGAAGGGGCTGCCCCCGATTTCAGACGCCGCACCGATCATCCCGGCGTCATTGCCGAGCACTGCCGCTTCGATCTCCGGCACATCTCCTTTTTCTCCGCCAAAGCACTCCTTTTTCACAATCTCGCGAAGCGGGGCAAGAAGCGTCTCGCCCTGTCTGGAGATGCCGCCTCCCAACAGCACAAGCTGCGGGCGGAAAATATTCACGATATTTACGATGCCCAGACCCAGTCTGCGGATATAGGCATCCACAACCGCCTGCATCACAGCATCTCCCTGTCCTGCAAGCGCAAAAATCTCTTCCGGATCCAGATCCTTTCCTGAAGCACGGCGTGCATCTCTCTTTAAGGCAGTCGCGGAAGCATAGGCCTCCAAGCATCCCCGCCTTCCGCAGGTGCAGGGTTCCCCGTTCTCCACAATAACCATATGGCCCAGCTCGGTTCCGCCGATTCCTCTTCCTTCATAGATTTCGCCGTCCAGGATAATCCCGCCGCCGACGCCGGTTCCGAGAGTCAGCATAACCACATCACTGCAGTCCTTTCCCGCTCCCGCGACTGCTTCGCCCAGCGCTGCACAGTCCGCGTCATTTGCAATCTCCACCGGAATCGGAAGATAAGCTCCCATCTCTTTTGCCAGAGGTACTTCTTTCCACCGGATATTGTTGGAATAACGGACAACGCCGTTCTTACGGTCCACGGTTCCCGGGACGCCGATCCCCGCTCCCACACACTGATCCATGGCGATTCCGTTCTTCTCCAAAAGTGCCAGCGCTGTCTCTCCGACGGTCTGGATCACTTCCTCTGCCGGACGCTCTGCAGCCGTTGGGATACACACAGAGTCAATCAGCTTCTGATGCACGTCCACAAGACCGATCTTCGTATCCGTTCCTCCGATATCGATACCGATCCTGACAGGCGCCGCTTTCTCGCGGATCGTAGTGATCAGCGCGTCGCAGCTTCCTTCGATCACATAGGCGCCGCTTCCCGCCGGAAGGAACAGGCTGTCTCCTTTCTTATATGAGACTTTCATATCTCCTGCGGCATCTTTGTCCTGACCGTATTCCGCTTCCTGTCCGCCACAGGAGACAATTCCTTCACCGTCGAGGATCAGAATGCTGACAAATGACTCTTCCGATACACAACCTTCCATCCTGCGCATCATCCGTCCGTCCAGATTCAGTTTATCCACAGTGAAATAGTCACAGTCTGCAACATGAGGATAGCTGCTCTTGCTCTTCATCAACGGAACCCGGTTTGTAACAGCCAGCGCCTTCTCGATATGGAGGTCGCGTTTTTTTCCGTCCTTTCCGACTCTTCCGTAATCATAAACCCGGTAAGTCACATTAGAATTCTGCTGGATCTCCGCGATCAGGATTCCTTCTCCGATGGCATGGATCGTACCGGACTCAATGAAGAGGACGTCTCCCTTCTGCACCGGCACCGCATTGAGCACCTCCAGAAGTGTATCTTCCTGAATTCTTCTGGAAAATTCTTCCTTGCTGATCTCTGTCTTAAAACCGTAGTAGAGAAATGCGTCTTTCTCGGCGTCCATCACATACCACATTTCAGTCTTTCCGTACTGACCTTCATTTTTAAGTGCATATCGGTTATCCGGATGGACCTGGATCGACAGATTCTGCTTTGCATCGATAAATTTGATCAGGATCGGAAAATCACAGAACCTTCTGCAGTTGGTTCCAAGAACTTCTTTTCCCGCCTCTTCTATGTACTGTTCCAACGTCTTTCCGGCATACGGACCGTTTACGATCGTGGACGGCCCATCCGGATGGCAGGACAGTTCCCATGTCTCGGCAAGCACGTCGCCGTCATATTCTTTCCCGTAATCATCCGCCAGCCGATGACCTCCCCAGAGATAGTCCTTGCAGCTTGGCTTCAGTTTATAAACACTCATAATCTCCCTCCTCTTTCAAAAAACCGCAGACTGGTTTCCCCCTCAACTTCCCAATCATTCGGACGCAGGGATGAACCGATTGTGGACATACATCCCGTCTCTGCAAAGAAGCTGCGCCCCAGACAAAATCCTTAGAAAATCCCATTACCCAATCCTCCTGTATGCCATAAATATCCTGATTTTTCGAAGAATTACTCTGCCAGCGCTTCTGCAGCTTTTGTCAGCGTATCCAGTTTCTCCTGCGCATCCGCATCATCTGAACCCTTTACACCGATGTAAAACTTGATCTTGGGCTCTGTCCCTGACGGGCGGATACAGCACCACGCGTCGGTCTCCAGCTCAAAGTAGAGCACGTTTGACTTCGGAAGTCCCGTAGCAGTCTCTTCGCCTGTCGCGCAGTCTCTTATAATATTTTCTCTGTAGTCCCGGAAGCGCAGTACCTTCAGCCCGCCGACTGCATCCGGTACGTTTGTGCGGATCTGCTCCATCATGGACTGGATCTTCTTTGCGCCTTCCTGTCCTTTCAGTGTCACAGTACAGAGTCCTTCCTTGTAATATCCGTATTTCTTAAAGAGCGTTTCCATCTGATCGCACAGAGTGATGCCCTGATGTCTGCAGTATGCCGCCACTTCGCAGAGGGCCATCACAGCGACGACCGCATCCTTGTCTCTTGCATGGGTTCCCACGAGACAGCCGTAGCTCTCCTCATAACCGAACACGTACTCATGGCTGCCGGACTGCTCAAAGAACTTGATCTGCTCCCCGATGTATTTGAATCCGGTAAGAGTCTCGATAAGCGTCATGCCGTACTCTTTTGTGATCTCCTTTGACATCTTTCCGGATACGATGGTGGTGACCACTGCTCCGTTTTCTGGAAGTGTTCCGAGTGCTTTCCTCTGGGAGAGAATGTATTCCAGAATGAGCATACCGGACATATTCCCGGTGAAGCTCATGTATTCGCCTGTCTTCGTATCTTTTGCATATACACCGAGACGGTCAGCATCCGGATCTGTGGCGAGCACGATATCCGCGTCCACTTCTTTCGCCAGATCCAGCGCCAGCCTGAACGCGTTTTTGTCCTCCGGGTTCGGGTAGGCTACGGTCGGAAAATTTCCGTCCGGAAGTTCCTGCTCTTTGACGACATAAACTTTTTCAAATCCCAGCTCTTTCAGGATTCTCCTTACCGGAATATTGCCTGTTCCGTGAAGCGGTGTGTAGACGATCTTTAAGTTCTGTGCCTCTTCGCGGATGATCTCCGGATGGATGGCGAGAGATTTCAGAGCCTCGATATATTTATCGTCGATCTCTGATCCGATCACCTGATACAGTCCGGCTTTCTCAGCCTCTTCCCGGCTCATTGTCTTCACCCCGGCATAATCTGTCACCGCATTGACCTCTCCGATGATCTGCTCATCCTTCGGGTATGTGATCTGGGCGCCGTCCTCCCAGTATACTTTGTATCCGTTATACTCCGGCGGATTGTGGCTGGCAGTCACCACGATTCCGGCTGTGCATCCCAGCTCTCTGAGCGCAAAGGAAAGCATGGGAGTAGGACGGAGAGACGGGAAGATATAGGCTTTGATCCCGTTTGCAGCGAGGCAGAGCGCCGCTTCTTCAGCAAGCTCAGGAGACATATTTCTCGAGTCAAACGCGATCGCCACACCCTTTTTCTCCGCCTTTTCTTTCAGGATAAAGTTAGAAAGCCCCTGGGTCGCCTTTCTCACCGTATAGATATTCATCCGGTTCGTACCTGCTCCGATAATTCCGCGGAGACCTCCTGTTCCAAATTCCAGGTCACGGTAAAATCTTTCCTCGATCTCTTTTTCATCGTCTGCTATACTTTTTAATTCGGATTTCGTGGCTTCATCAAAGTACTGATCCGCAAGCCACTCTTCATATCTTTTCTTTGCATCCATTTTACTTTTCCTCCTTTTTCCGGCAGCGCTGCCGATATATTTTCGGCCGTTCCGGCCGTCTTATTCTTTTTATGCCGTGATCAGAGCCATCAGATAAAACGGCTCCGCAGTCTCATACTCATCTGCAAGCACTCTGATCTCCACTGTATGTCTTCCGCTTTTTCCGTGGTGGAGCACTGTCTCCAGATACAGGCAGTCTCCCCAATCTTCATCGAAATTCCCGTCCAACAGCACAGGATGTTCCATATCACCGTCCATGATCAGCTCCGCTTTTCTTGCAGGATGACGAATCGTCTTCCGATACTGCACCGCAATACAGGACGCCTCGATTTCAAATAAGATCCGGTCACCTGCCTTTTTCCCGATCCAGCCATTCTTAAAATGGTCGAGATGTCCTTTCTTTTCTTCTGCGTCAGCCCGGAATCCGTCAAGCTTCGGGCAGATCTCCCGGATCGTAAGTCTGTGTGCATCCTCATAGGCATTGTCCGTCATCGCTGAAGGAACGAGCTGTTCCGTCTCGTCCTCCCACATCTGCTCTTTCACCTGTTCCAGATATGCCGTGATCTCCGCCGCCACAAGCCCATGTCCCTTATCATTCGGGTGAAGTCCGTCAGGGGTGATCTCTTCCCTGGTAAACTCTCCGGCTTTCATCCTCTGCCATACCGTATCCCTTATACTCACATGGGGCAGATGATACCAGTCTCCCACATGATTGTGATACTCCTGCGCATTTTCGCCTGTATCGTAAAATACATTGTTAAGAAGCAGGACGGCCGGTTTTGAACTCCATGTCAGCATCTTTCGGATCAGTCCCTCATAAGTCTCCTGAAGAAATTCATTCGGATCATCATTTACGGAAAAGTCCACTGCCACAAAATCCGGCTGATACATCAGCATATCAGTCACCACACGGGAAACTCCATAGTGAGAGGTTGTTCCGCCGATCCCTCCGTTTACATAATGGAACGCAGCTTTCGGGAAGGTCTCTTCCCACCACCGGAACACTCTGTATGCATAACAATTCTCGTGCTTTGTGGCAAGGCTGTCCTGGGTAATAGAACCGCCGAAAAATCCGATCGTCAGTTCTTCACCTACCTCCGCCCGTCTCATACATGATTTCAGTCTGGTAAGATCTGGTCTGTTCATCTGTATTTCCTGCCTTTCTCCGGTGCCTTTGTCCTGAAGCGCCGCTATTTTTCGATTTATTACCACTCGATATCCAGTTCCTCAATATATGCGCTCAGCTCTTCCGCCATCTCTTCCGCCTCGGGAATCCTCAGATGCCCCGGCGTTCCGCTTCCGTTTCTGCGGAACATAAAATGACGGATCTTCTCATCCTGCAGCCCGCTGCACACTTCATCAATAGACTGATCCCATGACGGATCATGCTCCAGCAGAGTGGTGATACACACGATCCATGCATCCGGATACTGCCCGCGTATCTTTTTCAGCAGTTCACCGTATTCTCTTCTCCAGCGCACAGAGCGTGGACAGTTGTAGTCTTCTTTCATATAATCTTCCGGGTGATTGTCATTCTGTCCGATGGCAACAATCACGACATGAGGCGTATACCGTGTGAAATCCCAGTCTGTCGCCGGTCCGAAGGTCGGATTGTAATGTACCTTGTTCCATGCGGTCTCCATCCCTATATAGTCCGGTTCGTTGAACCAGCCCGTACCGTCAAGAAGTGCAATGCCCCCCTGAGCCACATCATGGATCTGGGCTCCCAGCTTCCGTGCTGTCATCCATACGTAGGAATACCAGCTGTTGGAATACTGTCCGTTATGCTCCGGGTCAGGTTTACCGGTATACTCTACTGCTTCCGACACTTCTCCCGCGGAAACAGAATCACCGTACACTTCGATTCTTCGCTGCGTTTTCGGCTGAAGCTCCAGCACTTCCCCTACGTCTTCTATCTCAAATCCGAGGAACGTCACCTCATGACAGGAGTCCTGCCGCTTAAACAGAAGCACCTCATGGAAACCGTCCCCAGCTGTCTGTTCAGCCGATGGTTTTACCGGAATCTCGAGAAGACCTTCCCCCTCATCCGGCAGACGGAGCTTTGTCTGCTCCCCGTCCAGAATGCATCCGAGATAATTCTCCCAGTATGCTTTTTTGTTTCTCACATATGCTTTCAGTGTGCCGCTTGTAAAACGCATCCGCACCGAGGTACAGGGAAATACAAACACAGGCGCATTTCTGTCAGCCCAGTCTATCCTTCCGCTGTATTGAAGTTTCTCATTTTCCGGCATTATTCTCATTGCTCTTGTCCTCCTAATTCACCTTTAAATTCTCTGATACACTGCAGGAAGTCATCGCACAGGTCTGCGTGTCTTCCGTTGTCCGGGAACGCCAGCAGAAGCTTTTCGTCTGTTTTTCCTGTCGCCGCCTCCATAAATTCATCCTTTCCCAGAACTACCGCCGTGACTTTCCCACCGTCGGTATATGTCTCGAACCCTGAGGTATCCATGTCCTCCAGGCTCCGGAACTCTCCCCTCATCTCTCTGCAGTATTGATACATACTTTCCGAAAGGATTACTGCCATTCTCTTTTGCAAAAGCCTGCGCGATCTCTGCGTCTCTCTCCTCATCTATCTCCTGATTGACAAGCACACACGTAAATTCAGGCTTATGATTTCCAAACACATAGAATCGCACGGTAAAAAAAATCAGGGCAATGATAGAAATGATTATAAGTATGTGATACCAGTAATAAGTAATCACATAGGATACCTTCTCTTTTCTATTCATGCCTGCCGTTTTCTCTCTGATGTCATCTTGGTATCTTCTTAAAAACATTTCGATCACTCCCCTGAGCTTTTTATACACCAATTCATCCATAGGGTTGTCCATGAAAAGAAATCATGCTTGCATGATATTTCGATTGGGCAGCCCTAGAAACTGTTTCCTTTTATTTCATCAACTCCAGATTCTTCCGGATCAGCTCACATCTCTGTTTCACACAGTCCGGTGAACGCAGCGGATCTTCCGGTGTATTAAACAGATAGTCTTCAAGTTTATCAATAGTTGTCGTTGCCACGTGCATCCGTGTATCGCAGGAAGCATAATAGATATATACATCGCCGTTCTCCTTTGCGATCGCTCCATTTGTGAAGACCACATTGGAGACATCTCCTACTCTCTCACTTCCGAGGGGTACAAGGAATACGCCTGAAGGCTGTGCGACTACCTTCGACGGATCATTCAAATCCGTACCAAACGCATAGAGCACATATCTTAATCCTGCCGCCGTATTGCGCACGCCGTGGGCAACATGGATCCAGCACTTCTTTCCTCTGATGGGCACTGCGCCCGCGCCGTTCTTTGATTCCGTCAGTGTGTGGTAGATCCTTCGGCTGATGATCTTCTCTTCATTGATCACCGCGTGCTCAATGTCATCACACAGGCCGAATCCGATACCTCCGCCGCTTCCAGTCTCAATAAATCCGTCCATCGGTCTTGTGTAAAATGCATATTTTCCATCCACAAACTCCGGATGGAGCACTACATTTCTCTGCTGCGGAGAATGTAATGTAGTCAGATTGTCTAGGCGCTCCCATGTCTTGAGGTCTTTTGTCCTGACAATCCCTGCAGCCGCTACAGCGGCAGACAGATCCGGATTTTCTTTATCTTTACTCTCGGAGCAGAATACTCCGTAGATCCATCCGTCCTCGTGTTTTGTCAGACGCATATCATATACGTTTGTCTCCTCCGGGCATGTATCCGGAAGAACGACCGGATAGTCCCAGAAACGAAATCCATCTATCCCTGTCTCGCTCTCTGCTACCGCAAAGAAAGACTTTCTGTCATTGCCCTCTACCCGGACCACAAGATAATACTTTCCATTCAGTTCGATTGCCCCGGAATTCATGACTGCATTGATGCCGAGCCGTTCCATAAAATACGGATTCGTCTCCTCATTCAGGTCGTATCTCCAGTGCACCGGCGCGAATTCTCTTGTCAGCACCGGATATTCATAGCGGTCATAGATTCCGTTATAGAAATCCGTCTTCTGATTCTTTCTGCTGATCAGCTTCTCTACTTTTGCCTGCTCTATATAATACTGTCTATGCATTCTTCTGCATCCTCCTGATCACTTCCATACACATCCTGCCGTTATGATACGGACATTTCCACGGCTCCACAATGGGTTTCTCAAGGGGCTTTCTGTCTTTGGCCAACGCCCAGTACCACTCGGAGCCCTCCCGGCTGTCCACAAGATATGTGCTGATATAGTTCCATATGTCTTTTGCCGCATCCAGATATTCCGGATGTTCCGGGCTCTTCTGCCAGCCGTTTAAAAATCCGACCACTGCCTCTGCCTGCACCCACCAGACGCGGGTAGTATCCACGATCCCGTTTTCCGCTTCGTTTACAAGAGAGTGATCAATATAAGCCCTGTCGTAAATGTTCCTGGTGATCGTCTTTGTGATCGGTGAAAGTTTTTCCGTATATGCCGAATCGCCCAACACCTCCAAGCCGCGGTCCACGAGCCATGCCGTCTCAATGTCATGGCCGTAGGAATACAGATCGATCAGCGTATGCCATGTCCGGTCAAAGAACACTTCCTGACGCCCGATCTGAGGGTTATATACTTTATCGGCGATGATATCAAGCATAAAGCGAATATTATCTCCCACTTCATCAAGCTTCGTCACGCGGTAAAGCTCTGTATAAGCCTCAAACACATGAAGAAGTGTGTTCATGGTCTTCTCTGCAATAACCCCGTTCTCGGAAAGTTTTTCATTGTCCTCAAGTTCAAAGCAGATGTTGAACGCTTCCAGATAGCCATACTCATCTTTACACTTTTCTTCTATGATGCGCCGAAGCGCCAGAGCCATCTCCAACGCCTCTTCATCCTTTGATGCGTCATAGTAGGAAGCAAGAGCATAGATGGCGAACGCCTGATTGTATGTATGCTTTGTCGTATCCTCCGGCCTCCCATCATAGGTAAGTGACCAGTAGATTCCTCCGTTTTCCCCGTCCACGCAGTGCTCTTTTAAGAAAAGGTAAGCATGGCGGGCATATCCCAGAAGCTCATCCTCTCTCAGTGTCATATAGCAGTTTGAGAAAAACCAGAGGATCCGGCTGTTTAATATACAGCCTTTTACTGCCTTTTTATCCGTCACAAGGTCATAGCCCTTGTATCCGTAATATCCGCCGAATCCTTCATCTTTCAGCCCTTCCCAAAAAGGAAGGATCTTGTGGATAAGATGATCTTTTACTTCCTGTACAAACATCGTTCTCCTCCTTACCGGATTCCGATTTCAGTATCTGTCTCAGTAACAACACTGTGATCTTTGATATAGGAAACAACCTCGTCTACTGTAGTGAATGCAAGCCCTACATAAGTATCCGCGCATCCGTAGTAAATCGCGATCTTTCCGCTTTCTGCATCATGGATCGTCGCGCATGGGAATGTAACATTCGGCACAAATCCGCGCTCCTCGTACCACTCCTCCGGAGTCAGCAGGAACGTGCTGCAGCGGTATTTCACGACTGATGGATTGTCGATATCAAGGATTGCGCCTCCAATGCTGTACACATATCCGTTGCACGTACCGGTCACACCGTGGTAGAAAAGAAGCCATCCTTCACTTGTCTCGATGGGGGCTGCGCCTCCGCCAATCTTCACATTCTCCCACCAGTTTGACGAATTGCTCATCAGGTGGCGGTGACGGCCCCAGTAGATCATGTCTGGACTTTCTGAAAGAAAGATATCGCCGAACGGTGTATGTCCGCTGTCACTTGGACGCGACATCATCATATATTTTCCGTTGACCTTTCTTGGAAAAAGAACCGCATTGCGGTTAAACGGAATAAATGGATTCTCAATCCTTGTAAACGTCTTGAAATCCTGCGTTTTCGCGATGCCGATGGACGCCCCGTAGAAGTCCTGGCACCAGATAATATAGTAAGTGTCCTGCACTTTCACCAGTCGCGGATCATATGCATATTTCGGCATAAACTCATTGCCGTTTTCATCTTTAAACGGGATCTTCTCTTCATCAAATTCCCAATGGATCGCGTCCTTGCTTCTTCCAAGGTAAATATACGGAATACCATTTGTCTGCTCTCCGCGGAATACTCCGATAAACGCATCGCCGTAAGGCATAACTGCGCTGTTGAATATTCTTGCCACTCCCTTTGCAGGGTTGCGTCCGATAATGGGATTCTCGCTGTATCTCCACACCGGAAGTTCTGAATGATTATCTGCCGGTCTGTCCTGCCATGGCATATTCGGTACATTAGGTCCGACGATCTTTACATTACTCATATACTAATTCCTCCATGTCTCTTTTCTAGCCTTTGACCGCACCCTGCGCCAGACCGCCATAGATCTGTTTCTGGCAGAGGATGAAGATGATAAGCGCCGGGATCATAGTGATGATAACGCCCGCGCAGATGTAGTTATACTGGTTGCCCAGAGGACCCGTAAACTTAAACAGTGATGTAGCGACCGTAACATAGGAATTTTTGTCCTGAAGGTACAGGTTCGCTGTATAGTACTCGTTGTATGTGCCCACGCCCTTTAAGATCATGACAGTGATGATCGCAGGTTTCAGAAGCGGAAGCAGAATCCGGAAAAATACTCCGAAATAAGTACAGCCGTCCATGATCGCCGCCTCGTCCAGTGAGGTTGAGATATTCTCAAAGAACTGGATGAAAATGTAGATCGAGATAACATCTGTTCCGCACATCAGCACGATATATCCCGGAAGGCTGTTGATCCAGCCCAGTGTATACATGATCTGATATACAGATACCTGCATCGCGATGCCCGGAAGCAGTGAAGCAAACAGGAACAAGTTGCGGATCAGACCGTTTCCGAAGAATTTAAATCTGCTCAGCACATAGGCAAGCATGGATCCGATCAGTACCGCACCGATCAGCACGCACACAAGGATAATAAAGGAATTACGGAACGCAAGTCCCATATTTGCCTGTTTCCATGCCTCCACAAAGTTTTGAAAATACAGCCAGCTGTTCGGAAGCTCCATAACACTTGTCTGGGCATATTCCTCCGGAGTCTTAAACGCAGTAATCACACAGCTCACAAGCGGAAGAACCGCGATGAAAGAAGTGATAAGCAGTATGATATATTTCAAAATAGTTATGATCGTCTTTTTTAACTTTGCCGCTGACATTTATACACTTTCTCCTTTCTGCATTGCAAGAGCCGCCTCGCGTTTTTCTCTCTTCTTTTGCTTGCGGATTACTCGGTAAGCTTCCTTTTCTCCTTCTCCGAAGAAATACCAGAAGAACAGTTTCTGCAGGGCCGTAGCAATCAGAATGATGACCAGAAGTACGATGGCCATCGCCGATGCAAGACCTACTTTCTGACTCTCATGCGCCAGTTCGTTCATAATAACAAAGTATGTGCCTGTTCCGAACGCACCGCCCGTTGTAACATATGGCGGTTCGAATACACTGAGTGAACCGGTGATCGACAGGATCAGGTTCAGTACGATAATCGTCTTAATGCTCGGAAATGTGATATATCTGAACTTTTGCCATCCGGTAGCACCGTCAATAGCTGCTGCTTCATACATTGATGAGTCTACTGACATGATCGCCCCGATAAAGAGCACCATATTCTGTCCCATGTAGCGCCAGATCGATGTTGCTGCAAGAGAAATATTATTGATGCTTGTATCTCTTAGCCAATACGGCAGATTGTCAAGTTCAAATCCAATCCACTGCAGCACGGTATCCAGCACAAATCCTCTTGTATAGAAGAATTTAAAGATAAAACCAACAGCAATACCGCAGACCAGATACGGGAAGAACAGCAGTCCTTTAAATACGCCAGCCCCCTTCATCTTGGTACTCAGTATTGATGCGAAGAACAATGCAAGAGCAAGCTGGATGAATGCTCCAACCATGTAGTAAACACTGAGCTTCAGCGCCTGGAAACAGTCATCTCTTGTAAATACTTCAATATAATTTTCAAGTCCTACCCACTCTCTGTCGCCGAGATAAGCCATATCATAAAAGCTGAACTGGATCATTTTCGCGAACGGAAGGTATGTAAAAACAATAAGCAGGAGCAGTGGCACAAACATAAATGTGAATATTACAAGTCTGCGGTTTACTTTTCCTGTTGTTATCCACTCACGAAAAGTTCTTTTTTGCCTCATAACTCTCTCCTTTCCTTTTATGGGAAGAGATGCCGCAGCAACTCTTTTGACCAGTGCGGCATCATTTATTATCTTTTAAATCGACGTCACCTTAACTATTGCGGTGTAACGCCATTTTCTTCCTGAGCTGCTGTCCATGCTGCATTCCACTCGTTAGCAAGCTCGTCCATTGTCATACCTCCTGTTGTTGCATTTTCCACAACGTCTGTTGCAAGTTTACCTGATACATTGAGTCCAAGCTCAGATTCATTGTTGATATCATTGTGAAGTGTCTCTTCTCCTTCTGGAGCCGGATCATTTACAATAATCTTAACTGTATCGGACTGGAATGCGGACAGCGCCTCCGGGAACTCTGCGTCTACCAGACAGTCAACGCCGCCCTCGGATACAGCAAAACCGGACTCTTCCATAAGGAACTTGATATAGCACATTGCAGCGATCTGGTTGTCAGAAGAACTGTTTACGTTGATACCGTAATTGTAGTCCGGACCTTCTGTAGCGTACTGTACGCCGTCAACACTGATTGGGAACGGCATATAACCAATATCATCAGAATTTTCACCCGCCTGCTGAATCTGCGGCAGAGCCCATGAGCCGAGCACCATAACTCCGATCTCCCCGTTGTTCATCATACCTTTGGATCCTTCCCAGTCGGTTGTAGTCGGGTCGTCCTCGGTCAGGCCGAGGGAAACTGCTTCATACAATGTGTTGTATACTGCATACGGACCTGTCTGGTCCCCTCTGTCAGAGAATGGATTCTTTCCTTGATCCAGACCTGTGTTTCCGAAACTTGTGTCGCCTGTCGCGCATCCGTCAATATATGCATCCCATGCGCTCATTGTCCAGCCCGCCGCGAAGTTGGTATACAGTGGGATGGCATCCGTATTGTCTTTGATTTTCTGGAGAGCGTCAAGGAACTCATCCGGAGTTGTCGGAACTTCTGTAACTCCTGCTTCCTCAAACACGGCCTTGTTGTACACAACACCCTGAATGTTTGCCATGGACGGAAGTCCGTAAGATTTCCCATCATAGGAGAAGTTATCCAGCAAAGTGTACGTCTCTTCCAGTGTCGCCGTATCTCCCAACGGAAGGAAGTAATCTCCAAGGTCATCTTTTGACACTGTCGTCGGAATCATGCAGATATCGCCCCAGTCTCCTGTAGAGAGACGTGTAGTCACATCGTTTGCATAATCTGTGATTCCTTCATATTCAATGTTAATGTTCGGATACATCTTCTGGAACTCTTCTATGTAGTCCTGGAATTTTGTATCAACAACATCGGTCTTGTGTGTCAGGAATTTCAGATCAGCCTCGAGGTCTGTGTAATCCTCGCCAAGTGTAATCTGATCGATCGTGACGTCTGTAGCCTCTCCGCCTTTTTCTTCGTCTTTGCCGCCGTTATTGCCGCAGGCTGCAAGAGACAATACCATCGTCGACGCAAGAGCAAGTGCAACTACTTTCTTCTTATTCATTTTTGTTCCTCCTTAAAGTGTTTTTAACTTGTTTTAATCTTATCATTAATCTATCTTAATCACAAGTCTTTATTGATTTATTACTTATTTTTCTATGTTTTTCCTAATTTAGATACATATTCTTTATGCATATTGTCTATATTATTTTTACTT
>PPYE01453936.1_pt1 | contig 19226 bp, 10 predicted proteins | sample 1559881 | NCBI WGS metagenome assembly PPYE01 (sample SAMN08240022, study PRJNA423297) | Human gut metagenome, whole genome shotgun sequencing project. | reverse complement strand
CTGTAAATATTCTCTTAAAAGCATGCCAAGATTTTCATCATCTTCGCACAATAAAATACGCAGTTTCTCGTCCATATCATTAATTTTTAAGTAAAGGTAATGCAATAATAAATTTAGTTCCAACGTTTAGTTCACTCTCTGCCCGGATAGTTCCCTTATGGTCTGTAATAATCTTCTTCACATAAGACAATCCCAATCCAAAGCCTTTCACATCGTGCAGATTACCTGTATGCACGCGGTAGAACTTTTCAAATATCTTTTTCAAATTTTCTTTCTTAATACCTATTCCGTTATCCTGAATAGAAATCATCAGCTTGCCCGGTTCATTCCAGGTCTTCACTTTCAATTCCAAATCGGCATCCGGTCTCTTATACTTCACCGCATTATCCATCAGATTGAAAATCACATTCGTAAGATGCATTTCATCTGCAAAGATATTCGGGTCTGTTGCGTTCAGTTCCGACTCTATATTACCGTTATAACGTTCTACCTTCAGGGTGAATGTATTGATAACACCGGTAATCAACTCATTGGCATCCAGTTCCTTCATTTTTAAGGTAGCTTTCTGTTTGTCGAACATCGACATCTGGAGTACCTTCTCCACCTGGAACCTCAACCGTTTCGTCTCATCATTGATGACCGTCGATATATGCTGGAACATGGCAGGCGACTTACCCACTGCAGGGTCTTTCAACATCTGCGCCGCCAGCGAAATGGTCGATATCGGCGTTTTAAACTCATGCGTCATATTGTTGATAAAGTCATTCTTCATCTCCGTCAGTTTCTTTTGGCGGAACACGATATAAATCGTGAAGATAAACGTAATCAGCAACACAAAGGTGAATATCATCGACGGTATCATAAAGTTGATCGAGTCGAAAATATAATCTCTTTTACCCGGAAAATGTATCTTTACGATACTCATACGGGCAGGTGGATCATTCAGGAACAAAGGCTGGGAGTAAGAATACTCGCTACCTTCATCGACATAGTCCGAACAACGGTATACTTCCCGTCCATCCCGGTCAATCACCTTAAAGTGATATCCCAGATCAATGCCGTTATCTACCAAGCCCGACTTTAAGTACTGATCCAGGTTCTTAAAGTTGATGCGTTCCTCAATCGGCTTGCTACTTGCCGTATATAACATCTGCAAGGCAACTTCATCCAACAAGCCACGCTGGTACACATAACGTTCTTTCATTAAATCAATTTGTGTACGAGCTGTTTTAGGAATCGTCTTAGCGCCATGCTTACGCGAAATCATCGCTCTCGGCAGTTCTGACGGCTTATTTGTGATCGTCTGAAGTTCCATGGCCGAATACTTAGAACCATCCGGCGACGTCACCGTAAACCGTTGTGTCTGCACCAATGCCTGTCCTTGCTCAGTCAATTCCCACGCTCTCTTTTCTGCCTCAGAGATGTCTTCCCGCAACCAACGGGCAACCTCAGCGGACTCCACTTCTTTAGAAGCAGCCATCAGTCCACGCTTCACAGATTCATCAAATTGCTCGTTACGCATCTTTACCATCTTCTCTATGTAGCTGATTTGCAGATACAAGAGGCTGAGGAAAGATAACCCCATAACGATGCCTAATATCCATATTGTTGACTTCTTCATAGTCACAAAATTAACACTCCCTAATTAACACTCCTAACCTATTAACCTGATTTAACCGCAAGTTCTCGTAAATTAACCGAAAAGAGTTTTTTAAGTTGCATTACGAGCATTATAACAAATCAGCGTGTGTTTGGTTTGCAAATTTAATAAAAAATTAATCATTCCCGTTCACATTTACGCATGTTCTTAATCAGTGTTAATAAAAAAGCCATTACCCCTCGTTCTGAGGGAGTAACGGCTTTAACAAATTATAAAAACAGACGAAGTGAAGTCTTTTATTCTTCAGCTTGCTTAGCTTCGAACTCCTTAACCAACTTATCTTGTACATCACTTGGAACAAGTTCATAGCTGGCAAATTTCATGATGAACGAAGCACGTCCTCCTGTCAAAGAACTCAAGGCTGTGGAGTAAGATGCCATTTCCTTCAAAGGTACTTTAGCACTCAGCTTTTCATAACCGGCTTCACTACTCATACCCATAATCATGGCACGGCGTCCCTGCAAGTCACCCATCACATCACCCATTCTATCCGACGGAACAAATACTTCCACATCATAGATAGGTTCAAGGATCTTCGGTCCTGCATTCTTGAATGCTTCACTAAATGCATTACGGCCAGCCAACATGAAGGAAATTTCATTGGAGTCTACCGGGTGCATCTTACCATCATACACGATAACACGTACATCACGAGCATACGAACCGGTCAACGGACCTTGTTCCATACGAGACATGATACCTTTCAGGATAGCCGGCATGAAACGCGCGTCAATAGAACCACCTACGATACTATTAATAAATACCAATTTACCGCCCCATTCCAATGGGATTTCTTCGGTACCTTTCACGTTCATCTTAAACTCCTGCGCACCAAACTTATAAGTATCAGGCAGCGGCATACCTTCGTAATAAGGTTCTACAATCAGATGCACCTCACCAAACTGGCCTGCACCACCCGATTGTTTCTTATGGCGATAGTCTGCACGAGCCGCCTTCGTAATGGTTTCACGATACGGAATTCTCGGTTCCTCATATTTGATTTGCAACTTTTCATTATTCTCCAAACGCCATTTCAACGTACGCAAGTGGAATTCACCCTGTCCGTGAACAATAGTCTGGCGCAATTCCTTGGATTGCTCTATCACCCAAGTCGGATCTTCCTCGCGCATACGGTTCAATATGGCCATCATCTTTTCTGTATCGGCCTCATTCACGGGTTTGATAGCACGGGAATATTTTGAATTGGGATATTTGACAAAGTTGAAACGGTTTTCAGTACCCTTACCATTCAGAGTATTACCTGTATGCACATCTTTTAATTTCACAGTACAACCGATATCACCGGCCACCATTTCTTCTACCTTAATACGGTTGGCACCTGCACAGGCATAAATCTGGGCGATACGTTCTTTTGAACCACGGTCAGCATTCGTAAAGTCTTCACCTTCGTGCACTTTACCGCTCATAACCTTGAAATACTGAACATCACCGATATGAGGTTCAACAGCGGTCTTAAAGAAATAAAGGGAAGTCGGTCCATTCGGATCCGGTTTCACAACTTCACCGCGTGTATTATGTACAGGAGGCATTTCGTCTACAAACGGAACCACATTACCCAGGAATTCCATCAAACGACGCACACCCATATCTTTACCTGCACAAACACAGAATACAGGGAACATGCCACGTGAAGCCAGTCCCTTACGGATACCTTCACGCATTTCATCTTCCGTCAGAGATTCTTGTTCAAAGAATTTCTCCATCAGGCTTTCATCGTGTTCTGCAGCTGCTTCCACCAGCGCTTTATGCAGTTCGGTTGCCTTTTCCAATTCCTCTGCAGGAACATCTTCAATGGTGGGTGCACCACCTTCGGGACCCCACGAATATTTTTTCATCAAAAGTACATCAATCAACGAATTGAAGTTCGGTCCGGTAGCCAACGGATATTGCACGGGAACTACCTTCGAACCATAAGCAGACCTCAACTGCTCCAGTACCATATCATAATCACACTTCTCATGGTCAAGCTGATTCACCAGGAAAATCACCGGTTTACCTAACTTTTCTGTATATCGGAAATGATTTTGGGTACCCACTTCAGGACCATATTGGCCATTCAGAAGTAATATTGCAGTATCAGTAACATTGAGTGCTGTCATGGCAGCTCCAACAAAGTCATCACTTCCCGGACAGTCTATAATATTAAGTTTCTTACCGTTCCACTCCACATGGAAAACGGTGGAAAACACAGAATAGCCATATTCTTGCTCCACCGGGAAGTAATCGCTGACTGTATTCTTGGCAGTAATTCTGCCGCGACGTTTTATAATACCACTCTCAAAGAGCAGCGCTTCTGTGAGAGTGGTTTTACCCGAGCCATCATTGCCAAGCAGGGCAATGTTCTTAATTTCATTCGTCTGATATACTTTCATGATATATAAGATTTAAAATGAATAACTCAGTATGCCTTCGCATACCCTTAATTTTTGTGAGGCGCAAATTATGAATTTATCAAAAGAAAAGCAATAAATCGATAGTGTTACTAAACTATGTTATGTAACACATCACTACTAACAGAAAGATTTTCTTAACTTTACAGCATAAATCACTAATCTTTAAACTTACAATGAAAGCACTGCTATCCGCCACCACGCTGTTGATTCTTCTATTGTTCAGCGGATGCCAATCCAATGGTGCCTCGCACAGGCAACGGCCATTGATCGGCATATCCTGCTCCCACCCCAATGATTATTCGACTGCCCGAATGACTTACACAGAATCTGTGATACAAGCCGGTGGTACTCCGATGCTCATCCCTATCACAACGGACAGTACGGTTTTGGCGGATATCGTCAGCCGGCTGGATGCAATTATATTAATAGGAGGGGCTGACATTCACCCTTCTTATTATAATGAAGAACCTATCGAGCAACTGGGGGAGGTTGATTCGCTGCGCGATGTTTACGACATCGCCCTGATTCGTCTTGCAGCACAGCGCAATGTACCGATGTTAGGTATCTGTAGGGGTGAGCAATTGATAAATGTAGCGTTCGGCGGGACACTCTATCAGGACATACCGGCACAATACCCGGACACTACCGTACGACATAATCAAAAAGAACCGAGCAGTGTGCCCACACATACGGTTCATCTCCTGCAAGGCTCCGCAATAGCTCAGATTACGGGGCAAACGGAGCTTTTCACAAATACGCATCATCACCAGGCGGTGAAGCAGGCAGCACCCGGTTTCCGGATTACGGCATGGGCCACGGACAGCATTCCCGAAGCCATTGAAAATATTAATGGAAAGCCCATTTGGGGAGTACAGTTCCACCCGGAAGCATTAACAGTAGCAGGCGACAGTATATCTGCCAGATTCTTCCACTTTCTGGTTGATAAAGCAACGGCATTTCGAAGGAGTAAATAAACCCGGTGCCTACTCATCTCGAAAGGCATAGGCAAGTCACTTTTGTTTCTCAGTTAAGGCACTCTTGTTTCTCAGGCAAGAAACTTTTATTTCAAAGGGAAGAAACTTTTGTTTCTTAGGCAAGGCACTCTTGTTTCAGTGGGAAGAAACAAAATGGGACAAACAAGAGCCTGACAAAGCTAAAGTATCTCTCCTCCTAATCACAAGAAAGGGCGCAATCTTACGACTACACCCTTACTTTTATCAATAGACTTATTTTCATAAGATGAGGCTATTATTATAATATAGGTACGCGCGTGTATCACATATAATCCAACTTAATCACGATCACCCTTATATCCTGATCTTCCTTATCCGTAGCTATCTTTGCAATATGCCAGTCGGACGGGAAGAACAAGAAAAACTCACCGGGAACAGAGTCGATAAAGGTAGTTTTTTCCGGATCAAAATCATAGTGAATAACATCTTTCTTCTCACTATATTCGCAATTAGCCTTTGAAGACTCATGATCCAGCAATGCAAAACGTTCCGTTCCTTTCACCACATACTGCAAATCTATATGTTTCCGGTGTGATTCGGATGTCCGCTTCTCTAACGGTTCATTCTTACTATCTTCAACAGAAACCACAAGTGATGTTCCTTCTATCGGATGTTTTCCCTTCTCGATAGTAGTCAGGTCGTGCGACGCCAACCAGCGAAAAGCCGCCTTCCATTGTTCCGGATTCGCTTCGTACTGCGCTTTGAATTCCGCTAAATTCGTAGAAGAATGGGGCTTCGCCTTCAAACCTTCACTCCAGACTTTCGATTTTACCCATTTTTCAGGCGAGATACTTTTTACTTTCTTGCCACTTTGAGCAGAGACAGACAGACAAACCGCAAGCATACAAGCAGTTGCCAATAACCATTGTAAGTGTTTCATGTTAATGTTTTCTATAATTTCGTTTACTGACTACAAAGATATAAATTATAAATCGTATTAAATTGAAACATCTGTCTACCTATATTGAATTATTTGTGGAACATTAAATGATAAGTCGTTCTTATCTTTGCAACAGAAATTAATTCGTAAACTAACAATAAACCATTCAAATCATGAGAAACATTTTCTGGAGTATGACATTAGTTGTTGCCTGTTTGTTTGGAGCTGCTACAGCGCAAGCCCAAAAACAAGTAACCACCAACAATGCCATCGTGCCGGGTGAAGTATGGAACGACACCGACGGTAACCCCATCAATGCACATGGCGGCGGTATCCTCTACCATGAAGGAACGTACTACTGGTACGGTGAGTACAAAAAAGGTAAAACCATCCTGCCCGAATGGGCTACATGGGAGTGTTACCGCACGGATGTAACCGGCGTGAGCTGCTATTCATCCAAAGACCTTCTGAACTGGAAGTTCGAAGGCATCGTGCTTCCCGCAGTGAAGGACGACCAAGGTCACGACCTGCACACCAGCAAGGTACTGGAACGTCCGAAGGTGATTTATAACCCCAAAACCAAGAAATTCGTGATGTGGGCACATGTGGAAAGTGCCGACTACAGCAAGGCATGCGCCGGAGTAGCCATCAGTGACTCCCCTACCGGAGAATTCACCTATCTGGGCAGTTTCCGCCCCAACGGTGCCATGAGCCGCGACCAAACCGTATTCGTAGACGATGATGGCCGTGCCTACCACTTTTATTCGTCAGAAAACAATGCAACGCTGTACATCAGCGAATTGACTGACGATTATCAAAGACCGAGCGGACGCTATACCCGTAACTTCGTCAAGGAAAGCCGCGAAGCTCCCGCCGTCTTCAAGCGTAACGGAAAATACTACATGCTCTCTTCCGGCTGTACCGGTTGGGATCCCAATCAGGCTGAACTGGCAGTAGCAGACTCCATTATGGGTGAATGGAAAACAATCGGTAACCCTTGTACCGGAACAGATGCCGACAAGACATTCTATGCTCAAAGCACTTACGTGCAGAAAGTTATGGGCAAGAAAGACATGTACATTGCCATGTTCGACCGCTGGAATAAGAAAGACCTGGAAAACTCACGTTATGTATGGCTTCCATTCTCCTTCGAAGGTGATAAAATCACCATTCCCTGGCGTGACAAATGGAACTTCGACAGCTTTGCCGACCAAGGTCGTTTTGAAGCCGGCAAAGGAACTTTCCTGCTAAATGGCAAACCATTTGTGGTTAAAGCCGCCGAACTGCACTACCCACGCATCCCGAAACCTTATTGGGACCAACGCATCAAGTTGTGCAAAGCACTGGGTATGAATACCGTCTGCCTCTATGTATTCTGGAACTCTCACGAACCGCAACCCGGCGTATATGACTTTACGGAGCAAAACGACCTGGCCGAGTTCTGCCGTCTGTGCCAGCAAAATGATATGTATGTCATCCTCCGCCCCGGACCATATGTTTGCGCCGAGTGGGAAATGGGTGGTCTGCCATGGTGGCTGCTTAAGAAAAAGGATGTACGTCTGCGCGAATCCGATCCTTACTTCATTGAACGTGTAGCTCTGTTCGAAGAAGCCGTAGCCAAGCAAGTGAAAGACCTGACGATTGCCAATGGCGGTCCCATCATCATGGTACAGGTAGAAAACGAATATGGATCTTACGGAGAAGATAAGGGTTATGTATCCCAAATCAGAGACATCGTACGTGCCAACTTCGGAAATGACATCGCCTTGTTCCAATGCGACTGGGCCTCTAACTTCACCCTGAACGGACTCGATGATCTGATCTGGACCATGAACTTCGGTACAGGTGCCAACGTCGACCAGCAATTTGCCAAACTGAAACAACTTCGTCCCAACAGCCCGCTGATGTGTTCTGAATTCTGGAGTGGTTGGTTCGACAAATGGGGTGCCAACCACGAAACCCGTCCTGCTGCTGATATGATCAAAGGCATCGACGATATGTTATCAAGAGGCATTTCATTCAGCCTGTATATGACACATGGAGGTACGAACTGGGGACACTGGGCAGGCGCCAACTCTCCCGGCTTTGCTCCCGATGTGACGTCTTACGATTATGATGCACCTATCAGTGAATCCGGTCAGACAACTCCTAAGTATTGGGCGCTGAGAGAAGCCATGGCGAAATACATGGATGGTGAGAAACAGGCGAAAGTACCTGCACTGATCAAACCTATCAGCATCCCTGCTTTCAGATTCACAGAAATGGCACCATTGTTCGAGAACCTGCCCGCAGCAAAGAAGGATGAAAACATCCGCACCATGGAAGAGTACAACCAGGGCTTCGGAAGCATCCTCTACCGCACTACCCTGCCTGAATTGAAATCGCCCGCTACCCTCACAGTGAACGATGCGCACGACTATGCACAGGTATTCGTAGACGGGAAATACATCGGCAAACTCGACAGAAGAAACGGTGAAAAGCAATTGGTACTCCCTGCCTGCGTCAAAGGTTCCAGACTTGATATTCTGGTAGAAGCCATGGGTCGTATCAACTTCGGACGTGCCATCAAAGACTTCAAAGGAATCACGAAAAACGTAGAACTTTCTATGGACATCAACGGATATCCTTTCGTTTGCGACCTGAAGAACTGGGAAGTTTTCAACATTGAAGATACCTATGAACTCTATCAGGGCATGAAGTTCCAGCCGATAGAGTCATTGACAGACCGTCTCGGGCAACGTATTCCGGGTGTTTACCGTGCTAAATTCCAGGTGAAGAAACCAAGCGATACTTTCCTGAACTTCGAAACATGGGGCAAAGGACTGGTTTATGTGAACGGTTATGCATTAGGCCGTATCTGGGAGATCGGTCCTCAGCAGACTCTTTATGTACCGGGATGCTGGTTGAAGAAAGGTGAGAATGAAATCGTAGTTTTCGATATCGTAGGTCCTAAAGAAGCTAAGTCCGAAGGTTTAAGTGAACCGCTCCTTGACCAGCTGCTTGTACAGAAACCCTTGACACATCGCAATGAAGGCGAAAACCTGAACTTGTCAGGTGAAAAGCCTGTATTCACGGGAAGTTTCAAACCGGGTAACGGCTGGCAGGAAGTTAAATTCAACAAACCGGTTACCGGACGCTATGTTTGCATTGAAGCATTAAACTCACAGGATGGAAAAGACCTGGCTTGTATTGCCGAAATGTATTTCTTGGACAAGGATGGTAGCCGTTTGTCCCGCGAGCCCTGGATTGTGAAGTATGCCGACAGCGAAGACGTGGCTCACGTCAACCGCTCTGCCGACAAGACTTTCGACCTTCAGGAATCCACCTATTGGAGCACAGAAAAAGGTAGTCCTTATCCGCATACGATTGTAATCGATCTGGGCGCCAGTCATGCATTGACAGGTTTCCAATGCTTACCCCGAATGGAAAGCGAAGTACCGGGGGGCATCAAGGATTTCAAGATTTATGTGAAGGGGGAAAACTTCAAATACTAATCTGATTCACCACAGAGTAACACAGAGTCCCACAGAGTTCTATTGATTTAAAATCAAATGAATGAACTCCATGGGACTCTGTGCTACTCTGTGGTGAGATCTTAATAAAGTATCACCTGATCCAGCACCACTCCTTCATCCAAAGCCGTAATAACCAACTTATGAGAAGCCTGTTTATTAATCGGTAAAGTCACTTTCCGAATAGCCTGATTACGCAATACATTCTCTTTCCATTCTTCACTGCGTCCTTTCGTCTCATAAGATACCGTTTGCGGAACGGCCTCATCTACAGATATAGCGAAACGAAGCTGTTTCTCATCCAGTGGATGACTTGGCAATAGCCTGATCTCAACTTCAACAGAATCTTTTCCATAATCATCAAAAGCGAAGGTCAGAGAGGAACCTTTACGGATACCCGCCGCTTTTCTTTCATATCCTAAGCCCTCGTACGGAACAGGTTTCCCATACGTACATTCCATAGCATTCCATTTGCAGAGCATTTTCCGGTCTGTCACCATAGGCTCGGTAGCGGTAGTATGCTCTACACGCTTGAATACCGGCAACTTACGGGGTTGAAAATCCATCATACGGTTCCATTTGCCATTCTGCAATGAATTATACTGCTGCGTCAAGGATGCAATGCTGTCAAAAGCAGCATCACTTTGTTTCCAGTCAGCCTTAGAGTGACGGGCAAGCTGGGCAGTCAGAATTTTCCGGTTCATTTGTGCAGCGACCTGCACCGGATATTTCACAAGCTGGAAGTAAGCATCCTGCCTGTCCGCCGGGATGTTACTCTCCATTCTCTCGACAACATCGGACAAGACGGTATAAGATCTCAGACGCTCACTAATAGCCTGCTCGCTCCAAGGCAGATCTTTAATCACCTTGTATTTCGGATCCCGCTCTTCTTCACGCGTATTTCCCATAAATTCGGGCTTACGGATGTAGGATAGCTGGTAATGCGCTTCCATGGCAGGCAACAGTTCCTCGGCACGATTACTTCCAAATTCCCGCTCCAACCAGGATTTCAGATGGGCAGTGACTCCTATTTCGTTCACTTCATCGATGTTCCACGCCATATCCAGGAAAAGCTCTATCTGATATTCCGCAGGCTTGATATCACCCACATTCAATACCCACATCTTCTGGATGCCACGGTCGTAAGCCAGCTTCATTTGTTGATGGAGCAGATAAGGGCTGAAAGTTCCCAACCAAAGATAATCGTGAGGACGACCCCAGTAAGATACATGGTAATAAATACCGTTGCCTCCCTTACGGGCACGCTCTTCCGCCGTCGGGAAGTGACGGATATACCCGTAATTATCATCACACCAGATCAACGTTACATCATCAGGTACCTGTAAGCCGGCATTATAAATATCCAACACCTCTTTATAAGGAATAAATGCTTGCGGAATAGCCGTAACATCTTTATTGACATACTTCTGCAAGAGTCCGCGCTGGTCTTTAAGCACACGTTCCAATACAGCTTTCTGTTCTGCTACGGTTTTGGCTCCCTGCATCTGTCCGTCGTGCACGCCACGCATACCCAAAGTATAGATATTACCTTGTTGAGCAACCTCTTTTACCCGGTCTTCCCAGAATTTATAAACAGACGCACTATTATTCACATAGTCATAATCACCCTGACCGCGACGGCGCCACTCACCGGCAGCACTACACACCATCGGTTCACAATGCGATGAACCTATAAAAATACCATATTCTTCCGCAACTTTCCTGTTGCCTTCCGTCAGGAAGAAAGGCAAAGTACATTCGTGCATCGCAGGCCAATAGGTATTGGCACGTAAACGCAGCAACAGTTCAAAGATACGTGCATTCGTCTTCGGACCGATATGTCCTTTTATATCCGACGGTTCATACGTCTGACTACTCCAAGGCATCAATCCCCAGTCTTCGTCATTGATAAATATACCCCGATATTCCACGGAAGGAGATTGCAATGTCTGATACTCAGCCGGCAGCACAAAAGAAATCTTCTTCTCCGGTGTTACATCCGCCCACCATTCCCAGGGAGATACACCTATCAGACGGGATAATTCCATGATACCATAAGCCGTACCATGCGAATCACTACCTGCTACCAGCAATTTTCCATCCGGCAAAACCTGCAAAAGAAAAGCCTGTTTCTTGCCTGCCAAAGCACTTACGTCCGCACTCACAGCTTTCAACAACGGGCTTTTTCCAACCGTACCTACTATGATATTCCCTTGCCGGGCATCTACGGCGGCAGATGCAGAAAATACCGATTGATAATCACGTATGAACAGTTTCAATGCGGTTTGCACTACCTTCTCTTCCGCATTATCACAAGCCAACTTGATCGGTTGGTCGGAGCGCAGACTAAACTGTGCACAACAAATCTGTGTCACCCAAAGAAAAACTAAACCTATAAATCCCTTCTTCATATATTTCAATTTATTTTTCAAAGCTATATTCTATGCATTTCTTCAAAAACTGATTTTATTATCTTTATAATCGGCAGCATGCACTTCCGGATCATGCTGCCGTACATACGGTGCCAGTGCCGGAACAACCTTAGCAACAGCTTCCATAGCAATGCCAGCCACTACTTTTCCGCCATAAATATTCAGATGTGTATTGTCTATTTTCCCTTTCGGACAAAAATCATAAATCCCCGCAGGTACCCACATAAAGAGGCTTTTTGATTTTTCTACGCCCAGATTGACTACCAGGTCATGCGTCAGTTTATTCAGATCGACAAAAGGCACGTCCATTTCTTCAGCTACCCGGCGGGGAGAATTCAGATACTCTCCATGCGTATCCACAAGCACATTTCCTTCCACCTCATAACTTCCTTTAGGCTCCGTCCCCCCTTCGGGAGGGAAGTTTCTCCGCACAATGGAATTAAACAGTACAGGATAAGCCCCCTTTTCGCGGGTTTCTCTTACGAAACGACGCAGGTTATCATCGAAGGTAGTTCCCGGATCGGTATGCAGTTTTTCGGAAGCTTTCTCATCATTGTGTCCGAACTGAATAAACACATAATCTCCCTTTTTCAATTTGGCAAGCACCGCATCCCAACGCCCTTCATTGATGAAACTCAATGAACTCCGTCCATTCATGGCATGATTGTCCACTGCGACATCCTCCGTCAGAAAACAGGGAAGCATCTGCCCCCAACCACGTTCCAGATTACCGTTCTTCAGGCTTTTGTTAGCCATAGTAGAATCGCCTATCATAAAGATAGTGATAACGTCTTTCTTTTCCGTTATAAAGGCTGAAAAGAGTAATATCGCACAGAGTGCAAACAGTAGTTTTATTTTCAGATTTTTCATACTAGGAAATTTTCAGTAAAAATAAGTAAGTTCATAGATACGGCGTATGGAGCTACGTACAATTAGATGTATTATCGTACATAAAGAAGTACAATTTTTCTATAATCCCTTATTGACCAACAGATAATAGACTAACGCCCAGTCCTGATCATTCGCATAAGGATCGTAAAATTCCGCCTTCACACCGTCAATCTTATAGGGATACATATAAGCACAAGACGCCTTCCCATCTTCGAAGAAAAGACAGAGATTATTCCTCACTACATTTTCCGCACGTTTCTGATAAGAGCTATCACCGGTACATAACGCATAGTAATGATACACCGCACCGGTTATCGTACTCCAATAATGGGGAAAAGTATCGCCAAACAGTTCACGTTTGCCAAACCAATGGCCATCCCAATGACGAATCGCAACTTCATTCAGATGGTAACTGGGTTGGAAACCATTGAATGCTTCCAGTACAGGCATTTGCCGTTTCACTTCATCCAGATATTTCTGACTGCCTGTCTCCAGATAGAGTTGTGCAAGGAACTGGATGGCAGGAGCTACAATGCTTTGCTCATAATTTACCTCATGCGCAGGGTAATTCAAACCATTCTTTACAAACACATCACCTGTCTTTATAAAATCGTTCCGCAAATCCGTGTATTCTTTCTTCATTCCGGCTTCTTTCAGGCTTTGCAGTCCCAACCGAACAGGAATACCTATTGCATAAAAGCCATAACCAAACTGCTGGAACATAGATTTCAGAGTCTTATAGCCATCAGTCACAAATTGTTTGTCGCCAGTCACTTTATACATCTGAAAATAGAGCTCTGCCACCCACATATAATTATACCCACGGTTGCGATTCTTCTGGTCTACACTCGAATAGGTTACGTAATTATCCGTTTGCAGTTTCCGGCGTACAAAATCAGCGTACCTCAAAAGAGATTGCTTTAATTCCGGGTCTTTAGTCAGCAAATACTGTTTTGCCAGTAATACCCCCATGCCCAGACGTTCCGCTCCTTCATCGCGATCCACCGGATTACAGTTTGGCGTATCATTCAGATAAATGCTATCACCTTCATTATCATAAACCATATAAGCCCCATTACGCAAATCAGACGGATTGTTCATCTGTTGACGGGTACGAATAAAATCGACACGCTTTCGGATTAAATCAGCCGTATTGCTGATGACCAGACAGTCTGCATGAGTTTGCTTATTTCCATTGTAATAGAAATCAAAACGTACCTCACCAGCCTGTTCCATCGGTACTTCTACGAAACAAAGATTCCCTTCCTGCTTTACGGGGACAGGTACTCCATTCATTTTAGCGGTACACGCTTCTAAAGGTTCCAGACTCCGACATTCCACACGGGCTTTCTCTCCTTTCTCAAACACATATTTATTGCAAGATACAAGTACACTCCCTTTTTCCAGAAGCTTACGGCGGAAATCATCATTCCCATTGTGAGCAAAAATATGCCACTCCAGTGAATAGCTTTCTCCCGGCTTCAACAATAAATCCGGCAGATCCAATGCAATGATACCTCTTGTTTGTGAGTTTGCCTTTTTACGTCCACGCTCCCAGATTTCATAGTTTCTGATAGCTCCGTTCGTCACCACCAGTCCCAGATGGGGAGTAAAATCTCCCATACGGATAGCATTGACATAGGCAGCACTTCCACCTTTCCAAATATGCGTATGAGCACGGGAATTAATGCATTGTTGTGCATCCGGATAATTATCATTGAAAGGAGTATAGATAGCCACATCATATAAAGACACAGGTTCTTCTCCTTCATTGGTAAAAGAATATTCTTCTACCAAATCGCCCTGTTTTATTTCTCTTTTTACCAGAATGCGTATATCACCTTCACGATATAAAACCTTCATTCCGTCAGGACTGATTTCCACAGGTATCCTCCATTCCCGCTTTACAGTTTCCCTTCCTTTAACCACCGTAAAGTATCCCAATCCCCAACCATAGTTATCCTTAACCCAGGGGTATTGAGTCCCATCAGTTTTCACTACCCAGTTCATACTACGGTTATCGCCCTTCAAGGTCAGTTCACTAATGGCACCGGTAGAGGGATTAATACGCATCTCCACAGGAAAATTCCCGGCAGATAAACAATTGACTGCGATCAACAGACAAACAAAAATTCCGATTCTTTTTATCAGTTCGTTCTTCATGGTAATAGTTCTGGCTTTTAATAATTTGGCTCTCTATTCTTTTTAGACTTTTCAAAAATAATAAATACTATCGACAGTCACAAAACTATTGTCACTTCCATAAACAGCCTTGGTTTTATCAGTCCACACAGGCATAATGCCTGTCACTTCTATCAATAAGGTATAATTATCTTCCGGCATCTCCGGAGTCATGATACGAATTGCCTTTTCCGGATATTTACTATAAAAATCCACTAAAGAGACATACACCGTATCCTTCTTTGCATCCAGCAAACTCACTCTTGCATATCCGCTATGAGGATTCGATTCCCCGATCACCGCAGTATGAGTCCCTTTAAAAGGAATACTCAGAACACTGCCCTTCACATTCGATAGCAACCGCCCGTTGTCTTGCTCCCAGTCCGGTGTAAATTCCATCTTTGAAACAGGAATCTGCTTTCCTTTGCGTAATGCATCTACAGGTTTCAGCCGGTTGATATCCCAGCATTGCCAATATTCCGGAATGGAAATATGCGTTCCATCCACTTGCAGAGGCATCCACACATAAGTAGCCGCCGAGGCCTGATGAGGATACGACCAACGGTCACCCATAAACATCGGGATTGTATCATTCCCTCTTTTCAAAGGAAAAACAAAAGTACTTTGTGAGTTATAAGTCAGTTTTCCTTCGGGGCAAAATAGCCCTTGCTTCGTCCATGGGCCTTCAATATTCGGTGCTGTAAAATAGAAATTATCATTTTTCTCCCAACTGGTCAAGTTAGAATACAGCATATAATACATGCCGTTTTTCTTGAACATGGCAGGCGATTCACCCGAATCTTTTATATAAGCAGCTTCCGCCTCAACCGAACAATAATCGTCACTCAAACGATAGACAGGTCCATGATGAATCAGCAGATATCCCTTACCGTCCGTATCCTGAAATGTTCCCATATCCCAACGTTTCACAGGCTTACCTTCATAGAGCAGCGGTCCCTGCAATTTATATTCCCCATTGATCGTGCTACAGGTAGCATAGCCTATGTACGGGTCCATATAACCTAAATCATCGGCATGCATATACATGACATACTCTCCGGTAGAAGGGCATTTCATCACCTTCACACGCTCACCTACACGATCAGGTCCCAGTATTCCGTCAGATTGTACGGGTAACACGATCCTTTCGAATTTCCAGTTCACCAAATCATCCGAAGAGTAGCAACTGAATCCCGGAAAGGCATTGCTTTTGTCCGATTTATATTCCCCGAAAAGATAATATCTGCCGCCGTCTTCCACAATACAGGCACCATGTGCATTGACTATATTGCCTTGATCGTCAAACCAGGGGATACCATTATAAACAATCTTTTCAGAACCTTCATTAAAGGCGTCCGAACAACCTACACAAAAAAAAGCTAATAACAATATTAATTTCACCATATCAATGTTGATTAACAAACCCATTAATTTTATCGTCTTTAGTGCTCGGAGAATGAATAAGTCACATTCCTTTCCGTCACATTTTCCGTATTATCTATCTTTTTCACAAAATCTCTCACTTCATTTACATGCACGTCTTCAATCACTACATTTCTGGCCGGCAGCTTCGCATCTCCTTTCAACTCATAGATGGCATCGGCCGAAGTACACACCACATTTTTCATGTAAATGCCATCAATGCGCGTAATGCGTTCTTCATACGTAGGCACAAGGTCTTTCCATTGGTAAAGCACATCCGTATCTATCTCAAGTACCCGCTGTACATGGCCGGCCCTGATATTCTCCATGTGAATATTTTCTACAAATGCTCCCCGGCGGTGGTTGGTTTTCACAAAGAAAAGTCGCCTGACAGATTGCGGCACCTTACAATCATGCATATACACATTCCGAATGCCTCCTGATATTTCACTACCGATACCCAGTAAAGTATGCCCTTCCACAATGTTACAATTACGGATCACTATATTTTCAGTTGGTATATTCAGTCGCCATGCATCCCGGTTGCGTCCTGCCTTGATAACCACCGCATCATCACCCTGATCGAAAGTACAGTCTTCTACCAGGAAGTTACGGGTCATTTCCAGATCGATTCCATCATTATTGTGACCGTGCGCTTTTACATCCAGATTCCGGGCAATACCGCCATTACACATGTAGATATGAATAGTCCAAAATGGGCTTTCCCGAATTTTAAATCCGTCAAGCAATACATTCCTGCAACGGTTGAAATGTATCAGATGCGGACGAAGATTGTTTTCTCCCACCGCCATTTGCCGTTTCTCTACGGGAACATCCGTAGAGGCCATCGTATAGAGCTCTTTCAATGCATTCAAATGGGCTTCCGGACGTGCAAACCACACTTTCCAAGTATTCATTTTAGGTTTCAACATGCCTTTTCCGGTAATCGCTACATTCTCACAACCAATAGCATAGACCAGCGGAGAGTAATTATAACATTCCATACCCTCCCATGAAGTCATTACAGCAGGCAGATAATCAGATGGATTGTCCGTAAAACATAACACAGCATTTTCCGATAAGTATAAGTTGACATTACTTTTCAAATGCACAGAACCGGTCAACCATTCTCCTTCGGGAATTACGACTCTGCCGCCACCTGCTTTATGGCAGGCATCGATGGCAGCAGCTATCGATTTTGTATTGTCTGCTATTCCCCCTTTCACCGCACCAAAATCTACAACTGAGAAATTCCGGTTGGGATATACATACTCTTTAATAGGCTCCATCTGAAAAGGAGCCTTCACAGGTACCTTTTTATATTGTCCCCAAACCGCAGGCATAGAAACGAAAGATAGCCCCAATGCAACTAAAAAGATTTTCACTGAATTCTTCTTCATAATTTCTTTATTATTGTCATACGATAACAGTAAGGGATAGATTCTTTCTTTTGACCGAAAAAAGCTATCCCTTTTCTATTAAGCACCTATTAGAAGCTGCCAGTTAAAGGTTATTTCTCCGCAGGCATATCCGCTGTTGTCGGCCAGTACGGATTCTGATACAACGGTGACAACTCAATCGAACTGTAATCCGAAGATGTCAGCAGGAATTGTCTGATAGGCATAGGTTGCAAGTAATGCGCCATAGACCAGGTATAACCGTCGCGATAAAGGTTGCCCGAAGTCATATTCTTCTGGTACGGACGCAGGTATTCACTCAGTTCAGGGCTGGAAACTTTGGATGATGAGCTGCCATTGTAGTCAGTTGCAGTAAAATTATACCAATTCTGCATCGGAGTATTCCACAAATGGAAGCCTTCGATGTGGTAGTTTTCAGTCTTCAACTGGTCGAGTGACCTCCAACGGATAAGATCCATCCAGCGAAGTCCTTCAGCCATCAACTCACAACGGCGTTCGCGGCGGATGTTATAAAGTACCGCATCAGAAAGCAATTGTCCGGCGGTATAAGCCCCCCAGTCAAGTTTTTCTTTCGAAATTTCAGTAGCGGCAATAGTGGTTTGCGGATCAATGGCAGCACCTTCAAACCCAGCTTTCTCACGAATAAGTTTCCAGTATTCGAGGATTTTACCCGAACTGATGCTACCGGTAAGCATATACTGTGCTTCAATGTAGTTGAGGAATGCTTCAGTAGCGCGGAATACAATAGAGGCAGTATATCCTTTGTGATTTCCGGCCAAGGCCTTATCGAACGTTCCACCTTTGCGCAGCGTATATCCAGTAGTATAAAGGTAGTCATCGGCACCGTTGGTAATATCTGGTTTAGGCTCTACTTCAACAAACATATCACCAATGCGGTCATCCATATTGATGAACACATTAATCTGTCCCGGTTCTTTGAGGAAAATTTTCAGTCGCGGGTCACGATTAGTACGGACAGCAGACAAGGTTTCGTCACCATACTCATAACCGGTATGCCGGGCATAAATAGGCTTACCGTCTTCCATAAGGAAACCTTCAACCATGCTCCGGGTGACGCCGACAGCGTAGTTACCACGGTTGACTGCTGTTTCAACAGCATTCTGAATCCCCAGTGCACGGCTGTATTCACGCCACAACAGTACTTCCTTAAAACCGCTCATGTCGATATTCCCGAAAAGCTTGAAGTAAGGATTCACAGGGTCGGTAGCCGATTGCGGAATTTCACCAGTATTCTGTACTAAGTCTCCTTTATATTTCTCAGCAATGATTTCAGCTGCCTTTGCAGCTTCTTCAAAGAAGAATTTCGCCTCGTTCTCAATGCTTCCTGTAGGATATTGATAGCCGACATTATATTCTTTCGCTTTGCCGGGCCAGCGTTCGCC
>PPYE01311549.1_pt1 | contig 19232 bp, 19 predicted proteins | sample 1559881 | NCBI WGS metagenome assembly PPYE01 (sample SAMN08240022, study PRJNA423297) | Human gut metagenome, whole genome shotgun sequencing project. | reverse complement strand
GTAAGCCGGCACAGGAAGGCAAGTAGAGAGCCCCTTTAGGGGCAGCCTGTGAGAGTTGCGCGGCTGACAGACTTTTCGACGAGCCTATAGGCTCAGCCGGGAAGATGCCCCAAGGGGGCTTGTGCAAACCACCGGCACGGCCGGTGGTTATGATTTGCATGGAGGCGAACGAGTATGCCCGCATCCTTCGAAACGTCGCGCGCCGCTTTTGAGGATTACATCCTGCTGGAGCGCGGGCACAGCAAAAATACGGCGGAGACGTATCGCCGCGGCCTGGAGCTCTGGCGCGGCTATTGCGAAGCGGCGGGACTGGACCCGCTCGACATCGCTCAGGAAGCGCTTTCCACGTTTATTCACGCGCTGAAGGGCCAGGGGCGCGCCGGCTCGTCGATCCAGCTGATCGTGGCCGGCCTGAGGAGCTGGGTGAAGTTCCGCGTCTTCAACGGCGATCTGCCGATGAACACGTGGATCCCGGTGCTTCCCGCGAAAGCCAAGAAGCTCCCCAAGATCCTCACCGAGGGGGAGATCCAGCGCATCCTCAACGCCTGTGACGGACCCGGTTATTACGACTGCCGCGACCGCACGGCGCTGGAAACGTTGGCCAACTGCGGCGTCCGCGCCAGCGAACTGTGCGGGCTGAAAGTCGGCTCGCTGAATCTCGACGACAAGAATCTGATCGTCTTCGGCAAGGGGAGCAAAGAGCGGCAGATCCCCTTTGCCGAAGATCTGAAAAGGCAGTTTCAGATCTATCTGCAAAAGCGGCTGGAGTTCCTCGACGGCGACGAGACGGAGAAAATGCTGTTCCTCTCTTCGCGCCGGGAGCCTCTGAGCCGGGTCGACCTGTGGCGGATCATGCAGAAGCGCGGCAAAATGGCCTCCGTGCCGGAAGAGCGGCTTTTCCCTCACGTGCTGCGGCATTCCATCGCCACGCACCTGCTGCGCCGCGGCATGGACCTGAGGACCCTGCAGGAGTTTTTGGGACACAGCTCCATCGCCACGACGGAAAAATATCTGCATTTCGATCTCGAACTGCGCGACGTGTACGACCGCGCCCATCCCCGGGCCTAACGGACGCCGAGCGCAAGAAAGGAAGAATCCCTATGGACATGAAAGAATACGCCCGTCAGGTGACGGAAGCGCTTGAAGCGATCGAAGCGAAAGTGGACCGCGTCCCCAGGGCGGCGCTGATCCTCGGCTCCGGGCTGGGCATGCTGGCCGAAGCCGTGGAAGATCCCGTCGTCATTCCCTACGCGGAAATCCCGCACTGGAAGACCTCGACCGCGCCGGGGCACGCCGGGCGCCTCGTGTGCGGAACGCTGTCGGGCGTGCCGGTGGTGGTCATGCAGGGACGCCTGCACTGCTACGAAGGCTACACGCCGCAGGAGACGACCTTCCCGATCCGCGTCTTCGGCCAGTGGGGCGTCAAAACGCTGCTCGTGACCAACGCTTCCGGCGGCATCAATTACGAGTACGCCAACGGCGACGTCGCCCTGATCACCGACCATATCAACCTGACCGGCATGAATCCGCTGAGGGGCGCCAACAATCCCGAGTGGGGCGCGCGTTTCCCCGACATGAGCGAGCCGTACAGCCGCCGCCTCGTCGCCTTGCTGGAAGAATCCGCCCAATCGCTGGGACTGCTGACGCGCCGCGGCGTCTACATCGGCCTGGCTGGCCCCTCGTACGAGACGCCGGCCGAGATCCGCATGGCCCGCGCCATGGGCGCCGATCTCGTCGGCATGTCAACCGTGCATGAAGTGATCGTCGCCAACCACATGGGCATGGAAGTCTGCGGCGTCTCCTGCGTCGCCAACCTGGCGGCGGGCATGCGCCCCGTCAAGCTGTCGGAAGAAGAGGTGCTCTCCGAGATGGGACGCGCCGCCGCGCGCATTTCGGCGCTTGTGGGCAAATTCCTTGAGCTGCTGGGCAGGGCGGATTAAGCCGAAAGGGAAAAATGGGATTCCTGTTTAAAATCGTTCAGCGCCTCATCGTGCCGCTGCTCTTTCTGGCTTTGATGCGCTCTTTTTTCGCCGACCTGTTCCGCCGCATGGGAAATAGAGGCGGTCCGCGGCGCGACTGGCAGAGCGGCGGGGAAAACGGGCGCGGCTTTGCGGACCCCGCCGCGCCGGGCGGCGCGCCGCGTTCGCCCTACGAAATTTTCGGCCTGCCGCGCAGCGCCGGCGACGACGAGATCCGGGCGCGCTATCGGGAACTCATCTCCAAATACCATCCCGACAAGTTCGCCGGCCTGAACGATCCCGAGTTCACGCGCCTGGCGGCGAAGAAATTCGAACAGATCCAGGGCGCCTACGAGGAACTGAAACGCCAGCGCGGCATGTAAGGCGTCGATCCATTTGAAATCCGCCGCGCAAAGCGCCCGGAGTGCTGTAAAAAAGCGGCTTGCCTAAAGGGAGAGAATAGAGTAAAATACTCCACGTTGCGGAGGCGGATGCAGTCCGGTGGCTGCCCCGGGCCTCAAACCCGCGTGAGGGGCGATTCTGATCGTCCTTGGTGTGTTCGATTCGCACACGCCTCCGCCATAACTAGAAAATCAAGGAATTAAAATGAATCGCGAAGCCTGTAAAATGCGGGCTTCGCGATTTTTTTGTTGTATAGGGTAAAAGCTAAATACATGTATAGTTTACACATTAATTGTACCTAGAATTGTACCTGTTATAAAAGTTATGATATAAAAACGCCCCAAAGCCGCAACCTTTTGCGCTGGAAGGTGTTGCTCTGAAAAGTGTGCCTAGAATTGTACCTGTTTTATCATTTTCGTAATAATTGGTTCGTGTTGAAAGTTGTTAAATATTGGGCGGCAATGGATTGAAATTGTTTGCACATGAAAGGGGGCTTCATCATGGCGTTGAACATAACGGCAATCGAGCGGTCGACAGGGAAAGACGCGCCGTATCTGCTGAACGACGGCGGCGGATTGTACTTGAAAGTGTGTCCCAATGGGCGCAAAGTCTGGCTTTACCGGTACCGGGACGAAGGCGAAAGAGAGCGCAAAGTCACGTTAGGCGAGTATCCGGCCCTAGACATGGCGGCAGCTCGCGAACGAAAAGAAGCGACGCGGGCCCGTATCCTACGCGGCGAAGCGCCGCAGGATACTGCGTTGCTGACCTTTGAGCAAGTGGCGCGGCGCTGGTACGAAAAGCAGAAAAAACGGGGACTTGCTCCTCGTTACCTTGAAACGATTCGCCAACGTCTGGAATGCTATCTCATTCCGCCCCTTGGGGCGCGCCCGCTGGAACAAATCCAGCGCGCCGAACTGGTGGCCGTCGTCGAAGGCGTAGCCAAACGCGGCATTGTCGAATCGTCTCACCGCGTCGGCGTTATCCTGTCGCAAATCTACCAGTACGCCGAAGACGCGGGCATCCTTCCCGGCGGCGGAGCGCTGGCGGCCGCGTCCCTGTCGCGGGTATTGCCGAAGACGAAGACGGAACATTTCGCGACCGTCTCCAAGCCCGAAGACGTGCGTCAGGTGATGGAGTGCATCCGGGATTACCGCGGCTTCGCCGTGTCGCGGTGCTTTGAATTTATCGCCCTGACCTTCGTCCGTTCCGGCGAAGCGCGGAGGGCGCGGTGGCGGGAAGTCGACTTCGAAACGCGCCTCTGGACAATCTCGGCCGAACACATGAAGCGCCGTATCGCCCACAAAGTGCCGTTATCCCGTCAGGCTCTGGCCCTGCTGGAAGAGCTGAAGCCCCTGACCTGTTCCGGCCCCGAATCCGTGATATTCGCCAGCGGCCTTACCGGCCGGGCGTCGTCCAGCGGCATCCTTACCGACATGTCATTGCTGCGGCCATTCCGGGAAGCGCTGAAACGGAACCCCGAACGGGCCGCGGCGGGCTTGAAGCCCTTCCCGAGAATGACCGTTCACGGCCTGCGCTCGATGGCGTCAACGATACTGAACGAAGAACGGCAAGGCGGCGAGCTGATAGAAATCCAGCTTTCCCACCTGGACGCCGACCGAATCCGGCTAATATACAACAACTCCGAACTGCTGGACGACCGCCGCGCCCTCATGCAGTTTTGGGCGGACTGGCTCGACAATTGCACGAGAAACGCGCCGGAACGTTCCGCGCCAAAAAGCGCCGAGAAGGTAATCAACTTTGCCGACGTGCTGAGAAACAGGCCTCTGACTGCGACGAAATGACTTTGTAAAAATTGTACCCAGAATTGTACCCAGCGCGAGCCGCCGAAAAAAATTGTACCCAGTGCGGCCCGTTTCAGCATGGAAATAAACGAATAAATAGAGAGCGTTCAAAGACTCATGATAACTTTTAAGCATTGACAAATGATAACTTAAAAGTATAATGTGATGTGGAGACCAAGGGGGCTTTTACGTTGGAACGCGTTTATAAATACGCTGTGCACTTCTACCGCAACCGAAAGGGGCGCGAGCCTATCCCCGAAATCCTGCGGGAGCTGAAAGGGAAATCGGACAAAGCCAGTCGCATCAGGCTTCATAAAGTCATTGACTTCATGAAAATTCTGGCGGAATACGGCACGCGCGCCGGGGAACCCTATATCAAGCATCTTGACGGGCCGATTTGGGAACTGCGCCCCCTGCGCGACCGAATTCTTTTTGCCGCGTGGGTTGACGGCGGTTTTGTGCTGCTTCATGCTTTCGTGAAGAAGACCCAGAAGACGCCGCGTCGCGAAATCGAGCAGGCTAAAAGGGAACTGGCGGACTTCGTCGAAAGGAGCGTTCACCATGAACAGGAATAGCGCTGTGGGCATGAGCCTTGAAGAACTGGAACGGGAACTGCTGACGCCGGAAGAGATTGCCGAAAGCAACGTCCGCGTGGCCATTATCGGCGAACTCATCAAGGCCCGTCAGGCGCGCGGCCTCACGCAAAGGAAGCTTGAAGAGCTGTCCGGCGTGAAGCAGCCCGTCATTGCCAGAATGGAAAAGGGTACGACCAATCCCCAGCTGGACACGGTGATAAAACTGCTGGCCCCCTTGGGGAAGACCTTGGCCGTCGTAGACCTGAAATGAACCGAACGAAAAGCGCGCCGCCCCGACGTCGGAAGACCGGGACGGCGCGCTTTTTCGTATCGGCGGCCCGCGGCATCCCACGCCGGAAGCGCGAGATGTGGCGGCGCTTTTTTCATTCGAGGTCGGCGGCTGAAATAAAATCGTAAAAAATTCGCGTCAGGATGACATTCAACGTCCAAGCGATACTCGGGTACTCGGGTACCAAAAAACAAAGTTTTGGGGTACAGCGCCCGCCGTATGTGGCAAATCGGCGATTTTGTGCGCCATGCTGAGAGTATGATTTTGTCGTCCGCCAGTTCTCATACTGTCTCAGAAAAACCCTTTTTTCCTGACACTTTCACAGAAAAACCCTTTTTATCTGACAAAAAACCCTGTGCCATTTACAGTCTAAGTAGAATATATAGAACTATATTCTCAGAAGGGGAAATGAGGATTAAGGGCAAAAACAAACGGTTTGATTTTCGAGCGTCAAATCAGCTTTGAACGTCGGGGAAAAATTCTGCTTTCGCGTCGGCGTTTTTTTCGGCGGTCGCTTTCGTGAAAAATCGCTTGCTTTGTTTTTCGTGGAAGGATATACTAAGTTTATACTCTGGAAAGGGGCGATGTCCAATGCCTGTGACCATCAGCCGGTGGGGAAACAGCCGCGGCGTCAGGATTCCCAAAACTGTTCTTGAACGCCTGAACTGGACGGACAGCGAGCTTGTCGAAATCATGGCCGAAAACGACAGCATCGTAATCCGCCGCGCCCGGCCGCGGCAGACCATTGCCGATTTGTTCGCCGGTTACGGCGGCGCGTACCGCTGCGAGGCCGTGGATTGGGGAAAGCCCGAAGGAAAAGAAGCATGGTAAGGCAAGGCGACATCGTTCTTGTCAACTTCACGCCGCAGTCGGGGCACGAACAGGCGGGCAAACGTCCGGCCGTGGTGGTCAGCAACGACGTGTTCAACGAGAAAACATCAATGACGATTGTCTGTCCCGTGACCAACGCCGACAACAAATTCCCGCTGCACGTGCCGCTCGACGGGCGGACGCGCACGACGGGCGTTATCCTCTGCGAGCACGTGAAAGCCCTCGACATCGAGGCGCGGGGGTATAAAGTCGTCGAGCGCGCGCTGTCCGACATTCTGGCGCGGGTCGTGCAGCTGGTCGGCATGGAAATTGAAATACTGTAAGCGCCGCGCGCATGTTCACGGCGTCGGAGCCGAAAGAAACGGGGCGGGGATATGGAACTGTTGGGCCTTCTGCTTTTGCTTTTCATTGAAATTGGGTGGCGGCTTGAAGTCCTGACATGGATAGCCGCCCTGCTGTTCGTGATTTATATGGCGTGGAAGTACGATCAACGCATTTGCGTGCACGACAAAGCGCCTGAGAGTTGGAATTCTCCAGCTTTCAGGCGCTTTGTCTATTCTTTGGGGGCGTCGGAAACGCTCCCGGGCTCATCGGCCCGCGCACAGCTTCTGCAGATATCTTCGCAGCGTCGAAACTTCCGGCCGGTCGGCGTTTTTCTTCAGGCAGATAAAATCCAGCGACGCGGTCGTCGACGGCGACAGAGGCACGGCCGCCACGCCGAAATAGCTGGCGAACGACTTGGGCCCGATGATCACGCCCTTGCCGCTTCTCAGCAGGTCCATGTTCGTCTTCATGCTGTCGGAGCGGTAGAGGCGGTTGAGCGCGAAGCCGTGCTCCTTGCACAGATAGCGCAGCGTGCGATCTTCCATCGTGTTTTCCAGGCTGGTGATGATGGCGTAGCCTTGGAGTTCGGAAAAGCGGAATTCGTTTTTGTGCGCGCGAGGATCGTTTCGGGGGAGCAAAATGCACTGCGGCTCCTCGATCAGCGTCCAGCTCGCGAACTGCTCCGCGCCGTCGAGCAGCGATGGTGGCGGCAAACGGTCGAGCGCCAGGTCGAGGGCTCCCTCGCGCAGAGCGCTCAAAAAATCGTGTCCTGCTTCGGTGACGAACGATACTTCGATCTCGGGATGGCTGTCGAGAAACGCGACGATCTTTCTGAACAGTCGGTTGGAATACACGCGCGCCCCAAGGCCGATGCGCAGGACGCGCGCGCCCGCCGCCCCGCTGATGCGCGACTTGAAGTCCGCCCACGCGGCGGCGAGCGGCCGGGCCGCCTCGCAGAAGGCGCGGCCGCACTCCGTCAGCGTTACGCCGTGCGTGGTGCGCTCAAACAGCCTGTAGCCCAGCTCCGATTCCAGCGCCTTGATCTGAAGCGACAGCGCCGGCTGTGACATGAACAGTGCCCGCGACGCCGCCGAGAAGTTCAAGTGCTGCTCCACCGTCAGCGCGTACAGGACCTGCGTGATCGTCACCGCGATCCCCCCCTTTTATGCTGCGGTTATTTATTTCCCTTATAACGCCATTATAGAAAAGTATTTCCATATTTTCAAGTTTTTTTATAAAATACAAATAGAGTCGGAAATAATATATTCGCAAAAACAAAACGGGGGGATTCAAGTGACAAAGCAGCTGATGTCGGGCAACGAGGCCGTCGCGCGCGGGGCATGGGAGGCCGGCGTGGCGTTCGCTTCGGCGTATCCGGGCACCCCGAGCACGGAGATCCTGGAGAACGTGGGAGCGTACAGGGAGATCGTCGCGGAGTGGGCGCCCAACGAAAAGGTGGCCATGGAAGCGGCCATCGGCGCGTCGATGGGAGGCGTGCGTTCGATGGCGGCGATGAAGCACGTGGGATTGAACGTGGCCGCCGACCCGATCTTCACGTTCGCCTACATGGGCGTCTCGGGCGGCATGGTATTCGTCACCGCCGACGATCCGGGCATGCACAGTTCGCAGAACGAGCAGGACAACCGCAACTACGCGCCGTTCATCAAGATCCCCATGCTGGAGCCGTCCGACTCGCAGGAGGCCAAGGACATGTTCCGCGACGCCTTCGACCTGAGCGAGCGGTTCGACACGCCGGTGATGTTCCGCATGACCACGCGCGTGTGCCACTCAAAGTCGTTGGTCGAGCCGGGGGAACGGCATCCCTTCGCCGCCATCCCATATGTCAAGAACCGCGCCAAGTTCGACGACGTGCCGGCCGCGGCCAAGCGCAACCGCCTGAAGATGCCCGAGCGCGACCGCAGGCTGCTGGCGCTGTCCAACGACTGCGAGTACAACCGCGCCGAGTACGGCGGCAGCGGGAAAGTCGGCATCGTCACCAGCGGAGTCTCGTATCAGTACGCCAAAGAGGTGTTCGGCGACTCCGTGTCGTACCTCAAGCTGGGACTCACCAACCCGCTGCCCATCGACCTGATCCGCGGGTTTCGCGCCCGCGTCGAGACGATGTACGTGATCGAGGAGCTCGACCCGTACATGGAAAACCAGATCAAGGCGGCCGGCATCGACTGCATCGGCAAGGAGAAGATCCCCGCCATCGACGAACTGAACCCCAACATTATCCGCAAGGCGCTGCTCGGCGAAGAAGCGCGCGGCGTACAGGGCGATCCCAAGCTCGTCGTTCCCCGTCCGCCCGCACTCTGCGCCGGCTGTCCGCACCGCGGCTTTTTTTACGAGGCGGCCAAGCGCAAGGACACCGTCATCGTCGGCGACATCGGTTGTTACGCCCTCAGCGGCAACGAGCCGCTCAACGCCAAGGACCTGGCCAACTGCATGGGTTCCGCGTTCTCCGTCGGCCACGGACTCAGCAAGGCGTTCGCCCTCAGCGGCCAGGACAAGACCGTCGTCGCCTGCATGGGCGATTCCACGTTCTTCCACACCGGCATCAACGCGCTGGAAGAAGTCATCTACAACGACTCGCACCTGATCTGCTGCGTCCTCGACAACCGCATCACTGGCATGACCGGGCATCAGGAGAATCCAGGCACCGGCTACACGCTCAAGGGCGAGCCGGCCACCATCATGGACATCGGGACGATCGTCCGCGCCCTCGGACTCGAGCGCGTGCGCACCGTCAACCCGCTCCGTCTCGACGAGATGAAGAAGGCCCTCGACTGGGCCTATACGGAAGTGCGCGAAGGCCCCGTCGTGCTCATCACGCGCTGGCCGTGCGTGCTCAAGCGCCTGTCCGCCGAGGATCGTCGCGAGTTCCGCATGACGCCGGCTCAGTGCACGATCGACCGAAAAAAGTGCATCGGCTGCAAGAAATGCCTGTCCACCGGCTGCCCCGCGCTCTCGTTCGACACGCGCGAGAGAAAGGCCGTCATCGACCCCATGCAGTGCGTCGGCTGCACCGTCTGCGCGCAGGTCTGCCCCCGGCAGGCCATCGTGAAAGGAGCGAAAAAGGCATGAAAAGGCTCGACACTCAAAGCGTCCTCCTCGTCGGCGTCGGCGGACAGGGGACCATCCTCGCTAGCAAAGTGCTCACCACCGGCCTCATCGACGCCGGCTACGACGTGAAGATGAGCGAAGTTCACGGCATGAGCCAGCGCGGCGGTTCCGTCACCACGCAGGTGCGCTACGGTCAAAAGGTTTGGTCGCCCCTCATCGGCCAGGGCGAAGCCGACGTGCTCGTTTCCTTCGAGACGATGGAGGCGATGCGCTGCCTGTCGTTCCTCAAGCCCAGCGGCAAAGTCATCGTCAACACGTATCGGATGCCCCCGTTGCCCGTCCTCAGCGGAGAGCGCGAGTATCCCGACGGCATCGTCGACGAGCTGAAAAAGCGTGCCGACACCCTCGCCATCGATGCCGTGAAGATCGCCTCCGACCTCGGCATGCCCCGCGGCATGAACGTCGTGCTGCTGGGCGCGCTGATCTCCGCCATCGGCGTGGACGGAGCCGACTGGACGCGGGCGCTTCGAGGCTGCGTCAAACCGGAATTCTTCGAGGATAACCTGCGTTGTCTCGAAGCCGGACTGGACCTCGCCGCCGCGAAAGCATGATGAACGTTTTCGACGAGTACCGGGCAAAACTGCGTACGCCGCAGCAGGCCGTGTCGATCGTCAAAAGCGGCGACTGGGTGGACTACACGACCAACGTCGGCTTCCCCGCGCTGTGCGACGCCGCCCTTGCCGACCGTCGCGAGGAACTGACGGATGTGAAGATCCGCGGCAACCTCATCTTCGGGCCGCTGCGAACCGTCGAGAGCGACCCTGCGCGCGAGCACTTCACCTACAACAGCTGGCACTGCTCCGGTTACGAGCGCAGGCTGTGCGACCGCGGACTGTGCAGCTACATCCCCATGGTCTTCCGCAACCTCGCCTGGTACTACCGTGAGTTTTTGACCGTCAACGTCGCCATGATGAGTGTTGCGCCGATGGACAAGCACGGATATTTCAACCTTTCGTGCGCCGCCGGCGTGGGACGCGCCATCCTTGAAAAGGCCGACGTCGTCATCCTTGAAGTGAACGAGTCGTTGCCCGTCGTCTATGGCGGCTTTGGTGAGAGCGTCCACATCAGCGAGGCCGACTTCGTTGTCGAAGGGGCGCACGGTGCCCTGCCCCAGCTCCCTGTCCCTGCGCCGACGCCCGAGGACGAGGCCATCGCCGCCCACATCGTCAAACACATCGGCGACGGCGCCACGCTCCAGCTTGGCATCGGCGGCATGCCGAACGCCGTCGGCTCGCTCATCGCAAAGTCCGATCTGAAAGACCTTGGCATGCACACCGAACTGTGCGGCGACGCCTACCTCGACCTGTACGAAGCCGGCAAGCTGACCAATCGCCGCAAAAGTTTTCAGCGCGGTAAAGGCGTGGCTGGCATCATCCTCGGCACGCAGAGGCTGTATGACTGGGTCGACCGCAATCCCGGCGTCGTCGTCGAGCCGCTTGAGTTCATCAACGATCCTGCCGTGATCGCCCGCAACGACCGGATGATCTCCATCAACAGCTGCGTTTCAGCCGACCTCTACGGCCAGGTGGGCGCCGAGTCCGCCGGCCTGCGCCACATCAGCGGCACCGGAGGACAGCTCGACTACCTCACGGGAGCCGCAATGTCGCGCGGGGGAGCGGCCTTCATCTGCATGACCTCGTCGTTTGTGACCCAAACCGGCGAGCGCAGATCGCGTATCGTGCCGCACTTCTGCGGCGACATCGTCACCGACCCCAGAAGCCAGGCTTACTTCATCGTCACCGAATACGGCGCCGTCAACCTGGCCGGAGCTTCCGCGTGGGAACGGGCCGAGCGTCTGATCTCGATCGCCCATCCCGACTTCCGCGACGAACTCGTCGCCGCCGCGCGGAAGCAAAACATCTGGCGAGCGAGCGCGAAACGATAAAAGTTTTTTCAAAAAAGCAGAACAGCGTCTGCCGTGCGTATCTTTATTGCGCAGCAGACGCTGTTTACTTTATCCGCAAAATGAGCGCTGGAGCATAATTAAAGTATAATGTATACATTAAAAAACTTCCTTGACGGAGTTATTTCATTCGATTATCATTATTGAAGTTATTGCGACATTAATATAATATATGTCGTAATAACAACAAATCTGTAAGGGAGGAAATCTTATGAGTGCCGTTATTAATGATTTATCGGTATTGGCTCTGTTTTTACTGGTTGGTCTGGCGTTGCGCGAGCTGGTGAAACCTTTGCAGAAGCTGTTCCTTCCCGCCGGTCTGATCGGTGGTGTGGTCGCGCTCATCGTTGGGCCGCAGGTGCTCGGCTGGATGGAGATCCCGAAGGGGTTCTCGGGAATGCCCACGCCAATGATCACCGTCGTGCTGACGTGCATTATCTTCGGCACAAAGATTGAAAAAAGCCGCATCAAGCAGTTCGCTGGTTCCGTTGTCGTCGACGGTCTGACATACTTCTCGCAGATGTTCGTCGGCACACTCGTCGGCATGGCCCTGAGCATCTTCTGGCCGATGATGCCCAAGGGATGGGGCCTAATGGCCGCATACACTTACTGGGGCGGCCACGGCGCGGCGGCTTCTGCCGGAAAGCTGTTTGAGTCGCTTGGCGAAGCTCAGCGGGGAATGCTCGACCTTGGCATCATCATGGCCACACTCGGTCTGATCGTCGCTATGGTCGTCGGCATGACGATCGTCAACTGGGGTGTGCGTAAGGGCTACGCGACAAGCCTCGAAAAAGGCGCAACGGGCAAGATTGGTGTCGCCAGCGGTCCCATTCCTGTTGAAAAGCAGAAATCGCTTGGCAGCGCCACGGTGGCGAGCGACGCGCTCAACGGCCTGGCGCTTCAGCTGGCGCTGGTTCTTGTCAGCATTTGGCTGGGCACGGTGCTCTTTACGACACTGAAAACCTACGTCCCCGGCGCGAAGAACATCCCCGTGTTCCTTTATGGCATCGTCGGCGCGCTCATCATCTGGACTCTGATGTGCAGGCTGCATATCGACGGCTACGCTGACAAGAAGGCGATCGGCAACATTTCGGGCGTCGCTTTGGAAATCTGCATCTGCGCGGCGACTGCCACGCTTAACCTGAAAATGGTCGCGTCGTTCCTTGTTCCCATTTTGATTCATATGCTCGCGATCATTGTATTGATGATTTTTATCTGCGTCTTCCTGACCAAGCGCTGGTTCAAGGACAACTGGCTTGAGACGGGGCTGCTCTTCTTTGGTCAGGGCACCGGCTCGGCCCCCAGCGGTCTGGCTTTAGCTCGCTGCACCGACCCCGACACGCGCAACTCGCCGGCGTGGGAAGGCTTCGGCGTCGCGATGAGCTGCTTCACGCCCGTCACTTCGACGCTCGTGGCAATCGTGCCGATTCTCACCGTTCAGTCGATCTGGTATCCCGTCGCCATCGGCGGCATCCTGACCGTGATTCTGCTCGTCATCGGCGAGAAGTTCATCAAGAAAAACTGACGTTTTGCCGGACATGGAACAGCGGTTTTCTTCGCGTGCCTGCTTTATAAAAATCTTTCGGATCAAGATCAAGAAAGGAAGATCTTAACACATGAAAATTATGGACTGCACATTGCGCGACGGCGGCAACGTCGTGGGCGCCGGTTTCTCTGCCGAACTGACCACGCTCATGCTGAAAGGCCTGACCGAAAACGGCGTGATGATCGTCGAGATGGGCAACTGCGCCGGCATGGGAGCGTACGACAAGGGCGTCAAAGCGCCCTGCACGGACGACGAGTATCTCGAACTGGCAAAGCCGTTCGTGGACAAGGCCGAAGTCGGCATGTTCCTCGGCGCGACAAACGCGACTGAAGGACTCGTCGCCAAAGCGGCGAAGGCCGGATTGAAGTTTCTGCGTGTCGGCATCAACGCTGGCGACGGCGAAAAGGCCGTGAACGCCGTGAGAATGGTCAAAGCCGCGGGCATGAAGGCGTTCTTCGCGATGATGAAGGCCTACGCGCTTACGCCCGAGGCGCTGGCTACCGAGGCGCAGCTGCTCGAAAAGGCTGGCGTTGATGTGCTCATCATCATGGATTCCGCTGGCATGATGTTGCCCGCTCAGGCGGCGGCTTACACGAAGGCTGTTTCGCAAGCCGTGAAGATCCCCGTCGGTTTCCATGGGCACGCCAACCTTGGCTGCGCCGTTGCCAACGCCGTCGCGGCTGCCGAAAACGGTGCGCAGATCATCGACTGCGGCCTTATGGGCATGGCCCGCAGCGCCGGCAACATTGCTACCGAGACGGCCGTCGCTGCGCTCGACCGTGCCGGTTACAAGACGGGCATCGATATGTACGGGCTGTTCCGTTTTATCGACAACGAACTTGCCCCCGCGATGAAGCCTTACGGTTACCGCGCGCCGGCCATGCCGCTGGACGTCGTACTCGGTTACTCCGGCTGCCACTCGCACTACATCCCCCTGTTCAAAGAAGTTGCCGCCGAAAAGGGCGTGGACCTGTACAAGCTGATTATTGAGACCTCGAGGCTCGACATGAAAAAGCCCTCGCGCGAGCTGATGGAGCAGGTCGCCGGAAGGCTTTAATAAAGAAAGGACTGCTTTTCTTATGAACAAGATCCTGATGTTTGGCGCGTTCGCGCCCAAGGGTGTCGAATACTTTAAGGAAAAAAGCGCGGGCAGATATGAACTGGCGTTTGGTTCTACCTACAAGGACCTCGAAAAGCACAACGATGCAGCCTATATCGTTTTGCGTGGCCCCGCCATGGATGCGGAGCATATCGCTGGCCTGAAAAATGCCCGCATGCTGCACCGCTGGGGCGTCGGCTATAACGACGTTGATGTCAAGGCAGCCGGCGAACGCGGTATCCGCGTGGCGATCACGGCAGGCATGAACGCGCAGCCCGTCGCCGAGATGGCGACGCTACTCATTCTCGCAGCATTCCGTCACTTTTTGCAGCACATTGACGACGCCAAACATGAAAAACTGCTTGGCAGCTACCTGATCGCCGACTCGTGGATGATCAACGGCCGCCGCGTCGGCATCGTCGGCATGGGAGCTATTGGCCGCAAGCTGACGAAAATCCTCCAGGGCTTCGGAGCAGAGGTGGTTTATTACGACGTCTTCCGTCTTCCCGAGGAGGTCGAGCGCGAATTGAACGTCACGTTCCTGCCGTTTAAAGAGCTTCTCGCGACCTCCGACATCATCAGCCTGCACATGCCATTGCTTGATAGCACCCGCAACATGATCGACGCGAAGGCCATCGCTATGATGAGGCCCAACGCCCTGCTCGTCAACACTGCTCGTGGCGGCATCGTCGATACGGATGCACTGCTTGCCGCCGTCCGTGAACGCCGCATTTGGGGTGCGGCCCTCGACACCGTGGAGGGCGAGCCGCTGCCGTCGGATCACCCGATCTTCTCGGAACCTCACATCCTGCTCACGCCGCATGTCGGCGGCAACACCGAGGATAATATCGTCAACATGGCCGCCTGCATCTTCGACAACATTGAGCGTCTTGAACGCGGTGAGGAGGTCGTCCCGCGCTGTCTCGTCAATAAACAGTACCTGAAAGCCTAACCTACTGTGCAGAAAAAAGCGGAAGAGACTCCCGAAAGAGTTTCTTCCGCTTTTTGCGTTTCTGTGTCATATCAGCAGATCCTTGGTATACTCGTCGCGCTCGCGTACGTGCGCCCGGTAGCGGTCGAGACAGCAGGGCGTAAGCAGCATGAGCAGATATTCGGCAACGGCGTTCATCGCCGTGGTTGAGTTGAAAAAGCTTGCCTGCCGAACCTCGGCTGTCAGCACGACGTCGGCGCACGAGGCCAGCGGCGAAAGGATACTGTCAGTGATCAGACAGACAGCTGCGCCGTGACTTTTTGCCAGGCGGGCCAGACGCAGATCGCTTTTGTAATAGCGGCTGGCCGAAAAGAACACGGCACAGTCGCGCTCGGTCGTCCGCTGCATCTGGTCGATGCCGCCGACGCTCTCGTCGATGATTCGGCAGATACGGCCGGTAAGGATGCTTAAAATCCACGAGAAATGATGCACGGTGCCATAGCAGCCGCGGAAACCGGCAACGAAACATATATCCGCATTCAGGATCACGTTCGCAAACTTGTCATACAGTTCCTCGGAATTCTGCATGATTGTTCTCTCGATGTTATACGTCTGTATTTTCAGAAATTCCTCACGAGAGACATCGCTGCCGAATTTTGCCCGGTTCGCCTCAAGGCGTTCGTCCAACGACAGGCGGCTGACGCCCTGGGTAGCGCGCTCGACCATGCGATCGTAGATGTCGTTTTTCAGTTCGGTAAAGCCAGGGTATCCAATCGCGCGCGCAAAACGTGTCACCGATACGTCGCTGACGCCGGCAGCGCGAGCCACTTCCAGCGACGAGCTACGGCCGGCGAGTTCCGGATTGGCGATGATATATTCGGCGATCTTTACTTGCGCCCTGGTCAGCTTCGCTTTTTTGATACGTTCGGCGATGACGTTTTCCACGCGCTTATCCCCTTTCATTTGAAACGCTTTATTATAACATGATTTGTTAAGCTGAAATTTGTATGATATTAGCTCAATAAAAAGCCCCTCAAACGGTCAGAGGTACAGAAGGTCCTCTGAATGAGCCTGCGCCTTGGCGCCAAGTCGAAAATAAGAGCAAAAATCTGCGGCTGGAGCTTCTCAAGAGAAAAACTTTTATCAATGTGTCAACGTTCATCGTGGTAACAGACAGGACAAGAAAGCTCAGTATCGTCTCGGCAAGTCAGTTGGTTGCGGAACACTCCCAGCACAAATCTCTTCTGCTTGCAGAGTCCAAAATACCGTTCAATTCCAACATGGCCTTTGGCGTCTTTGTATTCCTTCTGCTGGTCTCTGCGTTAAATCGGGAATATTAGGTTATATGAGGTAAAGAAGTAATAGAAGCGTAAAATATTTGCCGCCCCCATCTGGCACTTGCGCACTACGCTGGAGAGTTGGAGCATCACTCCGGTAAGTCCACCCTGCCGACAAAGTTGTGTAGTGTTTTAACCCCCTTAACGCGGCAGCCTTGACAGTTGATATGTTCAGGCAAAATGGGAACATTATTCAACTCGGCCCATGATTTTTGCCGTTTTTTCACGCAACGCCTGATTGTCATTGAGTGCTGCAAGATATGCGTTGTACTTTTCGCAGTCCAACCCGCAGTATGCGATCGTATCCCTCACAGCTATGCACCTCCTGGAGGTCCGGCTTGTCTGGTGACTGCTCCTGTGCCGTCAGTCGCATTTCTCGATATTTACAGTGGCGATCGCGGATCGACCGGCAGCCCCGGTAATAAGATCTTGCGGCGCCGGTATCAGCATCATAAACCCCTCTCTGCCGTATCGTCGCTCATAGCCCTGCGCATATTCCTCTTCCACGGAGATATGCTGTACCTGACCGACAATCATTGAGGTGATCCCCGCACCGCTTAAATCCCGCGTTTCTTTCAAAGTACATTCCATATTTATGAATGCCTCTTGAATGACCGGCGCGCGGATCGTTTTCGCATGGGAAAGCGTGAAATCTCCTACGGCAAATTCATCCGTTTCCAAGTCATTGTGGTTAATGGTATCTATCAATCTGTCATAGGAGCTTATCGGCAGAAAATTGATGCAAAAGCATTGATCCCTTTGGATGTTTGCATAGGTATGCGTGTGCTGGTATAAATTCCCCATCACGGCGAAGAAAGCGGTCTTATCTCCGTGAAAGCAGCTCCACGAATGAAAGCAGACATTCGGCTTTCCATTTTCCTTCCATGTGGTGATGGCAAACAAAACCGTTGGTATCCCCGCGGTCGTTTCAAAGTGTGAAAACAGTTCGAATTCATCTGGATACGAGGGCTTGAAATACTGGGGAAAATCTTTTCCGATCTCTATTTTCATGACTGCCCCTCCCATAATGATACCGATGTGTCTTTTTACATCCTCTTATCAAAACGAAACCTCCCGTCCGGAAACTGCCCGTCCATCTCTTCCTCCGAATCCGGGGTGTTGGGATCGGGATGATGGCTGTTGTAAAACTCCACGATATGGAAGCCGCACTGGTTGACGTAGAAATGGATATTTCGTCTCTCGAAAGAGGGCGTGACGGTCTCCCAGAGGGCCACTTGCGGGTGCCGCCGCTCCACCGCGTACCACGCGGCATAACCGATGCCCCCGCTGTGGAGGTGCGGCGAAACGAACAGCAGGTCCAGACCGCCGCGTTTTCCGTCCACCGTGATCACCATGCCGCCGACCTTCCGACCGCCCAGCATGATCCTATAAACCTCGCCACCATAGGACGAAGTACCAGTCTTTCTGTTTCTAAAATCATCCTATTCCTCCTCGAGCCTCGATTTTGTTCAATCGGGCGTTGCCTGTTAGCTTTTTCAATATAGCACAGAAATATGAACGTCTCTCTACTTCCGGCCTCCGAACGTCGCGGAATAGCGAGGCCTTCTGCTATTTTCTTGTTTGCTTCTTTATCATATGCAGGCATTCAAGAGCGGAATCGGCAGGCGAACGGCTCGCTCTTTGCGATAGCGAAGGCTCGATCTATTTTTTTGCAGATACGTTTGACGAGCATCCTTTGTGGATAGCGCCCTCTGCGTTGAAAGGAGCGTTCTCCTGCGATGGACCGTACGGTGTGTGGCGGCGGCGTTCATTCTGCCTCTCGCGGTCGGGGTACTATAACGTTTTTTTACAAGGCCCGGTATAAGATCGCTCCGAATTTTGCTGCAATCTCGCATTCAACGGTTCACAGAACGGCGTTTCAGTTATAGAATAATAAATTGTGAGCGGGGAGGGGGAGCGAAAATGAACAGAGAAGCGGATATTTTTCTTCCGGCGGAGAAGGGCTACGTGGTGCTCGACGTCGAATCTCAAGGCTATGTCCGTTTTTGTCCGATCGAAATTTCCGCGGTCCGCTTCGCTCCTGACGGACAGTGTCTTGACGCGTACAGCTCTCTTGTGCGCCCGCGGGTGGCGAGGGTGTCTCGTTACGTCTCCGATCTGACCGGCATTACCACCGACATGGTGCGCCGTGCCCCGCTTCCCCGTGAGGTGATCGGTTCGCTCCGCGATTTCATCGGCGATAGCGTGATCGTCGGGCATGCGGTGGCGGAAAACGATCTTCCCATTATCGACCACTTTTGTCAGGAGCTTTATCACGCCCGGCTTGAAAACTTGTACGTAGATACTTTCTACTGGGCTCAAGCGCTCTTTCCGGCGCTGGGGACCGGACATTACAATTTGAAGGCGCTGGCGGAGCATTTTGTGATCGACGCGCAGACTTTTCATCGGGCCGAGGCCGACTGCCGCACGACCGCCCGGCTGTACCAGATCCTTCACGACGCGGCGCAGAGATTGCCCGACGCCGAAAGGATACAGGTGCTGCACGATTTCGCCCATAAGAACGATCCCAAGAAGCCGCCCCGGAAGAGCACAAAGGGGACGGCGAAAAAGACGTCCAGTCGCGTTGTCGATTACAACAGCCTTCCGGTTTTCGAGGCGGGCGACGAAAAAGCCGCGGTAATTCACCTGTGGCACGCAAGGAAGCAAATCTGCGTCGAAGTGCGTTTCGCAGGCAGCGTTCCCGGGGCGGTCGACAAGTTTATGGACCGCCATCGCGAGTGCCTTTGGCAAGCGTATTTGTCGAATCTGCGCGTCGCCGACAACATTTCGCTGCCTGTGCTGGCGCAGCTGTGGAAGATCCTGCGCGCGCAGGGGTGCCGCCTGTACCGGAGGGCGGACGTCAGGTTCGAAGGGCTGGAAGGCCGCGAAGCGAAAAAGGAGGGCGCCGCCAAAAGTCGCTCCTGCCGCAGAAAACGGGAAACGGAGCCATCCGCGGCGGCTTGCGCCGGGTCGGATTGAGCCGTGGAAAAAAGGAGTTCCTTCAGTTTGCATTTTCCGGCACGAGGGCGACAGGGCAATCGCTTACGGAATAAGCAAGCCCGTAGGCACCAGCCCCAGGACCTGCAGAGCCGTAGGAATGCCAAGCCCG
>PPYE01433060.1_pt1 | contig 19252 bp, 15 predicted proteins | sample 1559881 | NCBI WGS metagenome assembly PPYE01 (sample SAMN08240022, study PRJNA423297) | Human gut metagenome, whole genome shotgun sequencing project. | reverse complement strand
CGCAGGCGGTAGGGCGAGACACCGCGCAGCTGGGTGACGAACAGACACCCGCATCGTAAGGCGAGCTGTTCCAAAAGACCAATCTGCTGCAAGGCGAGATGATGGTCAGCCATTATTTTTTCTTTCTGCCAAGCAGGACAGCGCCGCCGAGCGAAACGGCTGCCAGCGCCATCGCGGCAAAGACGGTGGTGGTGTCGCCGGTTTCGGGGTTGTGCTTGCCGGAATCGCTTCCGGTGTTGCTGCTGGTATTGTCAGAATTGTCGGCAGGGTCGCGGACAACGATCTGGGTATTCTGAGAAGGCTTGTCGTTCTTCTTGGTTACCCGGTAGTTGTTGTTTGGCAGCGGCTCCCAATCATCGTCGTCATCGCGCCGGCTTACAGAGCTTCCGCCGCCGGTGCTGCCGCCGTTGTTGTTGCCGCCATTGTTGCCGTTGTCACCGCCGCCGGGGTTGGTGCCAGGGTCTTCACCGCCGCCGGGGTTGTCATTATCTGGACAGGTGACAACTACATCAAAATCAAGCTTGCTTTCATCATTAAAGACCCATTTTTCTCCATCGTAAGACAGAGTGATATAGGTTTTGCTAACAAGGCTGTGGTCGCCACCCTCTTCCTGATTATACAGATTGATAAAGAAGGCGTCATTCAAGCTGATTTTTGCGGTGTAGTGATTGTTGTCATCTACTTCCACAGGGCCGATGAAAAGGTAACCCAGACGGTCTACGGAGTTATCCTTAACAGGATACAACTTATCGGCATGCTTGTTTTTTTCACAAGAAATGTTGACCTTGGTATTGTTGGTAAAGAGTCTGTCAAGGTCCTCAATAGTTGGTTTGGAAGGAGCGTTGCACTCTCCATTAGGAATGCGCGTTTCTGTCTCCTGAATATATTCAGGAGATGTTTCAAGGGCCCTTGAAACAATTTCCCCATCAGCAAAGGCGGTCAACCCCTGTGACAACAGCATCGCTGCGCACAACGCAACCGACAGTGCGGATCGCAATATTCTGTTTTTCATCTGTCATTCTCCTTTTTGTCTTTTTGAAACTGTAAAAAAATTTACAATTTCTTCCTTAACTATAGCACAAACCGTCTGAAAAGTAAATAGCTTTCGAAGAAAATCCTTCACATAAAAATCAGCTAAAATTTAGACACATTGCTCACACCCATGCTCCACGGCGCACCCCGCTAACCTTTTTCTCATTGAATTTCCCCCACCGCCGTGCTATACTGAAACTGTGGAAAAACTGCCGCCTGGCGGCAATCAAATAGGGAGGAATCTGCAATGAATATCAATTACAATCAAAGACGCCAGCAGCTTCTCAGCGACAAGCAGGGTCCGTGCGCGGCCATCCTGTTTTCCGGTCGTGCGCTGATGCGCTCGGCGGACGGAGCTTATGAATTCTCGGTCGACCGCGACTTCTACTACATGACCGGCATCGACCATGCCAACATGATTCTGGTGTTGACCAAGGACTATGCCGGCAGCTATGTTGAGGCCCTCTACATCGAGCCCTACGACGAGGTGCAGGCCAAGTGGGTCGGCGGCAGAATGAGACCTGCCGAGGCCACCGCGCTCAGCGGCATCGAGAATATCCGTTACCTCGACACCTTCGAGGCGGCGGTCAACACCTTCATCCGCACAAACCGCGGCGAGGGCAGCATGACCTGCTGGCTCGACCTGTGGAAACACACCCCCGATCAGGACCCAACCCTGGCGCATAAATTTGCTCACAAGCTCCAGCAGGAGCAGCCGGCGGTCAAGATCGAGGACATCTTCGGCGACATCGCCCGGATGCGCGTCATCAAGTCCGAAGCCGAACTGGAAAAGATGCGCGTCGCGCAGGTCACCACCCAGCTCGCCATCGAGGCGATGATGCGCTACGCCCACCCGGGGGTCAACGAGTGCGCGCTGGAGGGTGCCTTCGATTTTGAGCTTGCCAAACAGAACGTCCGCGAGCACGCCTTCCACTCGATTGTAGCAGGCGGCTCCAGAGCGACCACCCTGCACTACGGCGAGAACAACCAGGTGGTCAACGACGGCGAGATGGTGCTCATCGACCTGGGCAGCGCCCACGAGCATTACTGCGCGGATATCTCCCGCACCTTCCCGGTCAACGGCAAATTCACCGAGCGCCAGAAGGAAATCTACAACATCGTGCTGGCCGTGCAGGATCTCATCATCGAGAAGGCGCGCCCGGGCATGACGCTTGCTGATTTAAACAACATGGTCATCGACTTCTATGCCCAGGAGCTGCCGAAGGTTGGCCTGCTCAAGGACGGCAAGACGGTCCGCGACTACTATTATCACAGCGTCAGCCACAGCCTGGGGCTGGACTGCCACGACGTCACCACCCCATCCTGCAAGACGCTGCGCCCCGGCATGGTCATCACTGTCGAGCCGGGCCTGTACATTGAGGAGGAGGGCATCGGCATCCGCATCGAGAACGACATCGTCATCACCGAGGAAAAGCCGATCGACCTCTCCTCCAACATCCTCAAAACCGTCGAGGACATCGAGGCGTTCATGGCGGGGAATAAACGGTAGGGCGAAAATAGACCGACAGGGGGAGCGCCCAACAATCCCTTTATAGAAAAAACAAGCGGCTTTGAGCCGCTTGTTTTTTCTTCAGCTCGAACTGTAGAATCTTTCGGTCAAGGAAAGAGTATTCATGGTAGAAATCTTCATAAAATCCTGCTATCCTCAAAGAAGCATACACAAAAAAGAAAAGAGGGGATGACAGGATTGGGCAAAAAAGTTTTGTTTGCCGCATTGGGTTTATTGGTTGTGGCGGCCGCCGTCTGGGTGATTTGGAGCAACGTGACGGTGGAGCTGCACCGCATCACAGTGCAGAGCGCCGGACTGCCCACCGCCTTTGACGGGGCCAGGATCGCCCATGTCTCCGACCTGCACAACGCCTCCTTCGGGGAGGACAATCAGACGCTGCTTCAGCTGCTGCGCCAATCGCAGCCGGACATTATCGCTATCACCGGCGACCTTCTCGACTCCCGCCGCACCGATGTGGAGACAGCCGCCCGCTTTGTCGAGCAGGCGGTGCAGATTGCGCCGGTCTACTACGTCACCGGCAACCATGAGTCGCGCATCCCGCAGGCATTTGCACAGTTGGAGGAGCGCATGGCAGCGGCGGGCGCACAGATCCTACGCAACCAGTCGCTTTACTGGGAGCGGGAAGGGCAGAGGGTCCAGCTGATTGGGCTGGATGACCCGAGCTTTTTGGTACAGGAAAGCCAGCTGGAAGATCACCTGCATTCCCTGCAGGACGAGGACTGCTACCAGATTCTGCTTTCCCACCGCCCGGAGCTGTTTGATGTTTACGCTGCTGCCGGGGTGGACCTGAGCCTCACCGGCCACGCCCACGGCGGGCAGTTTCGCATCCCGTTTGTAGGCGGAGTGTTCGCACCGGCGCAGGGCTTCTTTCCAAGGTATGACGCCGGGCTGTACTTACAGGGGCAGAGCGCGATGGTGGTCAGCCGCGGCATCGGCCAGAGCGTCATCCCGGTGCGCCTGAACAACCGCCCGGAGATTGTGCTGATCGAGCTGCGCACTGCTGCAGGCTGAGCTTGCCCCTAATTTCGCAGAGGCATGATGCCGCGCCCGATTTCGCGCCATGGTTTTGCGTGACATTTTGGTCTAAGCACGCGGCGGGTAGTGTGTCGTATTGACTTTGTAGAAAGTCAAAAACACCAAGAAGAAAAAGAAGACCCCCTCCGCAACCGCGGAGGGGGTTCTTAGTATGCGGGAAATTATTCAGCGGTCTCTTCGGTTTCCTCAGCAGGAGCCTCTTCCTCAGCGGCAGGAGCTTCTTCCAGCAGAGCTTTCATCGACAGGCTGACTCTCTTCTTCTCGAAGTCGATGTCGGTGATCTTCACCTGAACTTCCTGACCGATGGTCAGAACGTCCTGAGGCTTGTTGATGCGCTCGGTGGAAATCTGGGAAATGTGGATCAGGCCGTCAACGCCCGGGATGATCTGAGCGAAGGCGCCGAAAGCGGTCATCGAAACAACCTTAGCGGTGACAACGTCGCCGATCTGGTAATCTCTCTTGAGCACTTCCCAAGGGTTGTCCTCGGTCTTCTTGTAGCCCAGGGAGATCTTCTTGTTTTCGGTGTCGATGTCCTTGACATAAACGTCCAGCACGTCGCCAACTTTAACAACGTCGGAAGGATGTTTGATGCGCAGCCAGCTCAGCTCGGAAATGTGAACCATGCCGTCTACGCCGCCCAGGTCAACGAATGCGCCGTAGCTGGTGAGGGATTTGACAACGCCCTGATAGCGTTTGCCGACCTCAACCTCGCTCCAGAATTTCTCTTCCAGCGCTTTCTTCTGCTCTTTGAGCACGTCCTTGATCGAGCCAACCGCTCTGTGACGTTTCTCGTTGACTTCGCGGATGACAAAATCAACCTTCTGTTTGAGCAGCTGATCCAGCGAGTCGTTCTTGGAAACGCCGGACAGGGAAGCAGGGATGAAGACCTTGACGCCTTCGGTGACAGCCAGAACGCCGCCCTTAACAACATCGGTGACGGTGCCGGAGAGCACTTCGCCGGTGCCGGCAGCAGCCATTACCTTCTCAAAGCCGGCCTGTGCATCCAGACGTTTCTTGGAGAGCATGACAGTGCCCTCTACGTCGTTGACGCGCATAACGATCAGCTCGATTTCATCGCCCTTCTTGACGATGTCTTCCGGCTTCAGGCTTGGGTCGCTGGTCAGCTCGGACAGCGGCACATAGCCGGTGTGTTTTGTACCGATATCGACAGTGATCTCGTTCGGAGCAATGCCGGTAACGATACCCTTCACCTTCTCCCCTGTATATGTACTCTTGAAGGACTGGTCAAGCATCTCTTCAAAGGACATTTCTTCTTCTTTCAAAATCTCACTCATGGTTTTTTGTACCTCCTTAATTATACGAACCGGTGTCGAAGCACCGGCAGTAACACCAATTCGACTGCCCGCGCCAATCTGGCAGACCTCGTCCGCCTGACCGCTCAAAAGTTCCCTTGCCGTTTCGACCCAAATGGTTTTGCAGCACCGGCTGCAGATATCCGCTAATTTCCCGGTATTGGAGCTGTGCCTGCCGCCTATCACAATCATGATATCTGAAACTTCTGCCAGTTGCGCGGCCTCTGTTTGCCGCATCAGTGTAGCCTTACATATTGTATCAAATATTTTCAGATTTGTATACAGTTTTTTTGCGGTTTTTACGCATTTTTGCCACTCCGACGTGTTAAAAGTGGTTTGAGCGACCATGATGCTGTTCATTTTTGCTAAGAAAGGGCGGCTTTCGGTCAGATTTTGCAGTTCCTGGGCAGATTTAAATGTAACATATGTTGCGTTGCAATGACCAATAATTCCCTGCACCTCCGGGTGCGCGGCATCTCCGGCAATCAGCACCAGCGAGTCGGCGGGCTGATTTTGCACCCGCTCCTGAATCAGCTTGACATAGGGGCAGGTGGCGTCAATGTAGGGGATGCTGTTTTGCTCGAGCGCGGTGTAGACCGACCGCGGCACGCCGTGGGACCGGATGATGACCGGAACCGGCGGGTTGGCTTGTGCCTCCAGCGTGAGCAGCTGCTCGAGTGAATCGACCGCGACGGCCCCCAGCGAGCGCAACTCCTCGACCACCTGGGGGTTGTGGATAATTTCGCCGAGGGTATACAGCTTTGGAAAACCGGCGAGCTGGCTCTCTTTCAGCTGCTGGTAGACGGTATCGACCGCCCGCTGCACCCCAAAGCAGAAGCCGGCGGTTTTGGCGACGGTGACTGGCATGGCAGTTCATCCTTTCGGGATGGATTTTTTAAAGGTTCTGGGTTTTGAGCTCCTCCATAATGGCGTGGATGCGGCGGGTCGCTTCCTTTAATTCCCTCGCGTGGGAAAGGTCCGCCTGGCCTCCGGTGCTGGTGATGCCCAGCTCCTCGCAGGTGATGAGCTTGCCGTAGGTGACCACCACCCGGGAGCGGAAGCTTTTTTTCGGGTCACAGTAGGTGATGGTGACCGGCAGCACCGGCGCGCCGCTCTGCTGGGCAATCAGCGCAAGGCCGGACTTAAAGCGCAGCAGCTTCCCATCCTTGGAGCGGGTGCCCTCCGGGAACAGTCCCAGCACCTCCTTGTCCACCGTCAATACCTGGATGGCGTTTTGGATGGCGCTCATGTCGCCCGCGCCGCGGGAGACCGGGAAGGCGTTCAGCCAGCGGATGAGGTGCTTTAAGACCGGCACGTCGAACAGCTCGGCCTTGGCCATGTAGTGGATGGGGACCCGGCGGATACCCTGGCAGACAATCATCGGGTCGATGGCCGAGCAGTGGTTGCTGGCCAGAATGTAGCCGCCTTCCTTCGGCTCATTTTCCCGGCCGAAGATCTGCAGCTTGAACCAGAAGTGCCACAGCAGATTGACGGCGCGGATTGCGATCTGATAAAACAATGTATTTCTTCCTTTCAGCGTGGATTAGATGGACAGGGAAAGCGCGGCGGCCCGCTGCACGATCAGCTTTTTGATGGCGTCGACCGTCTGCTCGAAGGTAAGGTTGGTCGAGTCGATCAGCACAGCGTCGTCGGCCTTTCGCAGGGGGGCCGCTGCCCGGCTGGAGTCTTGCTGGTCGCGGCGGAGAATGTCCTGCAAAATTTCCTCGTATGTCACCTCCTGCCCCTTCTGGATGTACTCCAGATGGCGGCGTTTGGCGCGGGACTCGTTGGAGGCGGTCAGGAAAATTTTCAGCTCAGCGTCGGGGATGACCACCGTGCCGATGTCCCGCCCGTCCATAATCAGGCTCTGCTTTTTGGCCATCTCCTGCTGCAGCCCCAGCAAAAAGGCACGCACACCGGGGATGGCGGAGACGTCCGAGGCGGCCATCGAGCTCTCGGGGGTGCGGATGGCCTGTGAAACGTCCTCCCCGTTTAAAAAGATGCGCTGCCCCGCTTGCGGGTCGTAGGTGGTGTGCAGTTTGATCTGCGCAAGGCAGGGAAGCACCTGCTTTTCATTTTTGGTGTCCAGCCCCTGCCGCAGCACATACAGTCCGATGCAGCGGTACATGGCGCCGGTGTCGACATAGATGATGGAAAGATCGTGGGCGATCCGTTTGGCGACGGTGCTTTTGCCCGCGCCGGACGGTCCGTCAATGGCAATGCGGATCATAGTGGATACCTCCCGTATCTGTATTTTTTTATTATATCATAGATTTGCAAAAAAAGGGGAGCGATTTTGAAAAAAATCTTTATTTGGCGTTCTGGGGGAAGTAAGCATAGTTGTGATCGACGGTGATGACGCAGAAATAGCTGCCCAAAGTCTGCACCTGTTGCTCGATGCGGCGGCTCAGCTCGCTGTCGCTTAAGGAAAATCCGGGCGGAACCACCACGTCAAAGACAAGGTTGGTGTGGGTGGGGCCGAACACCGCGCGGAAGTCGTGCATACTCAGGTTGGAATCGATGCCCGCCACGATCTGCTGCACCTGAGCGTGCAGCTGGTTTAACCGCTCGTCGTCGGTGACCACCGGGTCCATGTGGATGACCAGGTTGAGGTTCATCTCGTGGCCGACCTCCCGCTCGATGTTGTCGATGATGTCGTGGCTGACCAGAATGTCGCGGTTGGCGGGCACCTCGGCGTGGACGGTGGCAAAGACGCGGCCGGGGCCGTAGTTATGTACCTGCAGGTCGTGGATGCCGATGACCCCGTCGTAAGCGGTGATCTTTTCCTCCAGCTCCCGGACCATCTGCGGGTCAGGCGCCTGGCCCAGCAGCGGGCTGCCGGTTTCCATGATGAGTTTGACGCCCGAGACGGTGATGAAAATGGCGACCAGCATACCGACCCAGCCGTCGATGGGGATGGCGGTGAACTGGTAGACCAGCGTGCTCAGCAGCACCGCGCCGGTGGAAAAGACGTCGTTTAAGCTGTCGGCAGCGGTGGCCTGCAGCGCCTCGGAGGAGATGCGTTTTCCCAGGTTGCGGTTAAACATCCCCTGCCAGAGCTTGACGGCAATCGAGACGATGAGTACCAGATAGGTCAGCGCCGAGACACCCACCTCCTCCGGGTGCAGGATTTTCTCAAACGAGGACCCCATTAGCTCCAGTCCCAGCAGGATGATGATGAACGAGACCGCCATGCCCGAGATGTACTCCATGCGGGCGTGGCCGTAGGGGTGCTCCTCGTCGGCGGGCTTGCCAGCAATTTTAAAGGCCAGCAGGGTGATGACCGAGGAGCCGGCGTCGGACAGGTTGTTGACCGCGTCGGCGGTGACGGCGATGCTGCCGGAAAAAAGGCCGATCAGACCCTTGATGATGCACAAAAAGATATTGGACAAAATGCCCACTGCGGCGGCCAGGGTGCCGTAGCGCTCCCGCACGTCGGTGCGCTGTACCTGCTGCCAGTCGGGGACAAAGCGTCGGATCAGAAATTCAATCATACAGTGATGCCTCTCTTTATTTGGAAATTGTCAAACACAGCTCCCTTATTGTATCGCAAAACCGGTGCGATTGCAATCGACCAGAAGGTTTTTTTCGGACGGGAATTGAGAAAGCGCAAAAGTTATGTTACACTGGAGCATAGAAATAAAAATCTCTTTCAGACAAAAGGGGGAAACGGTGTTGGAACAGAGCAGAAGGGCGCTGGAACTGGTCACCCGCATCGGTGAGGTGCTGCTCAAAAACGGCGGCGAGATTTTCCGTGTCCAGCAGACGATGCAGCTGGTGGCAAAGGCGTATGGCATCCCGGGATTTCAGGTGTATGTGCTGGCAAACGGGCTGTTTGTCTCGATGCAGGAGGAGGGCAGGACCATCACCCGGCCGGTAAGAGAGACAGCGGCGCCCTTGCAGGAGCAGCCGGGCCGGGAACACCTGGCTAACCAGACCCTGGCCAGCCAGGTGCGGTATGTGCCGCTGTCCTCGGTGCATCTGGGACGGGTGGCGGCGGTCAACAACCTCTCCCGCGAGATTGTGGCGCAGAAGTACACGGTGGAGGAGGCTTCCCGGAAGATCGAGCAGATCGACAAGCTCCCCTTCACCAGCAACGCCGTGCAGACGCTGATGTCGGGCCTTGGCGCGGGGGCTTTCTGCATCCTGTTTGGCGGCAGCCTGCTGGACAGCGCGGCGGCCTTTCTCTCGGGGCTGGTGCTGTGGATCTTCGTGCTGTTTTTGACCGCGCGCGGCGCCAACAAGATCATGGTCAACATTCTGGCCAGCGCCCTGGTCACCGCCATGGGCGTGCTGTTCTTTCATCTGTTTTCCTTTGGGAACAGCATGGACATGATTGTCATCGGCTCGATTGTGCCGCTGCTGCCGGGCGTGCCGCTGACCAATTCGATCCGCGATTATCTGAATGGGGACTACCTCTCCGGCACCATCCGCATGATCGACGCGGTGCTGGTGGCCTGCTGCATCGCGCTGGGCGTCGGCATTGTGCTGCGGGTGTTCCAGTTGGTGACGGCTTAAAGGGAAGGAGGAAAGGACAATGTTCCAACTGCTGACACAGACGCTGGTGGCCTTTGTGGCCACGGTGGCCTTCGGGGTGCTTTTTCAGGTGCCAAAGGAGCAGTACGCCTTTTCGGGCATCTGCGGGGCGGCGGGATGGCTGTGCTATCTGCTGGTGATGCAGAACTACCCCTCCACCACCATCGCCTCCTTTGCGGCGGCGGTGGTGCTGACCATGATGTCCCGCATCTTTGCGGTGTGGCGCAAGACGCCGGTGACCGTCTTTTTGATCTGCGGCATCTTTCCACTGGTGCCGGGCGCAGGCATCTACTACACCGCTTATTATTTCATTATGGGGGACAACGCGATGGCGCTGTCCAAGGGGATTGAGACCATCAAGATCGCAGTGGCCATCGCGCTGGCGATTGTTTTTGTTTTCTCGATGCCCAATCCCGTAGCGGCGGCGCTGCGCCGCAGAAAGTAGCTTTTTTCAAAAAGGAACCCCGGCTGGGGTTCCTTTTTGATCTTCCCAGACTGGCAGTCTCTGCAACGCCGAGGAGGGCGCTCCCCCCCCCTCCGCCCCCAAGCATCCTCGGAAGCAACGCACCTGCTGCGCTACGGATTGACAACTGCAAGTGTGCCCTTTGTAAGGCGTGGGAAGAAAACAAGACCAGTTTGCCCGCTCACTTAAAGTGGCAAATCGATCTGGGTCAGTGGCAGAAACCCTTTTGAGGGGGTAGCAGCACAATGTGCTGCAGGGGGAGCGAAGCCTCCCCCTTTAGGGGAGTACCCAGAGGGGAAACCCCTCTGGGAGATTCTTTGGTGACTTTCTCATCGGGGAGAAAGTCACCCGGGGTTTGGGGTGGAGCGCCCAAAAGGTGGGTGCAGGGGCTGCCGTCCCGCAAAAGTCCTCCGGTGGAGGCCTCCCCCGAAAGAAAAGGAACGGTAAAATCCGGGTAAAGGGCAGGAAAAAATCGGTAGATTGTATAAGATTTTTTGATAAAAAGGATAAAAAGAGACAAAAAGATAGAAAGAAGGCATTGTTAACAGAAAAAATCTTGCACCAAAAAAGCAGGAATGATACAATATTTAAGATATTGCTTATGGATACGCGGTTTGCAGCTCTTTTTGTTTTTTGAAAATAGGGGTCAAACCGTCGTTTTGTCTTGTCCCAAAATTGTGGAAAATTTACATCCTTTCCCCAATTGGCTGCAAAAACGCCGCCGCAGCGGGGAAAGATAACGCTGTATGAGGGACGGGAAAACTTTAAAGCGAAATGGAGAACTGTGTTGTGAAGGAGAAAAAAGGCTTGAGCAGATACCGCAAACAGCTGGTGTTCCTGATGGATCTGTTCCTTGCAAATATCGTTTATTTTGTCATGATCTACTGGGTGCCGATCCGCAACGGCACAACCATCCAGCAGGTAATCGACTGGATGCCAAACTTCGGCCTGATGCTGCTGTGCCTGTGCGGCTTTTTGTGGGCATCCAAATCCTACGACAGCCTGTGGCGCTACGCCGAGACCGATGAGTATATCTCGATGATCCTGATGGGGGCGCTGGCCTATGTGGTCTACTTCATCCTGCAAAAGCTGCTGCCCATCCCCAAAATCCCCAGCGTGCTGTCGCTGTGCATCTACTCGATGTCGCTTTTGCTGATGATGACCGCGCGCTTTATCTACCGCAAATACCGCATGAAGGCAAACTCCAGAAGCCAGGAGCGAAAGGTGCGCTGCGCCATCATCGGCGCGGGCAACGCGGGTGTCAGTCTGCTCAATGAGATGAAGAACAACTCCTGCAACCACTATCAGCCGGTCTGCTTTTTTGACGACGACCCGGAAAAGATCGGCAAGTTTATCCACGGCATCGAGGTCAAGGGCAAAATCGACATGATGCCGCTTTTGCTGCGCAACACGATGGTCACCGAGATCATCTTCGCCATCCCCTCGGCCGACCCCATCCGCCGCAAGGAGATTCTGGAGATGTGCTCCACCCTGCACTGCCACGTCAAGGTGCTGCCCGATACCTTCGCTGCGGTGCAGAGCGGCAACCTCAGCCAGAACGTGCGCAACGTCAAGATCGACGACCTGCTCGGCCGCGAGCGCATCGTCTTTAACAATCAGGAAGTGTTCGACTTTTTGCGCGGTAAGGTGGTCATGGTCACCGGCGGCGGCGGCTCGATCGGTTCGGAGCTGTGCCGCCAGATTGCCAAGCGCGACCCCAAGGAGCTGGTGGTGGTCGACATCTATGAAAACAACGCCTACGACCTGCAGCAGGAGCTGAAGATGGAGTACGGCGGCAAGCTCAACCTGAAAGTGGAGATTGCCTCGGTGCGCGACCGCGAGAAGGTGCGGGAGCTGGTGGAGTTCTACCGCCCGCAGATCATCTTCCACGCCGCCGCTCACAAGCATGTTCCCCTGATGGAGGAGTGCCCGGAAGAGGCGGTCAAAAATAACGTCTTTGGCACCTACAACGTGGTGCACGCCGCCGACGAGTTTGGGGTGGACAAGTTTGTGCTGATCTCCACCGACAAGGCGGTCAACCCCACCAACGTCATGGGCGCCACCAAGCGCTTCTGCGAGATGATTCTGCAGAGCATGAAGGGCGTCAGCAAGACCGAATATGCGGCGGTGCGCTTTGGCAACGTGCTCGGCTCCAACGGCTCGGTCATCCCGCTGTTCCGCCGCCAGATCGAGGCGGGCGGTCCGGTCACCGTCACCGATAAGCGCATCATCCGCTACTTTATGACCATCCCGGAGGCTGCCCAGCTGGTGCTGGAGGCCGGCGCGATGGCGGGCAGCTCGGAGGTTTTTGTGCTGGATATGGGCCAGCCGGTCAAGATTCTGGACCTGGCGGAAAACCTCATCAAGCTCTCCGGCTATGTGCCGTATGTGGACATCGACATTGTGGAAACAGGGCTGCGCCCGGGCGAAAAGCTGTACGAGGAGCTTTTGATGAAGAGCGACGGCCTGATTAAGACCACCAGCAGCAAGATCTTCATCGAGCGCCAGCAGGAAATCTCCCAGCAGGAGATGGACCAGAAGCTGGAGATCCTGCGCCAGGCGCTGCAGCGGGGCGACCGCGAGAGCATCCGCCGCGCGATGAAGCGGGTGGTGCCAACCTTCCGTGACCCCGAGGAGGTCAACCGCGAGGCCAGCGAGCAGAACCGCCTGGAGCAGCGGGTGCAGGAAGGCTAAAAAGGGTTTGACAGCATAGGAAAGGGAAAGGAGAGTCCGACATGCATCAGAGCATTCAGGGCAAGGAAGTTACCTTTAAGGATGTGCTCATCCTGTTTTTCAAAAAGTTTGAGAGAATTTTGGCCGTCGCGCTCATCTTCGCCGTCCTCTTTGCGGCGTATGGGGCCTGGCGCGGCTACAGCGCCATCAATGGGGAAAACATGCAGCAGCAGCTGGACGACTACCAGATTGCGCTGGATGAGTACAACGCCTCCACCCAGAGCCTGCGCGACACCATCGAGCGGGACCAGCAGCGGCTGGACAGCCTGCAGGAATACACCGAGCAGAGCATCTACTACAATCTGGACCCCTACAATGAGGCGGTCAGCGAGCTGATCTTTTACATTGACACCGGCTACCAGATTGCGCCCAGCCAGTACTACCAGAACCCCAACAAGACCGGCGAGCTGGTCAGCGCCTACTGCGACGCCTATCGCAGCGCCGAGCTGTACGAGGGGGTCAGCGACATCCTGGGCCAGGAGGTCGAGATCAAGTACATCGATGAGCTGCTGACCATCGAGCGCGCCGGCGACATCCAGATTCGGGACAGCGTGGGCAACGTCACCGTCAAGCACAGCGACGGCAACGAGGGCGTCATCGTCATCCGCGCCAGAGCGCAGGATGAGGAGACCGCCTCCGAGATCACCAGCTTTGTCTACAACTACCTGCGGGAGCAGTTTGGCGACACCATCGCCGAGCACACCACCACCATCATCTCCGACTCCACCATGCGCGTGATGGACAGCGAGCTGGAGCAGAGTCAGAAGCAGATGGTGGAGGACATCGCCAACCTGCAGGAGAGCATCAAGACCAACGAGGCCCAGCTGGATACCATGGAGCGTGATATGCCCCAACAGCCTTCCGCCTCGATGACCAGTGTGCTCAAGAGGGCGATTCTGTTCGGCATCATCGGCGGTGTGCTGGGCGGCGTCATCATCTGCCTGTGGGTGCTGCTTTCCTACCTGGCGGACAACCGTCTGGACGGCGCTTATCAGGTGGGCAAGCTCTATAACATTGAACTCTTTGCGGTCGTTTCTTCCGAGGAGAAGAAGCGCAGGCCGCTTTTCCATAAACTGATCGACTGCCTGGAGCAGAACGCCAGCCGCCGGCAGTTTGCCGGCCAGGAGAGCGCGGTGGACTATGCCGATGTCTCGGTCCGGTCGCTGGAGCGTGCGGGTCAAGGCCCGCTGACAGTGGCGGCGGTGAGCAGCTGCCAGGACGAACAGGTGCAGAAGCTGCTGGACAGCTTTGAACAGAAGAGCGGCGATGGGGTGCGCTACGTTGCCTGCCCGGCGGTGCTGTCCGACCCGGCCTCGATGGAGAAGGCCACCGGGGCGGACGCGGTGCTGCTGGTGGAGCGCAGCGGCGTTTCGCTCATCCCGCAGATGAACGCAGAGATCATCCGTCTGGAAAAGGCCGGACGGGAGATTGTGGGCATGGTGCTTGCAGAGTAAGCAGCAAAGCGAAGGGAGAATCGTTATGAAAATTCCGTTTTCTCCGCCGGATATCGGCGAAGCAGAGATCGCGCAGGTGGCGGATACCCTGCGCTCGGGCTGGATCACCACCGGCCCCAAAACCAAGGAGCTGGAGCGCCAGGTGGCATCCTTCTGTCACACCAGCCGTGCGGTGTGCCTAAACTCGGCCACCGCAGCCATGGAGCTGACGCTGCACCAGCTCGGGATCGGCCCGGGCGATGAGGTCATCACCTGCGCCTACACCTACACCGCCTCGGCCAGCGTGGTCTGCCATGTGGGTGCAAAGCTCGTCCTGGTGGACTGCTGCAAGCCCTCGGATGGCGGCTCGGACTGCTACCAGATGGACTATGACGCTTTGGAGCGGGCCATCACTCCCCGCACCAAAGCCATCATCCCGGTCGACCTGGGCGGCGTGGTCTGCGACTACGACCGCATCTTTGAGATTGTCGAGCGCAAGAAGGCGCTGTTCACCCCGTCGGACAACAAGATTCAGCAGGCGCTGGGCCGCGTAGCGGTCATGGCCGACGCCGCCCACGCCTTTGGCGCGCAGTGGCACGGCAGGATGTGCGGCGAGATCGCCGACTTCACCTGCTTTTCTTTCCACGCGGTGAAAAACTTCACCACCGCCGAGGGCGGCGCTGTTACCTGGCGCGACCTGCCGGGCATCGACAACGAGGAAATCTATAAAAACTACATGCTGCTCTCGCTGCACGGCCAGTCCAAGGACGCGCTGGCCAAGACCCAGCTGGGCGCGTGGGAATACGACATCGTGATGCCGGGCTACAAGTGCAACATGACCGACATCATGGCGGCCATCGGCCTTGCGCAGATGCAGCGCTATGAGGGTCTGCTTGCCAGAAGAAAGCAGATCATCACCCGCTACAATCAGGTGATGGACACCCTGCCGGTCTCCTACCTCCGCCATTACGGCGAGGACTTTGCCTCCAGCGGGCACCTGTATCTGGTGCGGCTGAACGGGCGCGACGAGCAGTTCCGCAACGACCTCATCACCAAGATGGCCGAGCGGGAAATCGCCACCAACGTCCACTATAAGCCCCTGCCGATGCACACCGCCTACAAAAAGCTGGGCTTTGACATCAAGGACTATCCGAACGCCTTCGCCATGTACCGCAACGAGGTTACCCTGCCGCTGCACACGCTGCTGACCGACGAGCAGGTGGAGTTTCTGCTGGAAACCTTTGCCCAGCTGCTCAGGGACTAGGCGATGCGGCTTAAAGCATGGGAGGAGCTGCCCGACCAGCTCAAAACCGAAAGCGTACGGCCTTACTACGACGCCCTGCGCAAAAAGCAGGGGGCGCTGTTTTGCAAGCGCCTGACCGATCTTCTGCTGTCGGCGGCGCTGCTGGTGGTGCTGTCGCCGGTGCTGCTTGTCCTGGCCATCTGCATCAAGATCGACTCGCCCGGCACCGTCTTTTTCCGGCAGGTGCGGGTGACCCAGTACGGCAGGGAGTTTCGCATCTTTAAGTTTCGCACCATGGTGCAGGACGCGCCGAAGCTGGGCAGTGCGGTCACCGTCAAGAACGACATGCGCATCACCCGGATGGGCAGGCTGCTGCGCGGCTGCCGCCTGGACGAGCTGCCGCAGCTCATCAATATCCTTAAAGGGGAGATGAGCTTTGTCGGCACCCGACCGGAGGTGCCAAAGTATGTGTCCCAGTACACCCCCGAGATGATGGCGACGCTGCTGCTGCCCGCGGGGGTGACCTCCGAGGCGTCCATCCAGTATAAGGACGAAGACCGCCTGCTGGACGGGGCCAGCGACCCGGACAAGACCTACGTCGAACAGGTGCTGCCCGGCAAGATGGCCTACAACCTGCAGAGCCTGCGGGACTTTTCCTTCTGGGGAGAATGGAAAACGATGCTTCACACCGTCACGGCGGTGCTGCATTAAAATATACAAATTGTAAAAGAGGGAACCGATATTACGATGAGGGTCTGGATTATCAACCACTACGCCATCCCGCCGTCGATGGGAGGGCTGGTGCGGCACTATTATTTCTCCAAATTCCTGCGGGAGCGCGGCCACCAGGTGCGCATCTTCACCGCCAGCGAAATCCACAACACCGACATCAACATGATCCGCGACGGCGCGCTCTACCGCGAGGAAACGATGGATGGCGTGCCCTATACCTTTTTAAAAACCCGCGACTACAGCGGCAACGGACTCAGCCGCATCATCAACATGCTGGAATTTCCACTACGGATTCAACAGAGTGTAAATCGTTTTGCCAAGGTAGGCGAGCGGCCGGACGTCATCTACACCTCCGCGCCGACCATCTTCGCGGCGGCCTCGGCGGTGATTGCGGCCAAGCGCCTTAAAGTGCCCTGCGTGGTGGAGGTGCGGGACATCTGGCCGGAGTCGATTGTCGAGTACAAGGGCATGTCCCGCAAAAATCCGATTATTGTGGCGCTGTATGCTCTCGAGAAGTGGCTCTACAAAAACGCCGACCGCCTGATCTTTACCATGGAGGGCGGCCCGGATTACATCAAGGAAAAGCACTGGGAAAACAAAATCTCGCTTGCCAAGATCGACAACCTCAACAACGGCGTCGACCTTGCCGAGTTTGACGAGAACTGCCAAAAATATACCCTCGACGACCCCGACCTGCTCGACGAGAGCACCTTCAAGGTGGTCTACACCGGCTCGATTCGTCTGGTCAACAACCTCGAAAAGATCGTCGAGGTGGCCGAGCGGATGCAGCAGATGGGGGAGGAGAAGATCCGTTTTTTGCTCTACGGCGACGGCACCGAGCGCGAGCAGCTCATCGAGAAGTGCCGGCAGAAGGGGCTTTGTAACATCCGCTTCCCCGGAAAGGTGGAGAAAAAGTACATCCCCTTTATCCTCTCAAAGTCGGACCTCAACATCAACCACGTCAAGCAGACCGGTATCATGCGGTTTGGCTGCAGCTTAAATAAACAGTTCGACTACTTTGCCAGCGGCAAACCGGTCCTCTCCGACCTGACGGTCAACTACGACCTGATTCAGCGCTACGGCGCGGGCGTCACTTTGCCCAATCAGGACACCGAGAGCCTGTGCCGGGAGATCTTGCGCTTTGCACACATGCCAAAAGACGAATATCAGGCCATCTGCCACAACGCCCGGCGCGCCGCCGGGGACTACGATTACCGAACGCTGACGGGGAAGCTGGAGGACATCCTCCAGACCGCCGTTTCCGATTACCGGGGGCGGTAGGCTTTTTCCTCTTTGCAAGGAGGGCGATTCGCCCCTCGCCCTCTGCTGACCGATGCGAGGGGCTGTGCCCCTCTGCACTCCCCTAAGTGGAGGGCGCTCCGCCCCTCCGACCCCGGGTGACTTTCTTGTGAGAAGAAAGTCATCAAAGATTCGCCAGGAACCTCCTGGTTCTAGACTTCGAAAAAGTCTTGACCTCCGGCGAAGGGGGCCTTGCCCCCTTTGATCCCCCGGCCTTGTGCCCTAGCGGTATTGGTTGCGGTCAATAAAACCCTCAAGTATCCTCGGGAGCAATACACCTGCCGCGCCACGGATTGACAGCTAAAAGTGTATCCCCTGTAAGGCGCGGGGAGAAAACAAGACCAGTTTACTCCACCTGCCCAAAGTGGCAAATCGGTCTGGATTAGTGGCTGGGACGAGCCCGTGTGCAAGCGAAGCGCAGCACGATAAGGGCGATCTTCCCGCACAAGGGAGTCCAGAACCGCAGGTTTTGGCGAATCTTTGCCTACTTTCTTTTCGCAAGAAAGTAGGCCGGGGTTTGGGGCGGAGCGCCCAAAAGGTGGATGCAGGGGCCACCGGCCTTGCAAAATTCCCCAGGAGGGGGAGGCATTCCCCCTTCGCTAAAAAAACAATCGAACGATAGGAGAGAAAAAGGATGAAGGTTTGTCATATCTCCAGCGCCCATGCGCCAAATGATACCCGCATCTTCCATAAGCAGTGCGCCTCGCTGGCAAGGGCGGGTTACGACACCACCTTTGTGGTCAAGGCCAAGGACCCGCAGTCGGTGGGAGAAACCACCGAAAAAGGCGTGCGGGTCATCCAGGTGCCGGTGGACACCTCCTCGCGCCTGAAGCGGATGCTCTTCGGCGCCAAGGCCGTCTATCAGAAGGCGCTGGAGGTGGACGCGGACATCTATGAGTTTCACGATCCCGAGCTGCTGCCATACGGACTGAAACTGGCCAGAAGGGGCAAGCAGGTTATCTTTGACAGCCACGAGGATTACCCGACCCAGATTATGGAAAAGGGCTGGATTCCCGCCCCGCTGCGCAGGCTCATCTCCGGGGCCTATAAGGCCTATGAGACCCATGTGGTCAAAAATTTGGACGCGGTGCTCTTTCCGTGTCTTAAAAACGGGGTCAATATTTTTGAGGGCCGGGCAAAGCGGATGGTCATCATCTCCAACGCTGTCATGCTTGAGGAGGTCCCTCAACAGCTGGACCTCTCTCACAAGGAGGACCGAACCATCTGCTGCACCGGCAGCCTGACCTACCAGCGCGGCATCACCCACCTGATCAAGGCTGCCTACAAGGCCGGGGCCAGGCTGATTCTGGCGGGCAGGTATGAGTCCGAAGCCTACCAGCAGGAGCTGGAAGCGATGCCGGAGTACGCCTGCGTCGAGTATCTGGGATACCTCGACCGGCATGGCATCGCCGAGGTGTATGGCCGGTCGCGCATCGGCATGTCCACCATCCTTAATGTTGGCCAGTACGCAAGCCTCGACAACTTCCCAACCAAGGTTTATGAATATATGGCGGCAGGATTGCCGGTCATCGTCTCGGATTATCCGTTCATGCGCCGCTCGGTGCAGGAGGACGGCTTCGGCGTGGCGGTGGACCCGGCGAATACCGACGCCATCGCCGCCGCCATCCGGCAGATTCTCTCCGACCCGCAGGCCGCCGCCCGAATGGCCGAGAACGGCCGCCAGGCCGTCCTGCACAAATATAACTGGGGAATCGAGGAGGAAAAGCTCCTCGCCCTCTACCGCAGTCTGGAGGAAAAATAGAGAGGGAGGCCCCTCTCACCCCAGGATTTTTGTGGGGCCAGGGGCCCCTGCTGCCCTCGATATGCAGGCGCTCCGCCCTGCACCCGGGTGACTTTCCCGACGCGGGGAAAGTCACCAAAGGCGCGCCAAGGGCTGCGCCC
>PPYE01257026.1_pt1 | contig 19276 bp, 38 predicted proteins | sample 1559881 | NCBI WGS metagenome assembly PPYE01 (sample SAMN08240022, study PRJNA423297) | Human gut metagenome, whole genome shotgun sequencing project. | reverse complement strand
ATGTAAACGGCCAGCTCGACATGGGGTGGGCAAACAACGGGAAGCTGAACCTGAGAAGTCTTGACTGGAAGGCCAAGCTGGAAGGCAGCATCACGTTCGCGTTTGCCAGAAAGATGCAATTCAGTTACGTTCGCAGTACGGGCGGGTATTGGGCACTGCGAGAAGCTGACAAGACGTATAACGACTGGAACCGCGAACAGTTGCGGGCGCTGAAGATGATGCACGGGCGGCTGTTCCTCGGCAGCATCAACTTCCACGGCGACCAGCGAAAGAAGGTTATTGCCGGCAAGGAAGGTGTCTACGAGGAATTGCTCGATCAGATGGTCTACAATTTCGGGTGCGACTTCGCCGTACCGGCCCCTGACAAGAAGCTGGAAGAGCTGATCCGAGCGTGGAACGGAGACGAGCGGCTGCCCAAACGGCTCGTGGACGTTGAGGCGATGACTGGGCGTGTGGAACAGCTCGGCGGACTCAACCTGATTTGGTACTGAGAGGAGGAACAGACGATGGCAAACAAGCCGGTAGTCGGAATCATTGAGTGTCCGTACTGCGGGAAATCGAATATGGTCGGGTGGAATGGAAACTGCAAGTTTCCGTGCTTCTACTGCGGCAAGACGTTCACGGTGAAGCGGACGCGGCTTCACCATACGACGCCGATAACGGTCAGGAAAAATGAGCAGGAGGCGGCAAGAGATGAACGAGTATGAAGCGACGTTCTCTCAGGACGGTCGGTACATCACGGAGCGGCGTTGGCCGTTCCCCGAGCACGCATACGAGATCGTGAACGCCGTGCCGCTTGGCTATACGGTTTGGAACATCGGCCACCCCGTAGCGGGAGAATACCTCCCGCTCTGTCGGTTGTCCCAGCACCAGCCGTTTCCGGGCGGCCAGAGCATCGACGTTGATTTGCTGAAGGCCATACGCTGCGACGGTGCCCAGACCATCCTTGATGCTGTTGGCTACGGTCCCGGCACTCTGGAGGAAATGGAACGCTTCGTTGAAAAGCATAAGATGGCGCGACCGGGAACTTCAAGGTACAGAGAGGTCGAGCGGATGGAGGCGGCTCTGCCGTTTATGCGTTCGCTTCAATGGAGGTGAGAAAATGCAAATCGAGATCAGAGACATCACGCCCGAAGAGGCTGCTCCGTACGGAGGCAACGCCAGCGCCGTTCTGACAGGACGAAAAACGGTCGTGTTCACCGATGCCGACGGCAATGTTGGAAAGCTCTACATGAAAGAGGAGGACATTGACCTGCTCGGAAAGCAATATATCGCCGAGAACTCGACGCTGGAGTACAGCAAAGTTTGCGGAGAATGGTTCCCGAAGGTGTCATGGAACGCATATAAGAACGACCCGCAGAGAAACCCGCCGAAGACCATCGACGTAGAGTTCGTTTGCGACATGGAAGGCGAAAGCACAGAAATCTGGCGCAGGCTCGACACCGGCGGCTACCTCATGCGCCAGCTTTGCAGAGAGCCGTTCGCCCGCTGGCTGACCTGCTATAAGCGTCAGGGATGGTGGGAAGACGGAAATCGTATCCGTCCGAACATCACGTTCCGACACGGGAAGCAAACCGAGAAGGTGCGGTACGACGACTGGAATGAAACGGCCGCGTACAGCGACACCTTCAATCCGAATTTTAGGGAGGGATAAAGATGCCTGAAGTAAAATTGATGACGCCGCTGTTCGACGGCGGTATGTATAATCGCACCGGCCGTCGGATGCGAGCCGTGTTCATCAAGGAGGTTGCCGACGGGACCACGACCTATCGGCTGTGGCGCAAGGACGGAAAGCCTGAGATAGAGTACCCGCGGCGCGACAATGACCGCTATATACTGCACGTTGAGGTGAACAGTTACCTGATCCCGTTGCGCATGACGGAGTTCCAGATGATCGACAACTGCGGCTACCTGCCCGCGGTGAACGAACTGTACGGCAGCAAGGAAGGGCGGGTCGCCTTCTTCAATGAGCTGAGAGAACGGGACGGGTGGAACCAGCCGACCAGCGTGTCCGAGGCAATGAAGCGAGAGGAAGAAGTCGTTACGCGCCTTGGGAGCCAGCCTGAGAGGTGGGTTGCCAGCATCAGTAAGCAACTTGCAAGCCACGTTAAGTTCTATCTCCAGAGCGAGAAGAACGGCGGCCTGACGCATCCCGATTATGTCGGAGCCTGCGTCTTGAACAAGTTAGGCGAGTGCATGAAGCTGTCTGAGGCCCATCAGGAGTACATCCAGAAAGAGAAAGAAAAAATAGCTGCAGAAGAGGCAGAGAAGCGACGCCGAGAGGCTGAGGAGATAAATGCGAAGGCAAAGCAGGAGTTCGAGGCGGCCGTCAAAATCATCCGAGAGGGCGGACGCCTGAGCAACGACCGCATCGACTACCGTGTGGGGGATGTCGGGCACAACGAGCCGATTGTTTTGTTTCTTATGCGTCGGTACAAGGTGGACGTTCCCCTGAGAACGCAGGGATGGATCTGCAGCAAGCTGGCGAACGTCACCATCAAAGACGGCAGGTGCGACGGCCTGCAGTATTACAAGGCCAAGGGCGCTACCTGCTCACAGCGGTTTTTCGACTGCATGAACGAGCTGGTTCAGAAGGTAATTCAGGAGGAAGCAAAATGATTACGATGGAAAACACCAGAGAGCTGATCGACTTCGAGTATTATGGCAAGTCCTACCGGATGGCCCCGGAAGAAATCGAGGCGGCGTACCGGTATCAGGAGATGCAGTATCGCAAAGCGGACGCGCTCCGTATGCTGACCTCGTATGCGTTCGGTATCGAAGATCTGGACGCCGTTTCCGACGAAGACCGAGCCGAATACGAGAAAGAGTTTGAAACCAGTTACGGCATCACCTTCGAGGAGGCTAAGGAGAGCATCCCTGTGATCGTGAGCTACTTCTTCCAGAAGGCCGATTGCAACGTCGGCGAAAATACGACTTGGTATGAAGCCATCGAGGCGGTGTTCGGAGGGAATTGAAATGGAGACTGAAAGCAAGAGATGGAAACTGGGTGACGATGTGAGCGCCGACGATAACATCCTCGACGGGTTCACGTTCAGGGATCTGATTCTGGCTGTGCATTGCAACTGCGAGAACATTACGCCCGAGGCCGTCCGCAGAGAAGCGGCCGAGATTTTGGAGGAGCGGATGCAGGACTACCGCTTCTTGCTCCGAAACAACATCGAGGAAATCATGACTGAGGCCAAGAAGGGACGTGCACAGTATGAGTAACTGCATGACGTCGGACTCAATGTGGGAGCAGACGACGCTCTTCGCGCCTCCGCCCATCACGGGAACACCGGCCATTAGTCTGTTCGACAACACGACGCACAGCTCGGAGAAACCGAGCGAGTGGATGAAGCGGCTTGTGCCAGACGGCGAATATGTGGTCATGGTCGGCGCCCATCCGTTGGTGATGCGGAAGACGAAGCTGACAGCGGACGAGGTTCCTGAAGGACACCAGTTCTACCATTACCTGATTGACGGCGCTGTGTACGCCGGCGTTTTCGTAGGAAAGGAGAATGCAGAATGATTGGAAAAGGAAAGGCCCTCATCGTGCATGACGACTGTATGGTTTCACGGGTGGCCCATCGGCTCGAAGAACTTTGTGGCGAGATTGAAGTGTGCCAGAGCATCCTCAAAAATGCCCCCGACCTGCCTGCGGAATACCGCCGCGTCAACAAAGAGCAGGCAAGGCAGCGGCTTGAGTTGGCGCGGTGGAATCTCGATGATCTGCTGGAGGACATCGAGGACGGCATCGTTGCGCGAGAGCTGAAGCGCATCTACAACGAATATTGCAGAGGTGTGAACGATGGCGAGGTTTGATGATCTGTGCGCTGACTTCCAGAAGCGCAAGCCCCGCGGGCCCATCACCGCGGAGGTTCCGTGGTTCAATGTTCCTCTGGAACTGCAGAAGGGCAACGAGAGCGTAAATGACGTTCTCAGGAAGTACCTGAAGGACTTCGATCTGGAATACCTGAACGAGATGGGAACCGTGTGGTTCCTCTACCATGATCTGTGGAAGTGCTGCACCCACGAAATCAAGGATGGGAAAATCCACTTCTACATGGCCTGTTTCGATTACTGAGGAGGACGATATGTACTTAATGGGAAGCGACGAATACGAGTGCGACATCTGCGGGTTCCACGAAAAGTGGGATGCGCACGATGACCACCGTGGGGATCTGTGGGAGTGCGAACGGTGCGGGAAACATTTCTGCACGAACTGTTTCAAGAAAGCCTGCGGTGAGGAGGATTTCAGAAAGATGCTGTCCGAAACGGACAACGTGCTTTGCCCTGAGTGCTGGCAGAACCAGCCGCAGGAGAAAGAGTTCATCATCAACATCCGCGAGACACTTGAAACACAGGTGGCGGTGGAGGCAGAAAGCGAGGAGGCGGCCCTGCGAGAAGCTGAACGCCGCTGGAAAAATGGCGAGTATATCCTCGACGCTGATAACTTCCAAGGAGTTGACTTCTGGGCAGCAGACCATCCGCCCGTCAAATACATTGACGCGCAGGAAAAAATCGACTGGTTCGAGCTGTTCCTGAGTCGGATGCGGGACTATTCAGACGGCGAGGTTTGGGGAAACGGCGACGAGCTGATGTGTAAGACGGAAGCCATTGCGGACGCCATGTGCGACCTGCTTTTCCAGCTCTACGCCGCACAGGGCGAAGAAGTTGTTTTTCATACCGGGTATTACGACCCGGTAGAAGATGCACGGTCTGGCGAAGAAGACAGATGCACCGGATGGTGGTATGTGGACTGCGATTGAGAGGAGCGCGAAGAGGCGGAATGAATGTGCCGAAGTATATCCGCGAGAAGATGCACCGGATTGCACTCTACGCAGGAATGGCAAGCAATCTTGACCGTGAAGTGGGACTCTGGTTGGAACGGAACGGGATAGATGTGGAGAAATTGAGCGATGGCAGCGGCGGTGGTTACGAAGAACTCAGCTACGGTAATGACGTAACGGATGAACTGTGCGCCCAGATAGAGCAGATGGAGGCGTAACAATGGAAGTAAAACTGAAGACCTGCCCGTTCTGTGGCGCAGACAATAAGCCTATGGGCGCAATCATGAGAACAGCAAACCGTGGAGAGTGGAAGCACTGGTATAACGGGTGCGTTCTTTCCGGTTTTGTAATTAAGGCGGACAAAATCGAAGCATGGAACAGGAGGGTGTGCGATGACAACTGAGAAAACCGGCGCTACGGCAGAAAGGTTTCTGCCCGAGAGCGAAGTGCGGCGGGTTGTGAACGACGGCAGGAACTTCCCGTTTGCCACGATTTGCACCCAGCGGGCGGTCGGCGAGGCCATCGAACAGATTCCGAGAGTAAATGTGAAGACAATCCGGTACGGCCGGTGGCTGGACGGGCATTGCACAGCCTGCGGATGGGAAATTCCTGACCGCGTCTCGTATGATGGCTACGAAGACGAAGCGTGGGAGCTTACACCGTACTGCCCGATGTGCGGCGCTGAAATGCAGGAGGAGCGGTAATGGCTGACAACTTCGACAAAGCAGCCGATTTGGCCGCACGTCTGAGAGAGGCCGCAGACTCGGAAGACAGCAAGGGAGCTGAGAGCCTGATCCGAGTAGCAAAAGAGGCTGCAGAAATGCTGGAGAATCAGGCGTACATCATTCTTGGTGTCATGCACAGCGTTGACAAATGGCTGGACGGCAAGGAGTTGGAACAGGACGAAGTCAACCGAGCGGCGACCATGCGAGAGAAGACGCTCCGCATCATCGAGAGCCGACCGGAACAGATCCACGCGCACCTTGTCATCGACTGGCTGGGAGATACGCATTGTTCCAACTGTGGAGAGGACGTGAATTGCACAGAGCCGTTCTGCCAGCATTGTGGCGCACGACTCGACGAACCGGAAGTAAAGGAGTATTGAGATGGAGAAATACGCGAAGAGGCTGCAAGACATCATCAATGAGCAGGATTTTTGCTTTGAGCCTGAGGAGATCAGAACGGTCGAAAAGGCGCTCGGAGTTCTGAAAAAGTACGAGGACGCTGACATCCCAGCCGAAGCCTGCGTGGAATACAGAAAGTTCGAGGACGAGCTGATCCGCGACGGTATGAGTCTTCAGCACGTTCTCGACCTGCTCAAAGCGGAGAGGGAGGGGCGTCTGAAGGTCAGACCCGAAAGCCTCGGCCAATGTTGCGGCCGGTGCCACCACTTCCTCAGAGAGCCTATGAAAGCGTCAGGCATCTGCGAGGTTCGCAAGAACAAGCACTACCCGCGAGCTGGGACGCCGCTTTATTGCTGTCAGTCGAAAAAAGCCTGCCTTGACTTCGACGAGCGCGGCGAGCGGCCCATCCGGTATCAGGAGGCATGACGATGGAGCGCCTGACGATACGAAACAGCGACGGCACGGTATCTCAGCCGACCGGCACGACGGTCGAAGCCGTGTTCTACCGGTTGGCCGACTACGAAGACACCAACCGGGAGCCTGCCGAGATCCGCAAGCTGGAACGGGAATACCGCACGGCCGTCAATGAACTGTGCTATATGTGCGGTAAGTACAAGCAGGAACACGAAGGAGCCTGCAGCGGATGCCGGTGGAAAAAACCTGTGTGATAGGAGGTAGCCTGAATGGCAAGAGGACGGCAGCAAAAGTGGATATGCCTTGACTGCGGAGCTGCCTTTGCCGTGCAGGGCATAGCACCGAAGATGTGTTGCGCCTGTGGGTCTGCGAGACTTGGACGGGCGCCGAGCCTTGAACTGGCCGAGAACTTCGCGGAGAAGCGAGTTGAGCTGGAGCGGATCTGCCGTGAGCTGAACGGCGCCTATGGCCGATACGCTTCGCTGAAGACTCGGTACGACGAGATCATGGCCTACTGGAAGCAGCAGAAACGGCGTGGATATATCACGCCAGAAGAGTATCAACAACTGGCCGAGGAGTTCATTGGAGCGCGGCCAGCGGAAAATAAGGAGGATGAAACAAATGGCAAAAATCCCTGAGAATGTGCTGAATGTGCTGGGCGAGTGTAGAGCGGACGGAAACCTGCTTTACCTACCGAGTGTTCAGCTTGACCGCAAGACTTACACGGAGGTCAACAAGGTTCTGGAGAACATGGGCGGCAAGTGGAACCGAAAGGCAAAAGCCCACGTCTTCGCCGAGGATGACGATGTGGCGGAGATGCTGGAGAACGTCCTGCTCACGCAGGAAGTAAAAGACCTGAAGCGCGAGTATCAGTTCTTTCCGACACCTCGCGCTGTTGCCGAGCGTATGTGCGAGATGGCCGAGATCGACAGCGCATCCGAGGTACTGGAGCCGTCCTGCGGCAACGGCCAACTGGCGGATGTCATTTGGGAGCATTTGCCCGCCGGTATGTGCTGTATCGAGCTGAACACCGACATGAAGCGGTATCTGTCCGAGAAGCCCTATGGCGTGAACTACCGCGATTTTCTGGACGTGACGAAGAAGGAAATCGGCACTATCAACCGCGTCGTGATGAACCCGCCCTTTACGCGCCATCAGGACATCGACCATGTGCGTCACGCCTACGATCTGCTGGATGCCGGCGGCGTTCTGGTTGCCATCATGTGCGAGAGCACGTTCTTCCGCAGCGATAAGAAGTCCGTAGAGTTCAGAGACTTCCTCGACAACGTGTATGCTCAGACGATCAAGCTGGAGCCGGGGGCGTTCCGCGAAAGCGGCACAGATGTTGTTACCCGCATCGTCAAGATCAGAAAGCCGCTGTAAGACCCGAATAGAGCGATTCCAGCCGAGGGCGGCAATACTTTCATCATTGCGTGATGCTTCAGAGGATGTAGAGCCTTGCTCTACCCTCTGGTTGCCACTTGGCTAATTCAAAATACCGCAAAGAAAGGAGGCGCGGCCATGAGCAAAGCGGTAGGCTTCCACATCGACGTGAAGCCGGTATCGGTCACATTTACTTGCCCGCACTGTGGCAGAGAAGTCACGGTTCCGTGGCGAGAACTCGATGTCCCTGAGTGCTGGGGCGACGACTGGGGCTACGTCGAATGCCCCGACTGCGAAACGGAGGTGAAGTTGGGTGACTACGAGTACGACTGAAATGCCGAAGCTGCGGCTTGGAGATTGGGTATCATGCAGCGCATACATCAGACCGAGCGGCAACCACTTCGAGATCGACAACGAAGACACGGGAACGGCGCTACTGTGGAGGAAAGACGCAACGGAGGGCGAGGAGATTGAAGATTACGAGTCCTGCGAGAAGTTCGTCACGAAAACGGCTTTGTTCACCGGAGTCTTCGTCGGCGTGACATGGCTCTGCACGGAATTGTTCTGCGAATGGAACGAACCTCCGTATGGAAGAAGCGGCTTCCAATGCAGCTCAATCAATCCGAAACCGTTTGCCATCGTCTACTACGCTGAAAACAAGAAGCGGCTGGTGCCGATGGACGGCATTGAGAAGGTGGAGCGATGAATTACTACGAAATCTACGACCGATACAGCGGCGAGCTGCTGACCAGAGGCAACGCGGCTGAGTGTCGAAAAGTCCTCGGATGCGCCAGCCTTGACAGCTTCTACGCTTTGGCAAATCGGGCGCGGCGGGGGATCAACAAAAAATATCGGGTCGTCATCAAAAAAGGCGGGCAGGTAGACTACCCCGTGCTCGGTAAGGATGACCCGCTTTACCAGAAGGAGGGATAGCAAGTGGCAAAACTGAAACCGATCCTGTTCAACACGGCGATGGTGCAGAAAATTATGGCCGGTGAGAAGACCGAGACACGGCGCGTAGTTCTCCCGCAGCCTGAAGGCGCACGGTTCGTCCTCGACTGCGATGAAGAGAACCGGACGTTCGACCTGATGTGCGGAAACAACGGGGCTGGCGGTATCTTCCGCGACTGGGCAGAGACCGTCAAGCCGAAGTTCTGGTTCGGCGACGTGCTCTATATCAGAGAGACATGGCGTGTCCAGTCTGCGCACCGCTTCGAGGCGGATGCAAAGATCGAGTTCCGAGCAGGTGGCCCGCTCGGGAAAATCCAGTTCCCCGGCGGACACTCCGACTCGGAAGCCAGAGAGGCGTTTGACCAGTTTATCGCTAAGTGGAGTACCGACTCCAAGTGGAACCCCTCGATTTTCATGCCAAAAGAGGCGGCGAGGACATTCCTGAAAATCGCGGACGTTTCCGTGGAGAGGCTCGGAGACATCAACGGCGGCGGGTTGAAGGCTGAAGGCATTGACCAGAACCAGCCGTACAGAGCGATGCGCATGGATTTTCGGGATCTCTGGAACAGCACCATCTCTGCAGACCAACTCGACGAGTTGGGATGGTATGCGAACCCGTGGGTCTTCGTCTACAAGTTCCAGCAGATCGGCAGAGAGGAGGCGCTGGCATGAGACGAGGGGTTATCGTGAAGACGCTGAGGTGCTGTGCTGAGCTGAACTGCAGGGAATGCCCGCTGGAGAAATTAAGAGAGGGCAGAGGATGCACGACGAAACTGGCAAAGGAGGTGCTGGAGCAGATGCAGGCAGACGACGCAGAGCGTCGGAAGCAGTATGCGCAGACGTTGCCGAAGGCAATCGCCATCGACTTTGACGGTTGCCTTTGTGCAAACGCATACCCGGACATCGGCGCCCCAAACTGGGAGATTATCGGCGCAGCGGCGGCAGAGCAAATCGCCGGTGCGGGCCTCATTCTCTGGACGTGCCGAGAGGGAGAACTACTTGAGAACGCGCTCGAAGCCTGCGCCAGATGGGGCCTGCATTTCGACGCCGTAAACGACAGCTTGCCGTCGTGGAAGAAGTTTTACGGGAACGACACCCGCAAGGTCGGCGCGACTGAGTATTGGGACGACAAAGCATACCGAGTTCAGAACGGGAAGCTGATGAAGGAGGCCGCACATGAAATGGTTTGACAGGCTGAAGGCAAAAATTATCCATGCGCTCGGCGGCCTGACACGCGCAGAGGTGATGTTTCCTGCACCTGTCGTGCAGGTTCTCCATTACGACATCGAGACGGTCAGGACGGTGAAGATCGTGCCTGCCTTTGCCAGAACGCACGAGGCTGAAATGGAGAAGATGCTCCGAGCGGAGACCGCGCACAACATCGCGGAATATGTGATGGAACATGATGCTGTCGTTTATGAGAGGCGGGAAGAAGAGAACAACGACCTGCAGCTCTCGGCGACCTTCCGGTTCCTTCAGCCGCACGAGGGGGAGTGGAAGATATGAGAAATTGCGCACAAATCGGCATCGACGACGAAATCTTCGTTGACAGCTTTGCGGGCGGTGGTGGCGCATCGACGGGCATGGAGGTTGGCCTCGGCATTACGGTTGCAGCGGCTATCAACCACGACCCTGCGGCGATCCTAATGCACAAGACGAACCATCCGTACACGGAGCATTATCAGGCGTCCGTCTGGGATGTAGACCCGCGCGACGTATGCCGCGGGCGTCCCGTGGGTGGAGCGTGGTTCTCACCCGACTGTAAGCATTTCAGCAAGGCAAAGGGTGCAGCTCTCGTTGATAAGAAAATCCGCGGTCTTGCGTGGATCACCCTGAGATGGGCTGCTCTGGTGCGGCCACGAGTGATTTTCCTCGAAAACGTCGAAGAGTTCCAAACGTGGGGGCCAGTCAGAAAAGGAAAGCCCGTGAAGAAGCTGGCTGGCACGACGTTCAGGAAGTTCATAGGTCAGCTTCGAGACCTCGGCTACGAGGTTGAGTGGCGCGAGTTGGTGGCGGCCGATTATGGCGCACCGACCAGCCGCAAGCGATTTGTTCTGATTGCCCGTTGCGACAGCCAGCCCATCGTGTGGCCTGAACCGACCCATGCTCCGCGTGACAGTGAAGCCGTGAAGAGCGGCCGGCTGAAACCGTGGCGCAGCGCGGCAGAGATCATCGACTGGAGCCTGCCTTGCCCGTCCATCTTCGACACCAAGGAAGAAATCAAGGAGCAGTACGGTTTGAAGGCGGTGCGGCCTCTGGCAGACAACACCATGCGGCGCATCATCCGCGGCGTGGATAAGTTCACCATCAAGAGCGGCCAGCCGTACATCGTCCCGACTGGCTATGGCGAACGAAAGGGACAGGCCCCACGGGTACACGACATCGTGGAACCGCTGCCTACGGTGGTCGGGAGTGGCAAGCATAACCTCTGCAAGCCGGTGCTGGCGCCGTTCACGGCGACGAACACCAGCAACAGCGTCGGAGCACCTGCTGGTGATCCGGTGCATACCGTGACGACCGCGGGGAACCAGATGCTTGTGACCCCATATCTGGCCGAGTGTAACCACGCAGGAGGCGGCCACGTCGCCGATGCGAGAGACTCATACAAAACCATTACCGCCAAGCACACGGGCGGTATCGTGGCGCCATCGCTCATCCAGTACCATACTGAGCAGACAGAAAACGTCCGAGCCTCTGGCCTCGGCGCTCCGATTCCCACCGTGGACGCCTCGAACCGCTACGGCCTGACCTGTGCAAATCTGGTGAAGTATTACAGCGGTGTGGTTGGTGAGAAGATGGAAGAGCCGCTTCCGACGGTGACGGCCATCGACCACAATGCGGTGTGCGCGGCTCATGTGGTGAAGTTCAAGGGGGACAATTTGGGAAGCAGCCCTGCAGAACCGATGCAGACCGTAACGGCAGGCGCGGGCCAGAAAAAGGCTTGCGGCGGAGGAACCTTCGCCCTCTGCGACACGCTGCTTTGCAAGGCTGGCCCGGACGAGAGCCTGTACCGCTGGCCGCTGATCCGCGACCTGCTGAACCGATACTGCGGCTATGAGCTGGCCGACGACGACCTGCTGCTTTTGAGCATCGGCGGGACGCTCTACTTCATCGCAGACATTGGCCTGCGGATGCTCTCCCCGAGAGAGCTTTACAATGCGATGGGGTTCCCGCCCGATTACATCATCGACCGCGATTACATGGGCAACCCGTACCCGAAGAACGAACAGGTCGCCCGCTGTGGCAACGCCGTTTGCCCGCCGATGGCTGCGGCTGTTGCAAGGGCAAACTTCCCCGAATACGTCGCCAAAGTAGGCGACACCATCACGACAATGGCCGCCCTGCTGGACATGGTGGCGGTGTAGAAAGGAGCAAGACATGGACAAAAAGAAATTGATGGAGCTGGCAGAGCGGTATCAGTGCAAGGCTGACACGGCGTTCCAGAACTATCAGGAGACTGGCATTACCAGTTACGACACGGCCAGACGGAACAACGAGGATATGGCGGAGGCGTTGCGAATGGCTGCCTCTGCCAAGGAAGACCACGACCGGATGATCCATCTGAGAGGGGTGCTCAGCCAACTGGCGTGGCGGGCTGCGGAGGCAAACCGTGCAAGCGAAGAGGACCGGCCTCGGAAGATGCAGGCGGTGCTCGGAGAACTGCTGTCTGCGGCCCGTATGCAGGGCTTGATCCGCGACGAAGGAGGTGATTTCAAATGAAAATCGTCATCGTGCATCACCTGAACGATGCGCAGCACTACCTTTTCGGAGTACCAGAGGAGAGAGACTTGAAGAAGGATGATCTGGTGCTGGTGCGCAACAGCCGAGGCGAGGTGCCGGCGGTCTGCGTCTGCGACAGCTTCAGCGTCCCCGAAAACGTGCTTGAGCAGTTGCAGAAAATGTACGGCGGGAAGACCCTGAAGTGGGTCATCGGAAGCGTTGAGTTCCTGCGCTGGGAGCAGGAGAAGGAGGAAGCGAAATGAAAAAGTATGTGCCCATTGTGACCGACGACCCGCAGGACAATGTGGAGGCGGCGCTGAACTTGGTGTTCATCAAGGACGAAGAGGTTTACGTCCGCGGCTATGGGCCGGCGCCTGACTTCTCAGACGCGACCCTGAACAACGTGACGCGGGACATTCTGCAGAAGTACAGCCCCGAAACCTTGGAGAACGTACGCCTCAAAGACGATTTGGAGCTTTCGTGTGCGACCTCTGAGTGGCTGTTCGACGGCATTGATACGATTGAGGGCGTGGTTGCCCTGCTCTACACGATGGCGTGGGCCTTCGCAGAGACCAGAGAGCGCCTGCGGATGTACGAGGAGACGCGCCTCTCTCCGATGGCTCTGAAAGACCGGCTGATCGCGCCGTTCCAGAACGATATGTTCGCTATGGTCTGGGGAGCGTTCAAGAAGCTGTACCCCGACAAGGAGTGCGAGATCTACTGGGAGCCGAAGATCCGCGACGAAGAGGACGGCAAGCCCGTGTATGGCCTGACCGACTTTGCTGATGATGGTTCTGTTGCCGTCTTCGTCAAGCCGAGCCTTGAGGTTGCGGACGCGGTTGAGATCCTTGCGCATGAGCTCGCCCATGTGGCGGTCGGCATTGAGCACGACCACGACGAGGTATGGCAGGAGGCGTTCGACAAGATTTTCGAGGAGTACAATCGCATCGGAAATCAGATGTTTCCCAACGGAGAGCAGTGCGTGATGGACGACCCTGATGAAAAGTGAGCTGCGGTTTTCGTGGCCTGATACTGGAGAGCTGTCGGTGCGGATCAACGGAAACGAGTCGGCAGCTCTCCGTTTCTTTCCGTCGGAAGAGGCCATCATAGACGGTCTGCGTAAAAACGGCGTAGAGGCCGCGTACGGCGATTTTGCAGATACCAACCCACACACCCACGGAAGCGAAACAGACGCGCTCCTGACGATTTCTGGCGATTCCTGACGGTGTCCTGACTTCACAATCACATTTACTGGTGGTATAATCACAAATACAGAGGCTTTGCGAACGCTTTTGGTCTCTTTGATAACGGAGGGAATGACTATGACAACAGGCGAGCACGGTGGCTACGAGGCCGCCGCACGACAGTACAACGACTGCATCCGCGCCGGCCAGATCGCGCAGGCGGTCGAATGGCTGATGGAGATGGCTGAGATCCTTGAGAGCGAGAAGCGATACACCGATGCCCTGAAGCTGGGAATGCTGACGTTCTACTTTGCCACGAGCGGCGTGTACGCTGAGCCGGTCATTGAGGATCACCTCGCAAAGCAGGTGTGCCGCGTAGTCTGGGAGACGGGCCTGACGCTCCATGAACGCGAGGAGCTGTTCCTCGACACGATACGCGACGACACGCTGCCAGAGCATATCATGTCAGCCAAGGACTGCGCATACATCTTCGACGTCTGCGCCGCCGGCAGGGTGGAGGACGCGCGAGAAATGCTGGGCCGATTCGTGACGGCTCAAGCGGCAAAGTAAATACAGAAGCGGAAAGCAAAAAGAGGCACGGACGTTGCTCTCGACGCTCGCACAGGGCCCGTAACAACTCCCCACCCATGAGAGCAGCCGACAGTGCCGCTATGAATGAAGTCTTTACCCCGGTGTACGAGTGCCAATACATCACGAAGGAGTAAAGAAAATGAACAGAAATCTGAACGAGGCAATTTTCGACATCGCAAAGGTGGAAGCCATCATGTTTGCTTTCGAGAATACCTATCTGGAGCTGGATGTGGCGCCGGCTGACAGAGCGCGAGCCGACATGGCGACGGACGCCTTCTATGCCCTCTGGGACGCCATCAGGAAGGTGTCGGATGACCTCGACCGTCTGGCTGGAGATTGCCGAGTGGTGGATGCCATCTACGCCGTCAACGATGTGCGGCGGCGTGTTGGCACCTTGAAAACCGAAGACTGAGTAGGAGAGAGGCCGGGGATTTCCCGGCCTCTTTGCTATTCTTGCCACAAAATATGTATAACATATTGACTTCGAGGTACAATGTGGTATAATATACTCAAAGAAATTAAAGGAGTGATTTCAGATGGCGAAAGTATCGACCAGCATTTCCATTGACGCCGACGTGAAAGCACAGGCTCAAGCTCTGTTCGCAGACTTCGGACTCGACCTGTCCACCGCAATCAACATCTTCCTGCGGCAGTCGATCCGTGAGAATTGCATCCCGTTTTCCATCCAGCGCGAGGTTCCCAACGCGGACACCATTGCAGCTATGCGGGAAGCTGATGACATGGTGAACCACCCTGAGCAGTACGAGACCTTCCACAGCATGGAAGACCTGAAGAGGGCTTTGGAGGCATGAAGTACGATGTGAGGATGTCCACCCGCTTCAAGAAGGATATGAAGCTGGTGCAGAAACGTGGGTACGACCAGAGGCTTATTTTCGAGGTGATCGAACTGCTTGCCAACGGCATGAAGCTCGACGAGAAGTACAAAGACCACCTCCTGACCGGCGATTACGGCGGTTTCCGTGAGTGCCATATCACGCCTGATTGGCTGCTGGTGTACCAGTACAGGGAGCAGGAGCTTTTGCTGCTGCTGTCCAGAACTGGAACCCACAGCGACCTGTTCTGAACTATGGAGCAGGCGGCGATGACGTACAAGGGGTATTCGGCAAGGCCCGAATACTCCGCCGAGGACGGGGTCTTCTTCGGAAGGCTCCTCGGCATCAACGACTTAGTGAACTTCGAGTCCGCAAATGCAGAGGGCTTGGAGGAAGAGTTTCATAAGGCGGTGGACGACTATCTGGTGTTCTGCTCCGAAATAGGGAAGCAGCCAGAAACGCCCGACGCCTGAACGCGAAAGAAAGATTGCAGAGTGGGGCGCGGCGGTCTTGACTGCTGCGCCTTGCATCTGTAAAGTATGGAGGAAGCGATGAATTACTATGCAGAAAATCCGAAAATCACGCTTCGCGTGAGCATCGGTGATGCCATGCTCCTGCGCTGATCGCTGATTTTTGCAAAATTTCCAAATGATTTTCCCGGTTTATACGGCTTTTCTTCGATTATCTATTGAAATCACAGAAAAAATTGAGTATAATATTAGTGCTCATTTTTCAAAACAGGAGGATCATTCCAATGATCAATATTACGAAGGACACCATCATCGGTGATATTCTGGACGTCGCACCTCAGACTGCGCCCATTTTCCTGTCCATCGGCATGCATTGCCTGGGCTGCCCCTCTTCCCGCGGCGAGACCGTGGAGGAGGCCTGCATGGTCCACGGCATCGACGTGGACAAGCTGCTGGCTCTGGTGAACGAGGAAGCCAACAAGGCTCAGTAATTGCACCACATGACAGGACGCATACGGGATACCGTATGCGTCCTGAACCATGCCTGGAACGAACGGACAAAACCACCGGAAAGGGGAGAGACCATGCGGGCGCTGGAATTGCCGCCCCGACTGCGGCTGATTGCCGGGTGGGTGCCTGAGGGCGCGTATCTGGCCGACGTTGGCACCGATCACGGCTATCTCCCTACGTGGCTGCGGCTTCAGGGAAAGATCCGGGGAGCAGTGGCCAGCGATCTGCGGCCCGGCCCGTTGGAGCGGGCCAAGGTGACCGGATCGCTCTACGGTACGGACAACATTGAATACCGGCTCTGCAATGGCCTTGCCGGGATCCGCCCCTCTGAGGTGGACACCGTTACCATTGCGGGGATGGGAGGGGAGACGATCCTCTCAATCCTGAAGGCCGCACCGTGGACGGCGGACGGACAGCACACGCTGCTGCTGCAGCCCCAGTCCCATGAGGAAATGGTGCGGCAATATCTGACGGAAAACGGTTTTACCATCACGCGGGAAGCACTGGTCCGCGACCGGGGAACCCTGTACACTGTGATGGAGGCCAAGGCGGGGAAAATGGAACTGTCCCTCAGTCAGGTCTGGGGCGGCGTAGGGCTGGCCCACGATCCGCTGGCGGATCGATACATCGTTGAAAAAATCGTCCGCACGCAGATGGCACTGGCGGGAGCGAAACGCTCTACCCGGCTGCAAGCGCGGACGGAGGAACTGCGGGAGATTTTGACCGCGTTATTACGGGCAAGAGAGGAGTGGCGCCATGCCAACCGTCGCACAAATTGAACAGGCGTTATTCCAGCTGGCCCCCAAGGATCTTGCGTTCGATTGGGACAACGTGGGGCATCTGGAAGGCAGCCCCAATCAAGAGGTCCAGCGGGTGCTGGTGGCGCTGGACGTGACGGAGAATGTGGTCTCCGAAGCGGAAAAGCTGGGCTGCCAGCTCATCGTGTCCCACCATCCGCTGATGAACGTCCGCTGGCATCAGGCGGAGATGCAGACCCTGCGGCCCGACCGCTATCTGGGCCGTCTGCTGCGGAGATTGGTGAAAGCGGATATTTCTGTGATCTCCGTGCATACAAATCTGGATATTGCCCCCGGCGGCGTCAACGACGCACTGGCCGAGGCGCTGCGGATCGAGGACCCTGGGCCTATGCCGGGGGATGAGACCGGCCTCTGCCGTGTGGGACGGCTGCGAAACCCTGTAAAGCTATCTGACTTTGCGGGTGAGGTATGCAAGGCGTTACACGCCAACGGCGTACGCTATGCCGGGGACCGGCCGGTAGAATATATAGCGGTGGGCGGCGGCGCCTGCGGCGACGAGATCGACGCGGTGATCGCGGCAGGCTGCGACACCTTTGTCACGTCGGATCTGACGTATCACCAGTTTTTAGACGCCGCTCCCAAGGGCATCAACCTCATCGACGCGGGGCATTTCCCCACGGAGGACCCGGTCTGCGCGAAAATCGTCGCCTATCTGGAGAAGGAATTTCCCCAGCTTATAATCATAAAATCGACTTCTCACAAGGAAGTCATCCAATATTTTGTTGAAGGAGAATAACTACTATGTCCGGACATTCTAAATGGCATAACATTCAAAAGACCAAGGGCGCTGCTGACGCCAAGCGTTCCGCCGCATTCACCAAGATCGCCAAGGAGATCATTGTTGCCGTCAAGGAAGGCGGCGGCTCCGGCGACCCTGCCAACAACTCCCGCCTGGCTACCGTGATCGCCAAGGCCAAGGCCGTCAACATGCCCAATGACAACATCAAGCGCACCATTGATAAGGCGCTGGGTGCCGGAAACACCGAGAACTTTGAGGCTGTCACCTATGAGGGCTACGGTCCCGGCGGTGTGGCCGTCATCGTGGACGCTCTGACCGACAACCGTCAGCGTACCGCTCCCGAGGTTCGTCACGCCTTTGATAAGTGCAACGGCAATCTGGGCGCGCAGGGCTGCGTGTCCTGGAGCTTTGACCGGAAGGGTGTGATCGTCATTGACAACGAGGACCAGGAGCTGGACGAGGACACCGTTATGATGGATGCCCTGGAGGCCGGCGCCGCCGACTTTGAGGCTGACGGCATGGTCATGGAAGTCCGCTGCGAGCCCGATGACTTCAACACTGTGGTCAAGGCGCTGGAGGACAAGGGCTACACCTTCCTCTCCGCCGACATCGCCATGGTGCCCCAGAACTACATCACCCTCACGGATGAGGGCGACCTGAAGAATATGCAGAAGCTCATTGATATGCTGGAGGACAACGACGATGTCCAGAACGTCTGGCATAACTGGGAGAACGAATAACGGAATCTTTCTGACATAAAACAGGCCGGTTTTCAAAAAAACAGCAGTTTTTTGTAATCAATAAATTTTTGACTGCGACATACATCAAATTTGCTGTGACATACGTTCGTCCTCCAATTGCGACATACAAAAGGAGGAATCCGTATGGAAATCGGTATGGCAGCAAAAGAATATCTGATTGAGATTGAGGTTCGGAAGTATACGCCTAAGACGATTAGGAGTTACCGAAATAACCTCAATCCGATGACCTCTGGAAAGATGTTGCATAAATTAAAAACGGTTGACATAAAGCGGTGGTGTTCCATTCGGAACACCACCGCTTTTCTATTTTGGCAAATCTTTATGTAACAAGGGATAGCGTTGTTACTAATGCAACGCTTTTCGGGAGTTCACATAATTCTGGTATGAAAAAACCTACTTCTTCCCCAAGACCTCCCGCCGCACATAGTCGAAGGCGGCGTCCTCTCCCTGATCCCGGAGGACGATCAGGATGGTCTCCAGCAGTTCCGAGGTGGCCGGATGCATGAGCAGCCGCTTCATTTTGCCATACTGGAAAAACTGGTAGGGGTCTCCCGGCTGAAAGTCCTGACCCCGGTAGACCTTGCTGGCGGCCAACCGGTCGCAGAACATCTCCGCCACATATTTTTTCGGCATCTCCACGCCGGAAATGCCGCTGCCGTCCATGCTGTAGTCCGTCCAGTATTCAAAGTGGTGGCGGTTGCGGCCCTTATGGTGCATCCAGGAGGCGCTGTAGCCGATGTCCCGGCGCTGGGCGTCATTGGGGCTGCGGTCTCCCTGAAAATATTTGACGCCGGCCCAGAACTCCACCGGAGAGAACTTGGACAGATCGTGGGTCAATCCCTGCCAGTATAGCCCCAGACGGAAACAGTGCTGCCGCACCAGCCGCCGATGGCGCTGGACCGTTTTCAGATGCCGCCAGAAATCCACACACTTCACCTCATGAACAGAATAGAAATACTATATCATATTCCAACAGAAAAAACGAGGA
>PPYE01662119.1_pt1 | contig 19288 bp, 18 predicted proteins | sample 1559881 | NCBI WGS metagenome assembly PPYE01 (sample SAMN08240022, study PRJNA423297) | Human gut metagenome, whole genome shotgun sequencing project. | reverse complement strand
ATCAAATATTATTTTTTTCGGATTGCAGGCCCCGAAAAGCCTTGTATTTACAGTGTTCCTAATAAGAAACAATCATATGCTTTGTATATACATTGATTTTGTCATTTTCATCTTTAACTGCACGGAAATCCACAATATCCAGATCCATTTCCTGAATCATATCCAGCATCAGCTGCTTTACATCTTCTGAAGTAGAAACCGCCATGGGAAGTTCTTTCATGGGATCCCCATAATTCAGAAAGCAGATTCCATATTCAAACCATTCCAGAACATCTTTCACTACTTCATTCTTTTTATAAGTAATTCCAAGATAGGATAGCAATGGCAGCGCTGCAGATAATTCATCGCTTATCTTTAACTTGGAAAATACCCCTTTTAAAACAATTTCTTCATGGCGTTCAAAAAGAGCAGATCTTCTCTTTGTATCTAACTTCACACGTTCAAGGTTTTCATAAACAACAACATCCTTTTTTACATGCAGAATGTATCTATACTCCGCCGATTCAGTCCGAAAAAAAACTTCAAATTCTGTTGGCTGATCTTTCGTTTCTTCTGAGAATGCGAATGGTTCGATAATCAATTTTTTCTGAAGGAAAATGCGTTCTTCACTGGTTCCAGCTGCATACAGCGGGCGCAGCACTTTTGCCGCCAGAGTATGCAATGCTTCTAATACATTGGATTTCCCTCCGCCATTTGGCCCATATATTGCGGAAACAGGCAAAAACTGCTCCCTGTCTTTATCTTTTATTATTTTATCTTCCTGTTCGGAAATAGCTGCAGCCTGCATGTCGAAAGTCACTTCATCACGAATGCTTTTATAATTTTTGACTGTAAATTGACATAACATAACCGCCGCCTCTTTTCCATATTCCTTTTCATTCTCTATTATACCCGATCCAAAAATTTTGTAAACAAAATATGAGATATTGTCTCAAATATCCGGTCAAAAATGCACCATATCTATTCTTGAAAAGTTTATTTTCCAGTATATGGATATTGTAAAACAGCGGTAAGCTTACTGTAAAATTTACGTGATATTAACATTTTTAATTGACATAATGCGCAAGCAAAATATAAACTATACATAAACAAGAATTTCAAAATGCGGAGATAATTGTAATGAATAATGAAAGAAAAAGAATTTTAAAATATTTTAGAGAAATGTCAAATGACATAAGTGATAATAATAACAAAGAAGCAAAGCAGATATCAAAAGCAAAATTATTACTTATGTTTGTTTTGATTATTATTGCGTTAGGTGTCTGTTTGGGATTGGCAGTGTTACTGCTTCTTCCTGTTACATAAAAACTGATTAAATATTTTCGAAAGAGCCGATGACAAAGTAGTTTCAAGAACTAATTTGCCATCGGCTTTTTCATAACTACGAGTCTATAAGCAGTGGAAACTATTTTAGTAAGCCTGCTTCTTCAAAATCACGCTCTCATAAGCCTTAAGCTTATCCGGCACACCTTCTGCATCGGATTTATAATTTCCCAGAAGCAGAGAATACGCGCCTTCTTTGCAGGCCGGGGGAACAGCCTTTTCTTCGCTGCCGAAATTATGGATCGCCAGGATCTCATCTTCTCCCAGAATACGGCGGTAAGCCAGAATCTGCGGATCGGAAGTTTCGATAAATTCTATACTGCCCTCTGCCACCGCAGGCTCCTCTTTGCGGATTGCAATCAGGCGGCGGTAATAATACAGGATGGAATCCTCATCTGCCATCTCCGCCTCCACATTGATGGTCTTATAATTATCCGGCAGCGAGATCCAGGGCCGGCCGGAGGTAAAGCCTGCGTTCTCTCCGCCGTTCCACTGCATGGGTGTCCGGCCATTGTCCCGGGAGCGCTCATTCAGGATGTGGAGGGCCTCTTCTTTTGTCTTTCCGCGCTCCAGCATGATCTGATAATAGTTCGTGCTTTCCACATCCCGGTACTGGCTGATATCGGTGTAGCCGGCATTGGTCATTCCCAGCTCCTCACCCTGGAAAATGTAAGGGGTTCCCCGCATCATGTGAATGGCTCCGGCCAGCATTTTCGCCGACTCCTTCCAGTACTTTTTGTCATCTCCAAAGCGGGATACGGCTCTGGGCTGATCATGGTTGCACCAGAATACGGCTTCCCAGCCTCCGTTTTTCTCCATTCCCTCCTGCCAGCTTACAAAAAGTTCTTTCAGCTTCCGGTAATCTGCCGGCTGGATCTCCCACTTGTCGCCGTCCTTATAATCCACCTTCAGGTGATGGAAATGGAAGCACATGGCCAGTTCCTTCTCCTGAGGGTTCGTGTAGCGGATGCAGTTCTCAATGGATGTGGAGGACATCTCTCCTACGGTGATCATTCCGCCGATTTCCGTATCCCTTACCAGTTCCTTCAGATACTCATGAACGTGAGGGCCGTCTGTATAGAAGCGGCGGCCGTCGCCTCTGTCATCATTTTCAAATACTTCCGGCTTGGAAATCAGATTTACCACATCAAAGCGGAAGCCGCGAACACCTTTTTCCTTCCAGAAACGGATCACATTTTTTAACTCTTCCCGGACCTTGGGATTCTCCCAGTTTAAGTCCGCCTGGGTCCGGTCGAAAAGATGCAGGTACCATTTCTTTAAGGAGGGAACGTACTCCCATGCGCTTCCTCCAAACTTGGACTCCCAGTTGGTAGGCGGATTTTCCGGCTCCCCTTCCCGGAAAATATAATAGTCCTGATACTCCCGGTCGCCCGCCAGTGCCTTTTTAAACCATTCATGCTCCGTGGAAGTGTGATTAAACACCATGTCGAACATAATGCCGATTCCCCGCTTTCCGGCCTCCCGGATCAGTTCCTCTGCGTCCTCCATGGTCCCGAAAGCCGGGTCCACCTGATAATAGTCGGCAATATCATATCCGTTGTCCCTCTGGGGCGAGAGGAAAAACGGCGTGCTCCACACGTAATCAACGCCCAGCCATTTCAGGTAATCCAGTTTCTCAATGATCCCCCGCAGGTCCCCGCAGCCGTCTCCATCGGAATCCCGGAAGGATTTCGGATATATCTGGTAAACAACCTTATCTTTCAGCGACTCCATAGTTCTCCATCTCCCTTATAATAAATTCCCTTAATCAAATGTTTCCATAATCCCTTATCGTGTTATTCTCCCTGCAGATCAGTCCTCATACCGGATGATCTCCGTTTCCTTCGCCCTGGCCTCCATACCGGTAAGCATCTGGATATTCTTTGCATTTCCAGGGGCAGTTACCACACAGATAATGGTGTCCGGGTATCCTGCTTTCCGGATCTTCTCCCGGTCAAAGCGGATCAGGGGCGTGCCTGCCTTTACATACTGCCCTTCCGTTACCAGATAGGAGAAACCGTCTCCCTTCATGTTTACGGTATCCAGGCCCACATGGAGGATCAGCTCCATGCCATTGTCCAGAACCAGGCCGCAGGCGTGTTTGGAATCCTGGATCAGCGCCGTGGCCTTTCCGTCAGCCGGAGCGTACACCGTGTCGTTTTCCGGACGAATGGCAAGGCCGTCACCTAAGACGCCGGAGGAGAACACGCCGTCATTTACCTCTGCCAGAGTGATCACCTGGCCGTCTGCATAGGCTCGCATGGTCTTCGCACCGCTCTCTGCTGCCGCCTGGGCGCTTTTTGTTTCTGCCGGAGTTTCCTGTACAGAAGAAGCCGTTCCTTCCGTCTCCGCGCTTTCAGCGGCTGCGCCGCCTCCTGCAGTTACAGCGCTGGCTTCTGCCGCCATCTTTCTCTTTCCAACCAGGACGGTTAAAACAAAAGGAACTGCAATGGCAGCCAGCATGCTGACAGCAAAGCTTCCCATGTACTCCGGCTTAATAGACAGGATGCCGGGAATGCCGCCTACGCCGATGGCATTGGCGGTAGTCTGCGTGGACACGCAGATCACTGCCGCTGCTGCAGAACCGATCATGCCGCAGACGAAAGGATACACATGCTTTAAGTTTACACCGAAGATTGCCGGCTCTGTTACGCCAAGGTAGCAGGAAATGCAGGAGGGAACATTCACTTCCTGAGCTTCCGCATCTTTTCTCTGCAGATAAATCATAGCCAGAACTGCAGATCCCTGGGCAATATTGGAAAGGGCGATCATGGGCCACAGCATGGTGCCGCCGTAATCTGCAATCAGCTGAAGGTCAATAGCATTGGACATATGGTGAAGTCCGGTGATAACAAGAGGCGCATAAACAAATCCGAACACTGCGCCGAAAATAACCTTAAAGGAACCGGTGATTCCTGCATATACCACACTGGAGATGGCGGAACCGATGGTCCACCCAATGGGGCCTAAAACAAAGTGTGCAGCGATCACTGCCAGCACCAGGCTGCAGAAAGGAACCACAACCATGGAAATCACCTGGGGTGTGATCTTTTTAAAGAACCGTTCCAGATATACCAGGCAGAAAGCCGCCAGAATCGCCGGAAGAACCTGAGCCTGATAACCGATCATATTTACCTGGAAATATCCGAAATCCCATACCGGAATATCCGCTGCCGCCGTAGTGCCCACCGAATATGCGTTAAGGAGCTGGCCGGATACCAGAGTCAGACCGAGAACGATGCCCAGCATCTGGGTGGTTCCCATCTTTTTCGTTACAGACCAGCAGATGCCTACCGGCAGCATGTGGAATACCGCTTCACCGATAAGCCACAGGAAGCTGTCCACGCCGCTCCAGAACTGGCTGATGTCACACAGTGTCTTTGTGCCGTTCTCAAACAGGTACATGCTGTCGATACAGTTGCGGAAGCCCAGGATCAGACCGCCGGTGATGATTGCCGGAATCAGCGGTGCGAAAATCTCCGCCAGCGCTCCGATCATCCTCTGCAGCACATTCTGGTTCTGCTTGGCCGCCTGCTTCACTGCGTCTTTCGACACTCCCTCAATACCGGCTGTCGCCGTAAAGTCCTTATAAAACTCTGCTACCGTATTGCCGATAATAACCTGGAACTGGCCAGCCTGGGTAAAGGTTCCCTTTACCACCTTCATACTTTCAATGGCCTTCACATCGGCAGCGGACGGATCGTTTAATACGAACCGCATTCTGGTTACACAGTGGGAAACCGCTGCAATATTGCTGCGGCCGCCTACCAGCTTCAGTAATTCTTCTGATTCCGCTGAATACTTTCCCATATTTCCTCCTCCATATCTGTTTGCCTTGTTTTCGTTTTGCGCGCCCAACTTGTTTAAACATGTTTGATGTTTTAGTTATATCACACTTGTTTAAACAAGTCAATAGATTTTTCTTGACTATTTTCTCGATTTCTATATAATAAAATTAGCACGTTTAAACAAGTGGAGGAAATATGCCAAAGTCAAAATTCGAAACCATCTATAAAAGTCTGAAACAGAAAATCGAAGCTCAGGAATATCCTTACCAGGAGCTGCTTCCTTCGGAGAACACCCTGGTTTCGATCTATGACTGTTCCCGCAATACCGTAAGGCGGGCCATCAGCATGCTGGCCGATGACGGCTACGTCCAGTCCCTGCACGGAAAAGGGGTCCGCGTGATCTATCAGCCGGTGGCCCAGACCAACTTCACCATCGGCGGCATTGAATCTTTTAAAGAGTCTGCCGCCCGGAACCGAAAGCATGCATTCACCAGAGTGGTAAATTTTACCGAGATCACCAGCGATGAGCGGATCTTCAAAAAAACCGGATTCCTTCCCGGCACGCCTCTTTATTACGTCCAGCGCGTGCGGTATTTAAACGGAACGCCTCTGATCTTTGATATTAACCTGTTCTCAAAAACGGCAGTCCCCGGCCTGACACAGGAAATCTGCCGGAAATCAATCTACGATTATATTGAAAATGTTCTGGGAATGCAGATTGTTACCAGTAAGCGCACCATGACCGTAGAGCGTGCCACACCTGCAGACGAAGCGTATCTGTCTCTGAAGGACTTTGATTTTCTGGCCGTAGTAACCAGCCAGACTTTCAACGCCGACGGCGTCATGTTCGAATACACCCAGTCACGCCACCGGCCCGATTACTTTTGCTTTCAGGATACGGCCGTCCGCAGGAAGCCCTCTGCATCCCCGTCTGATTTCCGTCCGCAGCCTGTATAAATGAGAATCCGGATTTCCATAACCTGCCGCATGCCCAAAGCAAAAGTGCTTTTCCGGGAAAAACAGCCTCTTCCCGGAAAAGAAAAACGGATGAAACGCCGCCGCGTTTTCATCCGTTTTTCTTTCTCTTTTTATTGGAAATTTTCAAGAGATCTCCTAGATATCAAACTTTCCTTCTGGATCCTCTTCCTCAAAATAATCCCGGTATTCCACATCAATCTGGTGGCGCATCCGCTTCATGCTGAAATACAGATGGTCCTTCAGCGCCTCCTCCAGTGCGGAAACGTCCTTTTTCTCAATCAGCTGGAATATCTCCTCATGCTCCTTGATAATGCGGGTAAAATCCGTCTCCGTCACAAAATCAAGCATACGGAACCGGGTATAGTGGAGCTGCTGGGCCTGGAGAATCTCCCACAGTTTCTGCTTCTTTGTCGCTTCGAACCAGGCGCTGTGCATCTGGGCATCCAGACGGTAAAACTGCTCCGGCTTAAAATCCGGCTCCTGGATCACCGCCTGCTGCTTCCGGATCAGATAGCGGATATCTTCCATAACCATAGGCGTAGCAACCTTCATAAAATCCCGCAGGACCATGGTTTCCACTGCCACCCGCATATAAATCATCTGTTTGATATTGCTTAAGCTTAACAGCGTTACGTAAATTCCTTTATAGGGAACCGTCAGCACAAACCCCTGCTCCTGAAGCATCCGCAGCGCATCCCGCACCGGCGTTCTGGATACGCCGAACCGCTGGCAGAGCTCCGTCTCTTTCAAAAGCTGCCCCGGCTTTAACTCCAGGTCCAGTATGTCCTGCTTCAGACTTTCATACACCATCTCTTCCCGATTCCGATAACGCCCTTCTCCCATATCCGCAATCCCTCCGCCTGCAGGCACTTTTCTCTGCTTCTGCCGGCTTCGGCTGTTCTGAAAGCTTGCAGTGAGAAAAAATACAACCTTGCAACATTGAACTTATTGTATACAACTTTTCCGTTCTCAATCATATTACATTTTTCCTTTTATTGCAAGAGCGTTTTTCTCATGAAACCGGTATTGCCGCTTTCCTTTTATTTCCTCTTCTATTCCGGCGTAAGCATCTTCACCAGATCTTCTCTGGTAAGAGAGGATAAGGATACGGCGCCTTCCGCAATAATCTGATCCGCCAGATTTTTCTTGGATTCCTGAAGCACCATGATATTTTCCTCAATGGTTCCCTTGGTGATCAGCTTAAAGACGGACACCTGTTTTTCCTGACCGATGCGGTGGGCCCGATCCGTGGCCTGGTTCTGGGCCGCCACATTCCACCAGGGATCATAATGGATCACCATGTCCGCCGCCGTCAGATTCAGTCCCGTCCCCCCTGCTTTCAGGGAGATAAGGAATACCGGCACCGGATCCGTATGGAAGGAATCCACCATCCGGAGCCGTTCCTCCTTTGGCGTGCTTCCGGTCAGCGTATAGCAGGCGATCTCCTCCTGGGAAAGGCGTTTCTCGATGATCCGGAGCATGGAAGTAAACTGCGAAAAGAGAAGGATCTTGTGGCCGCCGTTTACACCGTTTCGTATCAGATCCATGCAGGTTTCCAGCTTTGCCGATCCGCCCCGGTAATTTTCATAGCACAGAGCCGGGTCGCAGCAGATCTGGCGCAGGCGGGTAAGCTCCGCCAGGATCTGTATCTTTCCTTTCTCATAGACCGCATCCCCGCCGCTTTCCAGCTCTTCCTTAAGCTTTGCGGCATTGGCCGTATAAAGTTCTTTCTGCTGTCCCTGAAGTCTGGAATACACTGCCGTTTCCAGCTTATCCGGAAGTTCTTTTAGTACATCCTTTTTTACCCGCCGCAGAACGAAAGGCCCGATTAAGCGCTTTAAATTGGAAACTGCTTCCGGATCCGACTCCCGCACAATGGGGCTTTCGTAAATCTTCTTAAAACGTGCATAGGTAAAAAGGAACCCCGGCATCAGATAATCGAAAATGCTCCACAGCTCTCCCAGCCGGTTCTCAATGGGCGTTCCGGTCAGGGCAAAGCGGGTCCGGGCACGGATGGCCTTCACCGCCCTGGCGCTCTGGGTGGCCGCATTCTTGATATACTGGGCCTCATCGATGACCTGGAAACGGAAGGACATGGATTCGTAATGCTTCATGTCCCGCTTTAACAGGTCATAGGAAGTGATCAGCACCTGACACCCTTCATCAAGAGAAGCAAAAACCTCCTCCCGCTCCTGTGCTGTTCCTGCCACCGCCTGAACCTTTAACATAGGGGCAAATTTCTGAAACTCGTTCTCCCAGTTATACACAAGAGAAGCCGGGCAGACGATCAGTGACCGCTCTTTGGCCCCTGCATCCTTTCCGGAAGCATACTCATCCACAAAAAGAGCAATCATCTGTACCGTTTTCCCCAATCCCATATCATCCGCCAGAATTCCTCCGAAGCCATAGGAATCCAGTGTCCGAAGCCATCGGAAACCCAGCTTCTGGTATCCTCTCAGCACCGTCTGAAGGCAGGACGGCACCGCAAAGTCGCTGTCCTCTACCGCCTTCATCCCCCGGACCACGGCCTTAAATAACTGGTCCCGGTAAAAAGTAATCCCGGGCCCCTCCTTAAAAAGGCTGTCCAGATAAAATGCGCGGTAGCCGGGAAGAGAAAGGTGCCCCGACGCCAGCTTCTTTGAATCCAGGTCCAGCCCCTCTCCCAGCCTTGCCACAGCTAAAAGGCCGTCATCCTGAAGCTTTAAAAATTCCCCGCTCTTTAAACGGTAAAATTTTTTCTTTCCCTGATATGCCTTCAGGATCTGCTCCAGATCAGAAGCGGTAAGTCCGTCCATATCCAGCCGGATATCCAGCCACCCGCCGTTCATGGAAACAGAGGTGCGCACAGATAGCGGCGGCAGGATCCGCATATGGCGCACCGAATCATCCACCAGGATATTCCCCAGCTGGGCAAACTCTGCCATGCCGCTTTCCATCAGCCGGAACATGGCTTCATCGTCTCCACGGATCACCAGCTTCTTTCCTTCCGGCTCTTTATAGCGGAAATACCGGGCAATCAGCTGGCTGATGCGGAATTCTCCCGGCACATCCCGGCAGACCGTTCTTGGAAGTGTCTCATCCTCAATAGGATGGAAAGTGTACTCTCCGTAGGAAAGAACCGGTTCCATGGTGATCTCCCCCGGCTCCTCCGAAGTAAAACGAAACTCTGCTTTAAGAGGTTCCGACTGGTACTCCTCCCAGTTGATCCCTTCATCCTGAAAGACACAGTAGGGCTCAATCCGCCGGAGAACACGCTCATAAAGAAGAGGAATGTCTTTCTGGTTTACCGTAACCGTATGCTTCACGCTCTGGCTCATCTGGGCGGCAAACACTCCCATCACCCGGCTGCACTCCTCATCGCAGCAGTAAATCCGCTCCTCATCTCCCACATAAAGGCACTTTTCACCAAAGAAAAGAAAGCTTTTCGGGTCAAAGGAAACCGAAAGGCCGTCTCTTCCCTGCCGCTGTACCTGTACATAAAAGCGGGGATTCTGGGAGCATACCTGAAGGTTTCGCTTCCCTTTCAGGCCGTTTTCCACCTCCAGGGTCTGCCCCGCCACAATGGCAAAGAAGCGGTCCCGGTTCTCTCTGCTTAAATTCAGTTCCCGCAGGGGGGGATGGCTGTCAAAGGACGTCCGCCGAAACTGGGCATAATAATCCCGGTATACATTCACCAGTTCCACCACAAATTCCACCAAAGGCCGGCTCTCCGGCGTAAATGCATCCAGGCTGTGATAAAAAGCAAAATTTTTTCCATACTCCACGTACGTGCCGTGATTCATGGCCTGGGCAAAGGCAGTCAGATCGCGGATCACATACTGCTTTTCCCGTCCCACCTTAAATTCTGCACGGATTTCCTTTCCCCCGCCGCTTATGGAAAGCCTGGCAAGAAAACGCACTGCCCCTTCCTGCCCTTCCAGCTGTATCCGCGCCACTTCCCGGTTGGTATACTCCCGGATCATGGTCCGGACTTCCTGGGACGTAAAAACCAGGCCGGAGCCCGAACCGCCCTGGTTTTTCTCTTTTTTCTGATATGCCTCCCATAAGGCTTTTGCATGGGGACACATCCCCCTCCAGGAATTTCCTTCCGGACAGGAACAGGAATAATCCCGCACAGCCGAACCCTTTCCGTAAAGCTGCACCCGGTATTCCTTTCCGTTATCTTCCACCAGGCCCCGCACCCCAACTTCGCCTTTCCAGAAGGTATTCACTGTCAGTTCCCTGATCTTCAAAACGGATCCCCCCTTCTCCAGATGAACTCCCGTTCTCCCTGCCCAGGCGGCAGGTCACGGGAGTCCATATAAAGGGCATCGAACCGGCTTACATCCGCTCCGGCGCCTCAAAACCAAGCACCTGAATGCAGGCGCTCAGCACATCCTTCGTCAGATCGATCAGACCGATCCAGCCGGCCTGCTTTTTCGGATCCTCCTCGGCAAGAATCTTCGTATCATGATAGAAGCGGTTAAAGTCATTAGACAGTTCATAAATATACTGGCAGATCTTATGGGGAGCCAGCTCTGCAAAAGCGCCCTCCAGAACCTCGCTGTACCGGCTGATCTTAAGCATCAGCGCCTTCTCCGGCTCGGACCCTGCCCCAAGAATGGCGCCCTTGGTCAGCTGTCCGCCCTGCTCTTTATATTTATTCAGGATAGACTTGATCCGCACAATGGTATAAAGGATATAGGGTCCCGTATTTCCCTCAAAGGAGATGAACCGGTCGATATCAAAAATATAGTCCTTGGCCGCCTGATTGGAAAGATCGCCGTACTTTAAGGCAGCAAGGCCTACGATCCTGGCGGTCTCTCTGGCCTCTTCCTGGGATACGGTCCGGTTCTCCATGATTCTGGCATAAACCGCGTCATCAATATCCCCCATCAGACGCTCCAGCCGCATTACGCCGCCGTCTCTGGTCTTAAAGGGCTTTCCGTCCTTTCCGTTCATGGTGCCGAAGCCCTGGAAGCGCATGGACACCTCCGGCCTTACAAAGCCGGCCTTTCTGGCCACCCGGAATACCTGGGTAAAATGCAGTTCCTGCCGCTTATCTGCCACATAAATGTAAGCATCCGGCTTAAAGTCCTCTTCTCTCTGGATGATGGTTCCCAGATCGGAAGTAGCGTAAAGAGCCGCTCCGTCAGACTTTCTTACAATACAGGGCGGCAGTTCCTTGGAATCCGTCTCCTCGGCAATATCCACCACCAGTGCGCCCTGGCTTTCATAAGCCAGCCCCTGGTCGATCAGGTTCTGAATCAGGCCGGGAATATAGGGCTGGGCATCGCTTTCGCCCTTCCACAGATCGAAAAATACATTCAGACGGCCGTAATTCTTCTTTAAATCCGCCACAGACAGATCCATGATATGCTTCCAAATGGCCCGGTACGGCGCGTATCCCTCCTGAAGCTTTCTGGTAGCAAGATGGGCCCGCTCTGCGAATTCCCGGGAAGCTTCCTCTGCACTGGCAATCTCTTCCTCGCTCATGCCCTGGGCCCTGCCCTCTTCTGCCTTGAACTTTGACTTCTTGCTGGCGCAGGGATAGATGTCATCCAGCTCGCTTAAGGTAAAGGGAGCTTCCTTGGGATATTCTCCCGTATAAGAAGGATCAAAATACACCAGCTCCGGCTTCCGGTCACGGAGCTCTTCGATGATCAGACCCATCTGCAGGCCGAAATCCCCAAGATGCACGTCACCGATCATATGGTGTCCCAGAGCGCTTCCCATGCGCTTGATGCTCTCACCGATTACCGCAGAACGCAGATGGCCTACGTGAAGAGGCTTGGCCACATTGGCTCCGCCGTAGTCCACAATAATCGTCTGGGGTTCCTTGGCTTCCTCAAGGCCAAGGCGCTCATCCGCAGCCATCTCATTCATAAAGTCTGCCAGGAAGTTTTCCTCGATCTTTAAATTAATGAAGCCTGGCATCACAGCCTCACACATGGAGAACAGATGCTTCTCCTGTAATTTCTCCACCACCTGGGAGGCAATGTCGATGGGCTTTTTCTTGTAGGCCTTGGCTGCAGCCATGGCGCCGTTGCACTGGTACTCACAAAGGTCAGGACGGTTTGAGAGAACCGCCTTTCCGTAGCTTTCCTCATATCCGCAGGCGGCAAAAGCCTGCTTTAACTCCGTTTCGATTACGGACAGGATTTTTTTCATGGGGATCTCCTTTCAAAACCGGCATCGTGCCTTTTGACACAGCAGCCGGACATATCGTAAATCCGGCACAGTGCCTGCTGCACACGTTGCCGGTCACTTCGATCATCCGGCAAGACGCGTCACTGACACATCTTGCCGGATACTTCGTAAAAATGAGGGCGGCGCTTAAAAAGCGCCGCCCTGCTGTAAACCATGCTGCGGTCCGCTCCGTGACCAGCAGCATATCACTTTCTGTCTTATGCTCTTCCCAGATACTCGCTGGTTCTGGTGTCGATCTTGATCTTATCGCCGATGTTGATGAACAGCGGCACGGAAACCTGTGCTCCAGTTTCCACGATAGCCGGCTTGGAAGCACCGGTAGCGGTATCGCCCTTGAAGCCCGGCTCAGTCTCGGTTACCTCAAGCTCTACAAACAGCGGAGGTTCGATGGAGAACACGCTGCCATTGTAAGAGCAGACCTTAACCATCTCATTCTCCTTAACGAACTTTAAGGCGTCGCCTACCAGATCGGAATTCAGCGCGATCTGATCGTAAGTCTCGGTATTCATGAAATTGTATAAATCGCCGTCAGAGTACAGATACTGCATGTCCACACGATCGATTCTGGCTGCCGGGAACTTCTCCGTAGGACGGAAGGTTCTCTCTACCACGCCGCCGTTGATCACGTTCTTTAACTTGGTGCGGACGAAGGCAGCGCCCTTGCCCGGCTTTACGTGCTGGAACTCCAGGATCTGAACAACCTGCCCGTCGATCTCCAAGGTAACGCCGTTTCTAAAATCTCCTGCTGATATCATAAAGATATTCCTCCTTAAAATACGTACAACTCATTATCTTCTATATTCTATACGATATTCTGCGCATTTTCAACTATTTTTTTCAGGAAAGGCATGCAATCTGTGTTTCTTCCTGCTGTTTTCCTTTTATTCGCCAATCGCCTGATGAATGGTATCCAGAACCTGCGCCAGTGGAACCGCTTCGATCTGCCCCGGAGCCGACTGGCTCTGGCTGCAGCCAAAGGTCATGCAGGAGCCGAAAATCTCGCCGGCAAGACGGCTCACCACGCCGAATCCGCCCATGGACATGGTGATCAGCGGACGGCCTGAGGGATTATCTTTCATCTTAACCGTGGCCTCCAGAAGGGCCAGAACATCCTCCGGGCTCCACGGAGTCACCGCCAGCTTTAAGATATCGCCGCCCTTCTCCTCCATGGTCCGCAGACGGGAAACCATTTCATCCAGAGGCGGCGTACTCTTGAAATCATGGCTGGAAAGAATGACCTTCGTCCCCTTATCATGTGCCTCATCGATCAGGGCCTTCGTCTCCTCCGGCGCGGTAAAAAGCTCCAGATCCACCAGATCCATCTGTCCGCACTCCAGTGCCGTCCTGATTAACAGCACGTAATCCTGTGCCGGCAGGCTGATGGCGCCTCCCTCCCCCCTGGTCCGAATGGTAAAAATCACCGGCATCTTCTCTCCCAGAATCTCCCGCAGAAGGCTTAATCCTTCGTTTACCGCCATCTGCGCCTTCCAGGACTGCCCGATCTCCTCATACCAGTCCGCTCTCCATTCCACCAGATCCGCCGGAAGGCTTTTAATCTCCTCTGCCTCCTGAATCAGCCCTTCCCTGTCCCGGGCCACGATGGGAATACAGATCTTTGGTCTTCCCTGTCCTAAAACTACATTTCTCACCCTCACTGGAGCTGTCATTTTCCTCTCTTCCTTTCTTAAATGCCGGACGCTCGTCCGCTGTCCCCATTCTCTTTTGCAGCTTACCTGCCCTTACCGGCCCTTTCCCGGCTGCAGTTTTCTCTTCTGCCTATTTTCCTGCTTTCCCTGCATGTCCTCTTCCGGTATTCACCGGTTCTCCTGGGTGACTTCTTTTATATGCCCAGAGAATCGGCTTCTCCAGATACCGTTTCAGCACGATCTGAATCTCCTCTTTCGGATTCATGGGGCTCACCAGAATACTGTATAATCCCGTCCGGTTGGCTCCCAGAATGTCTGTAAACAGCTGATCACCTACCGCAGCAGTATTCTCCGGCCCGGTTCCCATCATCTCCATGGCTTTTTGATACCCCCTGATTCCCGGCTTTCCGCCCTTAAACACGTAATAAGAGCCAACGGCCTCTGCAAAGGCCTTCACCCTGGGCTCCCGGTTATTAGAAAGCAGACAGGTGTCCATGCCCAAAGCACGCAGGCGGGAAAACAGTTCCCTGGCCTTCCGGTCCGCAGGTGCATCGTGAAAAGCCAGGGTATTATCCACATCAAAAATCAGCCCGGCAATCCCCTTGCCGGAAAGTTCCTCATAGGAAATTCCGTAAGCACTGTCCACCCAGATATCCGGATAAAAAGGCTGCAAAATCATATCCGTTCCTCATTTCTCATTTCTTCAGGAGTTTTCCGATCTCCTCAATAAAAGTGTTCACATCCTTAAACTCCCGGTACACAGAAGCAAAACGGACGTAAGCCACTTCATCCAGCATCTGAAGTTTTTTCATCACCAGCTCACCGATGACGGATGTTGGAACTTCTTTTTCTTCCATATTAAAAATCTGGTTCTCAATTTCATCAATCATGGCTTTGATCTGCTGGGTGGATACCGGGCGTTTGTGGCAGGAATGAATGATCCCCGCCTCAATCTTGGACCGGTCATAGGCCTCCCGTGAATCATCCTTCTTAATTACCATTAAGGGCATGGTCTCCAGTTTCTCATAGGTGGTGAAACGCTTTCCACAGGTCTCGCACTGCCTTCTGCGGCGGATGGAACTGTTATCATCAGCCGGCCTGGAATCGATGACCTTTGTATCTGCAGCATTACAAAATGGGCACTTCACTGTTCTTTCCTCCTTTCGTTTTCCTTTGTCGGCTTATTTTCTTGGTTCCATTTTAACCCAGGAGACATTGTTTCGCAAGCCATTTTTCCATTTTCCGCCAAACGGTGTATCCCTTATTTTGGGGAAAGAACTTCATTGTTCGCCCATGATAGTTATTGAGAGCATTTTCCGGAAACCTCTTTTTCATCCACATCCACCAGGATAATATCCGGTCCGACCTGCCGGATGCAGCAATAAGGAATTATAAATTCTTTCTCACGTCCTAAAAATCCGCAGATGGTGGGCGGCCCCGGCACAATAATCGCCAGAATACATCCGTTTTCCAGATCAAAATCCACATCGCCCACAAATCCAAGCCTTTTGCAATCTCTGATATTAATGACCTCCCGGCACTTAAGGTCGCAGATCCGCATTTCCCACTCCCGCCTTTCTGTACCGTTTCCCCGAAAGTCCTGCCGCCGGTCAGACAGGGCAATTCAGGGATTCCCCATGATGTTTTTGCTGCACATCATGCATCACTATCACCATATGCAAAAAGCCGGCGGAATGTGCACGGCCAGAAACTAAGTTCCGCAATATAAAAAGCTGCCTTCCGGCAGAATGCCAATGGCATATCTGCACGGAACGCAGCCTGTTTTTTGTCTTTTCCTGATTTTCCGGCTCATCCGGACAGAGTTTACCCTGATAGTCGGCCGCCGGCGCATGATGGTTTACTCTACCGGCACTACTGCGCCCTGATAAGTCTCATTAATAAAGTCCTTGATCTCATCGCTTTTTAATACTTCTACCAGAGCCTTGATGGAATCCTTCTCTGCATCTTCTTCTCTCACTGCGATTACATTCTGATAGGTTACCGCAGCCAGGGAATCCGCAGTCTCTGCAGCAAGGGCATCCGCCACCTTAAGTCCTGCTGCGATGGCGTAGTTTCCGTTAATTACGGCAATATCTACATCCTGCAGAGAACGGGGGATCTGGGCAGCTTCAATCTCCAGGATGTCCAGGTTTTTGGGATTTTCCGCGATGTCATTCTTGGTAGCGTTTAAGTCTGCCCCTTCCTTTAAGGTGATCAGGCCTTGCTCTTCCAGAAGAAGAAGTGCTCTGGCCTCATTGGTCACATCATTGGGAACGGCTACCTTGGCGCCGTCCGGCAGAGCTGCCAGATCTGTGGTCTTTCCTGCGTAAATGCCAAAGGGCTCATAGTGGATGGCGCCTGCATTTGCCAGGTGGGTTCCATGCTGTGCATTAAACTCTTCCAGATAGGGAAGATGCTGGAAGTAATTGGCATCCAGATCGCCTGCCTCCAGAGCGTTGTTGGGCTGTACATAATCGGTATACTCCCTGACTTCCAGATTATATCCCTTTGCCTTCATGGCTTCCTGGGCAGCCTTTAAGATCTCTGCATGAGGAGCAGGGCTGGCTCCCACTACGATAGTCTCCAGTTCGCCAGTTTCTGCCTGGCTTTCCTCTGCCTGTCCGGCTTCATCTGCGTTCTCCTGAGCCTGTGTGCTCTCAGATTCTGCAGAAGCGGTGGTTCCATTGGTGTCCGTGCTGTTCTGGCTTCCGCCGCAGCCGGCTAAGGCCAGGGCAGTCAAGGAAGCTGCCAGCAAAATTCCAAATCTCTTTTTCATGATACGTTCCTCCTTAAAAATAATGTTAACTTCTATGCGAAATCGGATGGCTCCTAGCGGATCCGCTTGTCGCTGATCTTGGATAACTTCATCCAGGTCTCCTGAATGATCTGTACGATCACCACCAGAATGACTACCGTCACAAGCATCATCTCTGTCTCATACCGATAATAGCCGTAATTGATGGCGATATTTCCCAGGCCGCCGCCGCCCACGAAGCCGGACATGGCAGAATACCCCAGGACTGTGGTAATGGAAATGGCAGCGCCTACCAGAAGGCTTGGCTTTGCCTCCGGCAGAAGGACTTTCCAGATGATCTGCCAGGTGGTGGCTCCCATGGACTGAGCCGCTTCGATGACGCCGGGATCCACTTCCTTAAAGGAGGACTCCACCATGCGGGCGATGTAGGGCGCAGCCGCTGCCACCAACGGCGGGATGATGGCCTTTGCCCCCAGAGTGGTTCCCATGATGGCCCGGGTAACGGGAATCATCATGATCAGCAGAATGATAAAGGGAACCGACCTAAGAAGATTAATAATCAGACCCAGCACTTTCTGAAGTACGGGAATGGGCTTAATGCCGTCCGCGTCCGTCACCACCAGGATAATTCCCAGTGGGATTCCGATCACATACGCCAGAAAGGATGAGGCGAATGTCATAAAAATCGTTTCCCATATTCCCTGCAGCAGCATATTGACAGTTGTTGAATCCCAGGTCATCTTACCGCACCTCCTCGAATGTGACTTTCATAGTCTTTAAATAATTAATGATCCGCCTGGCCTCCGTCTCGTCCTCCGGAATCTGGATCAGCATCTGCCCCATGGCCGTGCCGCCCACATCCCTGGTTTCCGCATACATAATATTTACCGGTACCTTGCAGGCCAGAACCAGATTGGAGATCACCGGCTCCGAGGACTCCCGTCCGTCGAATATGATCCGAAGCTGCCTATCCTTCCCCAGAGCCACCTGTCTGGCCGCATCTCCTAAGATCAGCTGCCGGCCGATGGCAGTCTTTGGATTGGAGAAGATCTCCGACACCTTGCCTGCCTCTGCGATATGGCTCTGGTCAATGATGGCCACCCGGTCGCAGATGGCCTCGATCACCGTCATCTCATGGGTGATGACAATCACCGTAACGCCCATCTCCCGGTTAATTTTCTTAAGAAGCTCCAGAATCTGCTTGGTGGTATTGGGATCCAGGGCGCTGGTGGCCTCGTCGCACAAAAGTACCTTGGGATTGGTGGCCATGGCCCGGGCGATAGCTACCCGCTGCTTCTGCCCTCCGGAAAGCTGTGCCGGATAGGCCTTCATCCGATCCTCTAAACCTACCATGGCCAGAAGCTCCTGGGCCCGCTTTCTGGCTTCTTTCTTGGGCGTTCCCACTAATTCCATGGGGAAGCACACATTCTGCAGCACATTCCGCTGGGCCAGAAGGTTAAACTGCTGGAAGATCATGCCCATGGACTGACGGGCCTTGCGGATCACCGCCGGACTCTTTCCCCCCAGATTCACGCCCTCGAAAATGACGGAACCGGATGTAGGCGTCTCCAGATAGTTAATGCAGCGGACCAGCGTGCTCTTTCCTGCGCCGGATAGACCGATGATGCCGAAGATCTCTCCCTGGTAGATATCCAGGTTAATATCATCCAGTGCAGTTACCGTGCCGTTTGTCGTCTTAAACTGTTTTCCCAGTCCTTTCAGCTGGATAATCGGATTCTGCTGTTCCATGATTTCTCCTTTTCCATTCCCTGTTCTCCGGGATCCGCAGGCTTTCCCTGCAGCTCCCCTGGTTTCACCGATACCGTTTTCGTCCAAACAACGAAAGGGCCGCAAGCCATGCACAGCCTGCGACCCTGATTTTCTCTCATTAGAAAGACCGCCCGGTACCGGACAGTTTCCTGTCATTATCACATTCCATACAGACGAAACCTTATCTCAGTTTTTTCCACGCAAAGTCATGCTGCACATCATTGACATGCCGCACATCATGTACATATCCATCTGCATGACTCTGGACTGATTCATAAGGCTTCTCCCTTCCGGGAATGACATACATTCCCTAGATGTTCGGTAGGAATTCTTTTTCCATGGTGAGATTGTAAACCCATGTATGATGTTTGTCAAGTGGTTTCCATCAATTCTTTTACTTCTTTTTCTTCAGGCATAACCTTTAAGGCGCCTTTTCTGGTGGTAATGATGGATGCGGCCGCATTTGCAAAGGAAAGCATTTCCGTTAATTTCTCCTCGTCCAGCTGGTCAAGGCCGTACTTTAAGACGAAATGCAGGCAGCTTCCGCCAAAGGTGTCCCCGGCTCCGGTGGTCTCAATGGTATTCTTCTGCAGATACGGGGATTTCTCCACCCGCAGATCCTTATAGTAGGCACGGCTTCCGGCCTTTCCCATGGAAAGAAGGATCAGCGGAATCTGATACGTCTCCTGAAGGAAGCGGATTCCCTCATCGAAATCCTCCTTCCCCGTAAACCACTGGATCTCATTGTCGGAAATCTTTAAGATCTGGCACTGGCGCAGGCCGTAATCCACCTGCTGTCTGGCAAGATCCAAGGATACCCACAGCGGAGGACGGAGATT
>PPYE01776611.1_pt1 | contig 19294 bp, 11 predicted proteins | sample 1559881 | NCBI WGS metagenome assembly PPYE01 (sample SAMN08240022, study PRJNA423297) | Human gut metagenome, whole genome shotgun sequencing project. | reverse complement strand
AAGATAAATATAGCACAATTATGTTTCTTAATATACTATTTATATCTCCCTCTATTGCAAAGTCTTCTATATGATGCTTCTTTTCTTGTGAGTCTTCTTCTCTTATGTTTTCTATTGGTAATATTTTCTTTTTTCTAAGTTCGATTCTACTTATATTATAATAATGATTATAGATGATATTTATTTCACTATATTTTGCATTTAATATTGCATCATACAAAATATCTTCAATCTCTCCTATCTTATTTGGATACTCATCTTTTGTCATTGATAAAATCACATTCTTTTTTTCATTTACGATTTTCTTTCCTATAATAATTTTATCGATATCTGCATCAGCTTTTGCTAAATCATTTACATTTGTATTAAAATTACCACAAAAACCTAAATCATTTCCAATATAAACATTTAAAGGTTTATATTCTTTATTTAACTTTAATATTTTTTTATCTAATATTAAATTTCTATTATTTAGTATATTGTCTGCAAAATCTGTAATTTCTTTTTCATATTCAAAATACTTTTCAGCATTTCTTCTTGCAGAGTCTACTCTAAGTAAAGAATGAAAATTCATTACTTTTACTACATTTCTTATTCTCATTTAGCATCCTCACCTAACATTTTGAATCTTTCTTTAATTTCATCTTGTGTCAATGGAGAAAATTTATCTTGTCTTAGAGCTTGCTCTATTAATTTACCTTTTCTCATTTTCTCTCTTAATTCTGGACTCATTTCGTCCATGTTAGCAAGTTCGTATACTTCTTTTGTTTCTAAGTAACTTAGAAGTTCACGTCTTACACTAGAACCTATTTTTTTCATATCTTCTGTTTGTACTGCTCCACCTAATCTTGAAACAGATACACCATAATTTATAGCTGGCTTTTGACCTTTTTTAAATTGTTTCTCAGAAAGAACTATTTGTCCATCTGTTATAGATATAATGTTTGTAGAAATATAGTCTGTTATATCCCCACCTTTGGTTTCTACTATTGGAAGAATTGTTATAGATCCACCACATTTGTGTTGACATCCTTTTTCTAATAACCTTGAATGTAAAAAGAATATATCTGAAGGATAAGCTTCTCTTCCTGGTGCTTTGTTTGATATTAAGCTTATTTCTCTATAGCTTTGAGCATGTGCTTTTAGGTCATCTATTACAACTACTACATCTTTCTTTTGCATCATATATTCTTCTGCTATTGATAATCCTACATATGGTATTAAACTTTGAACTGTAGTTTTATCATCGTTTGTAGCAGCTACTATCATTGTATATGATAATGCATTTCTTCTTAGTAGCTCATTGTAAATTGATTTTATTTCTTTCTTTGTTTTACCAACTGCTATATAAATACATATAATATCATTTTTATTTGAGTTTTCTTTCATGATTCGTCCTTGGTTTACTATAGTATCTAAAGCAATTTGTGTTTTTCCAGTTTTCTTATCACCTATTATTAATTGTCTTTGACCTCTACCAATTGGGTATATTAAATCTATTCCAGCAATTCCGGTCATCATTGGTCTATTTACTGGAGTTCTGTCCATTATAGGTACAGTTGGTCTTTCTATGTCTATATACTTAAATTTTTCGAACGCTCTACCTGTTAATAAATCTACCCCGAATAAATCTGTAACTCTACCTAAAGCTTCTTCTGCGAAGATTGCTCTAAATCTTTCCCCTGTTGTATTTACAGTATCGCCAATTTTAATTGGCTCATCTTCTTTAACAACAGCTACTATTACAGAGTTTTCCTTTATTTCGTTAACATAGCCCATACCTTTGCCTCTAATTATTACTTTTTCATAATAAGTAACATTTTCAAGACCAGATACTTCTATAATATAGTCTTTTAGCCTAATTACTTTTCCTGTATCAAATACATTTTTCTCTTCTTTGATTTTCTTTAATTTACTTTCTACAAGATTGCTAATATGCTCGCCCATTTCTTCACCCTTTTTCCTTATATACTATAGTCATATAATTTGTCTTTGTATTCTATAATGATACCTTTTGACATGTTCTTAAATAATTTCGTTTTTACTTTAGAACTTAAATAATCATAATTTTTGTTATCTCCACCAACATATACATATATCGTAGGAGATATTTTATCCATTCTTTCTTTTATTTTGTCCAACATTTCTAAAACATTAAAATTCTTTATTGTTTTAATAATTGGTTCTACATAAGATCTATTCTTTTCTGTTAATACACTTTCTACCAAATTTAATTGTTCTTCTGGTGTTAGTGTTAAAGATTCATATATTGCATTTTGTGTAAATAACTTTGAAAAAGCTGAAAGTTCTTTATATTCTTTAGTGTCATCTTTTTCATGTATTTTTATAAAATCTTTTAGAATCTTTTCTTCATCTACATCAAATTCTTTGTTTAAACCTTTGTAATTCTTGAAGAATCCTGTCTCTCTGAACTCTGGAGTTGGAATATCATATACTATTTTTTCATCTGGCTTTTTAAATTCTGGTATTTCTATAATTTCCCCATTTTCTCCATGTTTCTTAGCTTCATTTAAACGTTTAATTTGTTCTGATAATATTTCTATTTCTTTTTCTTTTTCAGCTATTATATAGTCAAAATCTTGTAGTTTATCTAAGAAGTACTTTTTAGTACTATTATTTATTCTTTTTACTAAATTCTTAAACATAAAGAATGTGAAGATAAACATTATTAAGACTATTACAACCGCTGGTATTATTAGTTCCATAACTTTCACCTACTATACTGTTAAAGGATTATAAAATAATAATAAAAATATAAATGCGAATAGTAGTAATAAGAATATTGCAACTACTATTAATATTGTCATTACTGAATGTACAATATCACTTTTTGTTTCTGGATTTCTACCTACAGCTTCTGCTACTTTTGAACCTAAAATTCCAATTCCTATACCTAAACCAAGGAATGTTAGGCCAAGCATCCAACCGATGCTACTCATTGTTGCTACTAAAATTTGTTCCATTTTTTCATCCTCCTTTAATAATTTCTATATTTTGCTTGAATATTTGTATTAACTACAGTTCCGTCATGTGATGTTCCTTCTAGTTGTACTGTTATTTCACTTCCATAATTTTCATATGAAAGTACATCTGACCAACCTTCAGTTTTTACAGCTTGTGCTAAGTTTACATCCATGTCGCTTTCTTTTACACCATCAACGTATAATACAATTTTTGCATAATCAAATGCATAATTTTGATCTAATTTTAGATTAAAATATACTTTTTTACTACCAGTTCCTACTCTTGTTATATCAATACTTGCATTAATTTTTGCTGTTCTTACAGATAGTACATCCTCTATATTATCTTCTACTTCATTATCTTCTGTTATTTCTCTGTATCCTAATGTAATTTTATATTCTGTATTTGGCTCTAAATCTGTTAATCTGTATGTTGTAGCATTTTTATCTAATGCTATTGTATTTTCATATCCTACAGCCTCTACAAAAGCATAAACTGTTTGATATCTATTTTGTGGGTCTTGTACCGCATATTCTATATCAATATAAGAAGATGTAGCTATTGCTCCTCTTAGGCTTACACTCTTAGATAATGGTGTTTGATTTGTGCTTGAATTGCTGTTGTTTATTATTGTACTTCCGCCGTTTCCTGCATTTCCAGTTGTTCCTGTTCCTGCACTTGTTCCTGTTTGAGCTCCGCCTTGGTTATTTATTACAGATCCATCTGCATTTTGACCATTTCCAGAAGTATCACTTCCATTTCCTGAAGATCCGCCATTGTAATCTGGAATTAAATTTTGCCAATCAATGTCTTCTTGTTCATCTTTTTCTACATATTCATTTGTACTTCCTATAATATCTTTTAAGTTTATTTCTTCATTTCCTACTATTAATTTTTCATTTGCTATATCAAATCTATATGAACTTGTAGAAAGTACAATTGGATTTATTGTTCTTGCATATATTTCGTTATTTAATAATAAAGTATTTCCTGATTTGTCTATAATTATATATAGATATTTTGAAGTACTTATACTTCCAGATTCATTTTTTATAGAATTACTTATCATTAAATATTGTCTATCTGCAATTTTATAAAATGCATCTTCTGAAGTATTTCTTATTGTTGTATCTTTAGAATATTTTTCTACTTGTCCATCTAATAAGACTTTAAATACATCTCCATATAATGTAACTTGTGAATTGTTTCCATTAAAGCTTACTACTTCTGGATTTAATTTATATGTTTCATTCGTATTATCTAATGTTAAATAATAATTTCCATCCCATTTTTTTTTAATTGTTCCTGCTTCTTCTGGTTGTAATGGTTCATATTCACTATCCTATAATGTTACATTACTTTCTATTCTATATTCCTCTACTTCATGATTTAAGGCTAATCGTAGACAAGTAATTAATAGTATGATTATTATGATTATTATAATTGCAAAAATTGCAAATCTTTTTTTATTTCCTGCTGCTAATGCTCTCAAATTATTCACCCCTATTTTTAATATGTCGGGGGGAATTTCTCCCCCACTTTTAATTTGCTATATAAATATGTTCTATACTTGCTGTGTCTACAATGTCGCCATTTATATCTAAGAATTGTATTTCAATGTAGTATCTACCTTCTGTTGGTAAATTTTTATTTAGCGTAAATGAATAATATGTTTCATTATCTGTTATAGATGTAGTTTGTCTTGGTGTAAATTCTTCTGTATCACTTTGGTTGTATCCGCTTGTATTGTAAATAGAATATTTAATTTGTTTTATTTCGGTTATCTTATAACTATTGTAGAATAATAAGTCTATCTTATTTGTTTCTGTGCTGTTGTTTACTGATGTTATATTACCTGCTGATATACCACTTTCATTTATTGGCTCTACTGTTCTTGTATTTCTGTTATCATGTGTATATGGTTCTTGTCCATCATTTGTATAGTCTAGCTCAAAGTTCACTTCTAATGTGTATCTTTGATCTTTTGCTACATTTTCTAAGATAAATTCATTATTTACATCATCTGTTGAATATTCTTCTTGATATTGCTCTGGAGTAATATCTTCGTGATTTTGATTATAAATTTTTACTGTATATTTGTCATTTACTGCTATTCTATCATCATCATACATTGTTACTGTAAATTTTACTTTTGTTCCTGTTTCTATCGTTCCATCACCTTTTACTGTATCTTGACGGTAACCTTGTATAGCTACTAGTGGTGATGACAATGGCTCTAAATAGAATTCTTGTTCTTTTGTTCCTAAATCTATTTCTCTTTCGCCATCTTCATCTGTTATAACTGCAATTGGTGTTATAACTATTTTATAATTTGTTCCAAATGTAAATATACTTCCTGGATTTGCAGAAACACGTTCTTCCATTTGTGCTTTTGGTAAGTCATCTTCAAAATTTGCTACCTCTTCTGTGTAATCTTGTGTTTCATCACTCCATCTGTATATTACATGTCTTAATTTTTGATATCCTAGTACTTTGTCTAATGTATATGTTACTTTTATGTTCTTTTCATTATACGTTATTGGCTCATATACTACACTAATATTACTTACATTTACATTTGCTAATGTCGAAAAATAATAATATCTTCCTACTGTATCTGCATCTACATCATATAAATATTTTTCTGTATAGCTTTGTGATTCTTCATTTTTATTACGTATATTGGTTTTAAATCTTACATAATAATATGTTTTTGGCTCAAGATTATTTATTTCTATAGTTCCAGCAAAATCACTTACTGGTATCTCTATCTCTCTTACTTTTTCACTATTACTTAAGTTTTCATCTGTTTTCCATAATTCAGCAATTATTTTATTGTCTTTTATTTCTATTGTATCCTTATTTATTAAAGTTGCATTAATTTTTACTCTGTCTAATTCTTCATTTATATCTAATTCACTTGTACTACCATCTTTTAGCATGCTAATTCCTGGAATAATTAAGTTGAATTTAATTATATTGCTTCCATCTGTTGTTAATTTTTGTAATCCAATTTCTTTTTGTAATACTACATCATTTTGATATTTAAATCCATTTTCTGAGTAATTTAATTCTAATGATGCGATACTACTGTCTATTGGATTTATTAAATTATATATTTCTGAAGTTTCACTATCTGTGTTTGTATTTGTTGCTTCAAACATATTTGCATTTATTGATGTTGTCGGTACAAGGTTTCCTTCTTTATTTATAGAATAGTAATAAACCTCTTCTCCTGATTTATACGTTTTTTGATATGCTACATAATCACTTTGTACATCATATCCTGTAACTCCTGTATCATAGTAAGCTTCTACTGTTACTTCTGTTTCTAAGTCTAATAAATCTGATATATCATTAAAGCTTACTGTTAACATGTTATTATTTACAACTTGTAAATCTCTTACTACTCTTACAGTTCTACTCGCTGTATCTTCAAAGTTTACTTTTAGTGCTGTTATTCTATCTAATTTATCTTCATCTCCAGAAACAGTTATACTTACACTATTTTCTTCTAGTTCAACTCTATATCTTAAATTTGATATATCTATTATTCCTTCAAAATATTGGTATCCTAACGTCATATCTATTGCTTCATTTGTTTTTATTACTCTTTCTGTTGTCTTTATTTCTAAGTTACCTGCAATTAGATTTTCAAAAGTTACCTCTTCAAATATATTTCCTGTATTTGCGTTAATTGCTTTTGTATCTTTTTTATTGCTTGTATTTATATATGCATAAAATTCGTCTTTTTCTAATGCATTATCTATATCCGAACATTTATATTTATATGTTATTGTATTTTCTGTAGATATCGAAGGATACATTATAATTCTTGGTTCTTGCTTTTGTGGCGTTACTGTTTGTGACCTTAGAGTTATATTATCTGCTGGTAATGGCCATTCTGTTTCTCCTGTTCCGTCATGATTTAAATCTAAATATACTTTATATGTAAAGTAATAACTATTACCTCTTCTTGCTGTGTCTATATCTTGAGTTCCATATTTTGTACCATCTCCAACATCAAATGTTGCCGCTGGGATAACTCCATCTTCTCCTACTTGAAGTTCTTGTGTTCCAATGACTTTTCCTGTTGTACTATCTATCATTGTATATACAACACTTTTTGCATAATTTTGACTATTATCATATTTGGCTTGTGCTTTATATCCAACAACAGTTTGGGCATCTAATTCTGCTCTTGGACTTTCTATATCACGATTTCTTATTGGTGTAACATCTATTGCTTGTTCTGTTTGTGTTGGATAATCTGGAATATATCCGTTTGCTGTTATTACATAATAGTTATATCCTAAACCTTCTGTTAAAGGTATTTTATTTCCTCCATCATATGTATAGTCAAAAGCATTTAATACTTCAATTGTATATTTTTGATCCCTAAAGTCTTTATTTTCTGCTCCGAAGAATTTTGGTGTTATTGTTTTTGATGTATCATAATATTCTTCTTTTATCTTACTCTTGTATGGATCTTGTGAGTATTCATCTTTTATATTTACTGTTCTTATTGGTGTTCCTGGCATAGTTACAGTTCCATCTGCATTTTCGATTGGTTGACCTGCATAAATTCTAAACTCTAGATTTGCTAATGTATTAGCTTCCAAGTCTTTTAATGTTTCATCATCTGGATTTACTGTATCTATACTTCCACTTGTGTCATCATTTACTCTTCTTAATTTAAAGCTAAGGTTAAATGTATTTCTTGTATCTTCATTGTTTTGTATAAATGAACCCATTAATGTGTCTGGTGTTAATGTTTTTATAATTGCTCCACCAATGTAACATTCATCTATTGGATCATTTTCATCTTTTAGATCAACTGTTGTATAAACTCTAAATTTATATGTTTCATTACTTCTTAAATCATTTACATCAATTGGTATTGTTAGTCCACCATGATATGAGAATTGTCTTGTATATCCTGTTGAATCTGTATATGTTACTAATAATGTATTTGTTTCATCTGTACTTATTGTATTGTTTGGATCTTCTATTATTAGTTTTCCTTGGATTCTTTCATATGTAATTGTTTCTTTCTCAAATCTTACTGTTGGGAAAGCAACACCATCCATTTTCATAATGTCACTATATTCGCTTTCATATTCAACGATTTTTTCATTATCATTAAATAATGCTATTACTTTAAATGTATATGGTACACCTCTTGATAAGATTTTTTCATCTACATTTACTATTATTTCTTCATTACTTGAAACTTCTTTTGTATATACTGGAGCTTCGTCTAATCCAGTTCTTGTATCATATATTTCATATCTATATCCTTGTATTCCATTATCTGGATCTACTACATTTGTTAGTTTTAATGTAAATGTAGAGTCCCTTTTGTTCATTTCATATTCTGGTCCACTTATTTCTGGTTTATCTTTTAATGTTGTAAATGTTTTTTCTTGTTCAAAGCCATTAGAAATTATTTGTCCATCATATAATACATTTGTTAATTTAATTGTATATTCTGTATTTGATTGTAGTCCTATAAATTCTGCTGTTTGTCCAGCTAAAGTTCCATTTCCTACTTCATATGTTTGGTCTACTGTTCCTGAACTTGATACTAAAGATAATTGTGCACTCTTTACTTTTGAATCTGAATCTACAGAAACTTTAAATTTTAAAGAGCTATTTGTAAATACATCTTTTTCGAATGTTATTCCAACACTTTTTGTTCTAAATATTTTGTATACAAAGTTTTTAGTATATGTTATTCCATCTACATCATAAGCAGATTCTACTACTAATGTATAATCTGTATTTGGTGTTAATGTTGAAACTGAAACATCTATATTATATGTTCCTATAGATTCTTCTCTTGCATATACTGTTTTTCCAGTAGAATTTTCTAGTATTTTTATGTATGAATTTCTAACAAGTCTTGCTTCATCATCTTGAATTGTTATTTGAGCATTTACACTTATTGAATCCACATTAAAACTTTCTACATTAAATACAGGAGCTACAAGTTCTGGTAAATCTTGAACTATAGATTCTGATCCTCCGCCATTTACTTGTGAATTTGAAGAACCACCTTCTCCTGTTCCTGTAGTTCCATCTGTTCCTACAGCTCCTTCACCTGTTTGAGCACTTCCACCTTGTCCTGCAACTCCATCATTTTCTCCATTGTTTGCATTTTCAGCATCTTGAGCTGCTTGTTGTGCATCTACTTGGTTTTGTAATATACCTTCTATTTCATTTAGGTCATTATTTTCTTGTTCAGGTTGTTCTTGAATTTCTACATTATCATCAGAATCAATTACCATATTAGCAAGGTTCATTCTTGTTTCGCCATTTTTACTAACTGTTTTACTTTGTAGATTTATCTCTATATTATCTGGTAAAGAAATATTTACATTGCTAGAAATTGTTTGATATATAATTTCTTGATTATATATTTTAATAACTTGATTATCTAAATATTCTAATTCTAAATAACCATTTATCTCTTTTGTTGTTCCATCATTAAATAAAACTGTCATTCCATTTCCAGCTATTAAATATTTAGTATCAGAAATTTTCCATATTAAATTAGTAAATTGTAGTCTTCCATTTAGATGATTTATCCAATAGTTATCACCTTGTTTGTTTACTACTTGGTTTGCAGCGATACTATAATATGTAATTGGATCTTGTTCTATATTAGCAAGGTTTATTAATACACCTTTCTTTAAACTACTTATAGCTCCATTATTATAGTGTATGAAGTTATCTTTTCCTGTTGTAACTTCATCCCCGCTGGTATCTTTAAAAATAACCTTTTGATTATTTTTAATTTTGTATTCCTCATCTGCATTGAAATAATACTTATCTATTTTTTGGCTCTGACTACTTGCACTTTGCAATATATATCCAGGGTCTTCAAAAACTTTGGTATTTTCTTTTTGCACATTGTAAACATTATAAACTAATAATCCTGCTAGAATTATTCCAATGCCTACTATAAAAAATATGTATTTTTTCATAGCTCTTTTCCCTTTCCTATTTGTTTTGTTTATATCAAAAAAATGTTATCATAGAAAAAATTTCATTTCAATATATAGATTTTTCCATTTTTTTTGATTTCGTTTTGTTTACTTCTACCTCTTTACGGAAGCTTATTTTGAAGTTTTTTGCTTCTACATTTTTTAGAATATTAAATTATTATGACATTTTAAAAAATATTTTTTTATTGCCATTGTTCTTTCATTGTATCTTGTAAAACCCTTAGGGATTTGGGAACATTCCTTTTTTCCCGAAGAGGGATTTGGGGACGTTCCTTTTTTCCCGATTTGTTTTAGATGAACTTTATGGATGTGGTTTAAAATTCATTTGTATATAGGACAATTAACTTTGCAATTAGTATGAACTTAAGTAATTTAACATTGTTGCCTAAAAAACTATCAATTTTTTATATGCACATAAAAAAGAGAATTGCACATTTTTACAATTCTCTTTTATCTTATATTTAGTCTTTTATACTAAAAAACTCTATATACCTTTATTTTCTAAATTTCTAAGAATCTCCTCAATAACTTCTTCTGCTAAAACAAAGTCTGTATTTATAAAACCTATTTCTGGTCTAAGTCCGTCCTTAGTATGAAAATCAGAACCAGCTGTAACAAATAAGTTGTGTTCTTTTGCAAATTTATTCCACTTCTCTGTTTCATTAAATTTTTTGTCATATCTATCTACATACAAATAGTTAGCTTCTAAGCCATCAGGGTTCATATCATTAACAATTTCCAAAATATCTTCATCGGTCAAATTCTCTTCATGCACATATGCTACTGGATGTGCTAAAACAACTTTTCCATTTGCAGCTCTTATAATCTCTGCAGCTTCTTTTGGTGTTGCACTTTTCTTTTTTACATATGCAGGACAATTTTCGTTCATTATTGTTTCTATAAATTCCCCTTTACTTGGAATATGCCCAAATTCTGCTAATAATTTTTCTTCGTTTTTTGGATTGTTTGTTGCATCTAACGCTATGTGTGCTTTTGTTACAGCATCTATCTTATCTAATTCTTCTACATTTATATAATAGCCTAGTTCTTCTAACTTTTTAGCTACATCATGTAAATAATTATGTCTTGCATTTCTAATTTTACTTAATCTTTCTTTAAATTCTTCATTATTTAAATCTAGATTATATCCTAATACATGTACTCCTGCCTTTTTTGCTTTAGTAGAAATCTCTACTGCATTTATTAGTTTTATATTTTTATTTTTCGCATATTCAAATAATTCGTCATTATATGCATCTACTGTATCATGATCTGCTATTGCAATTACAGATACCCCATTTTTATATGCTTCATCTATTACTTCTTTAGGTGTTAATGCTCCATCTGAAACTGTTGTATGAATATGTAAATCTATTCTTTTTTCCATTCTATCTTCCTCCTTCTTATTCAAGTTCAGGTCCCTCGTCTTCTTCTAATTCTCCTCTTTCCTTTGTTAGTTGCTCGCCCCATCCTGTTATTCTTCTATAAAAAATTTCTTCTAATTCATGTTCCTGAAATCTTCTAAAGTTTGCTGGAGTTGCTGCTTGCGTAAGAAAATCGAACAATTCTTCTGGCGTATTTTCTCTTATTACTCTAGTTCTGCTCTTTTGTAGTGTTTCTTCCATTCCTTCTGTAAAGTTAAATGCTGTAAAAGCTGAAAGATAATCATAAATAAAGTTATATGCCTCGTCATCATATTGCCATTCTTTTCTAAGTGATTTTGGTCTAATTGGTAAATATGGTTTTCTTTCTTCTACTTTTGCTAATTGTAATTCATCTGGTACTTGTTCTACTAGTTCCATCAATTTTGATTTTTCCATAATATGTGCATCTATTGGCAAAAATACTTTTGGAAATTCTCCGTCTTTTAAATTTGTTGAAATTTTCACAACATCACTTAAAGATTGTAATGGAGAAACATCTGATGTACGCATATTATATTTCTCTAGTAATTTGCTTAATTCAGCTTGTGCTTGTTCAATACTTCCGTCCTCACAAACTAACCACATGTCTAAGTCAGGTAATCTGTTTATAATTTTTCTTGGCTTTAATGAATCTATCATATTTTGGCATGGTTTACATACTATTTTTAAATCTGGCATTATATCATAATTTCTTTCTAGACAAGATTTACACTGCCATATAGATTTTTGTACAGGCTCCCCATCTCTTACTAATTGCCTGTTATATCTAATTTGTTCCGAAATAATTGGAATTTCTCCATTTAAATTTTCATCCAATACATAAAATGGATAGCCAGTTCCAAATGAGCCTCTATTTACACTTACTGAAGAAGCAATCATATTAAATGCTTCTATATTCCATTTTAAAAATTTTCTTTTTAAGTCAGTATTTGTTTTTTCAAAGGTTGTTGAAGATTTTTCTACCTCTTCCACAACATCTTTTATTGTTTTTGATTCGTTCATAATCATCCCTCTATTCAAATTTATAATTGTATTCCTTGTTCTCTATCATATATTTCTGTTATTTTTTCTAGAAGTTCTTTTTCTTCTGGAAACTTTGTTGTTTTGTTCCTCTTTTACTAAATTTTTCTTCATAATATTGTTCTGCACTTTTTCTGTCTCTTTCTCTTCCAACAATTACAGCTGTTCTTGCATCTTTAAATTCTCTATTTCTACTACTATATATTCTTAGTGGTCTACTTGGATTGTCACTTCTTGTATAAACTTCAACAATATCTGCCATTCCAGATTCTTCAATCGCTTGGATATTTTCTAGCATTTCATCATATGCTTTATAAAAATGATCTTCCATTACCAACCTTCCCCAGCCTTTTTGTTCTACTTGTCCTTCATATCTTTCAATTATTGACATCAAGCAATTTAGTTCATTAACGGCCATTCCTCTTACAACTATTTTGTACCCATGCATTTTGCTCATCATCTTTGTTAATAGTTTTAAGTTTCTACCTGTTCCCTCAAAAATAACATTATACCTACTAGCTACTGCAACATCAAATAAATTGTCTGTCCAAAAATTACTTTCTTGATTAGTTACTTTTGTATAATATTCTGGATATTTTTTTGCTAATTCATCTATTCTAGGATGAAATGGTTTTAATTCATCACTATTAATGACAACAGCATTATTATCCTTAAACTGTGCACAGGCATATCCGTTTAAACCTGTTTTTCCAGAACCTGGAGGTGCAATATCTATTATTGCTATAGGTTGCTCACTTGTTTTCTTTCCTGCTAACATAATCGCATTTATTTTGTTTCCTATTTCGTTGCGTTCGTCTTCTGAAAGCTTATATTCAGTACATACTTCTTCTAATGTTTTATTTTCTTCCATATTCTATTCTCCTTCTATATTAATATAATCTTTTTTTATTTCTGGTCCGTATTCTGTTATTATTTTCTCTATTACATCCTCTTCTCCAATATACATTTTATTTCTTTCATCTATCAGTTTTTTCATTTTATCGTCTTCAGCTGTATATCCTTCTCTAGACATTTTTGCAATTTTAGCTGCCATAATTTCAACAGCTATTTCTAGATTTGTATTTTTACTCATATCACTCATACTTTTTCTCCTTTACTTCTCGTTTTATGGTAACTACTATGATATCATAAAATTTCTATTTTTTCAATCTATATCAAAAAATCAATGTTCTATATGTCTAATAAATTTATACCAGTTATTATATCATCTTTAGCACTCATAAATTCTTTACTAATATTTTATAACCTTTATATAAAAAAGAGGATATCTAATCCGAATACCCTCTTTTTTTGCATTTTTGTTTTAAAGATTTTTTAAATTACATATTTCTTAATTATGAATACTCCTCCACCTAGTGCTATAACTACTAGTGTTGCTATTCCGATATATAATTTTGCATCACCTAGTGCTACTGTAAGCATTACTGGAGCATCATCTATATCATCTTCATCTTCTTTAAAGTTGTCTGGCACAGAGTCTATGTCTGGTGTATGACTATCATTATAATCTTGGCTTATTTCTGCAATATTTGTTTTTAAGCCCATATTATCTTGTCCATTTATCCATGTTAAGATGATTGATACTGTTGCACTTTCTCCTGGTTGTAATAATGTATTTTCTAATAATTTTGTTGCAACTCTTTCTTTACCATTTAAAGGCTCTCTTGTATACCAATCCGGGTTATCTTCTTGTACAAATCTTAAACCTTCTGGGATATAATCTGTTATTTCTTTTGCATATCCAGCAATTTCACCTTCATTTGTTATCTTAATTTGGAATTCGAATTTTACTGTTACTTTGTTTATATCTCTTCTTCCTAAGTCTACTTTTGCTGGTGGTTCTGGGTCTTCATCACCTGTATGTCCTGTTTCTTGTACATTTTGTGTTCCATCTTCATCTATTATAATAGCTTTACTTACCCATTTTTTTAGGGCTAAATCGAAGTATTTAACTTTTACAAATTCTTTATCTAAGTCATCTTCTTCGTTCCACTCGTTATTGTTATCAGGAGTAGAATCTATATCATCAATTGGATCGCCAGAACTATCACTGTCATCAGCAATTTCTGCTGTATTTACTAATATTCTATCTGATGTATTTGGTTCTGTTACTTGGAATGCAATTTTTACATCTCTGTAATCAGGATTACTTTCTGTTAGTCCTTTTTCTGGATCATATGCTTTTATTAGATTATCTCCATCATTTTCTTCCTGTGCTTTAGATAAATAATCTGTTGTCACACTTTGTCCATCTTCTGATTCTTGCCATCTATACTCTCTATTTATAGGGTTATCTGGTAAGAATTTTAGTCCATCTGGAATATCATCTTTTACTTCTGTTGCATATCCATCTATTAATCCTTCATTATATATTCTTATTGTATATGTAACTACATCTCCGTTTTCTACTTCAACAGGATCTTTTGTATGGTCATATTTAATATTTCCATCTTCTCCAATACTTAATTGTGGAACTCTTGTTGTTACTGCTTGGTCATCTACTGCTGTTATAAATTTTCTTAATGCTAAATCAAAATATACTACTCTAACTTTTTCGAAGTCATCATCATCTTCTTGTCCTGGTACATATTCGTTGTTTATCTCGTCATCTTTATAATTTGGTAATTCTTCATCACTTGGAACTTCCATATTATTTGGTTCTGAATCTCTGTCTATTACATCATTTCCATCAGAATCCTTAGCTTCTGTTATCTCTGCTAAGTTTGTTAATTTTTTACCAAATTCTGCAGTATCTTTTACTTTACATACTATTTTTACATCTTTATATGATAATGTTGTTCCATCAAATGCTTTTATTAAATTTTGATTTGAAGTTGTTGCTGTAGAAACTGGAATGCCTCCTCTTGCTTCTGATAAATAATCTGTTGTTACTGTTCTTCCATCTTCTGAAACTTGCCATCCATATTGTATATTTGTTTCGTTTTCTGGTAAGAACTCTAATTCTGCTGGTAATTTATCTACTATTTTATTTGCATATCCATCTATTGAGCCTTCATTATATACTCTTATTGTGTATTCTACAACATCTCCTCTTGCCATATCCACAGCTTTCTTTGGATGATTATATGTTGCTGTTGTAGCTGTTCCATTTGCTAAATTTGTTACATCTACAGATGGCTCTCTACCTATTAATGTTGTTCCATTTTTTCCTGATATAAATTTTCTTAATGCTAAATCAAATTCTTGAATAATAACTTTTTCAAAATCATCATCATCTTCTTGTCCTGGTATATATTGTTTTTCAGAATTTATTTCGTCATCTTTATATGTTGGTAAATCTGTATCTGATGGTAATGTAAAGTTTCCATTTGGTACAGAGTCCCTATCTGTTACTGCTCCACCTTTACTGTCTGTTTCTTGTGTAATTTGAGCTAAATTTGTAATCTTCTTTAATGATTCTGTAGAGTTCTTTACTCTACATTTTACTTTAACTTCTTTGTAATCTAATGTTGTTCCATTATATGCTTTTATTAAATTGCTTGCATTTTGATCTCTGTCTGCTGCTTCTGATGAGTAAGCAAGTTTATTTGTTTTTATTACTCTATTATTACTTGCATCAATTTTCCAACCATAACCTGCATTAAAGTCTGTTTCAGCTGGATAGTTTTCTACATCATTTATAAATTCTAATTCTGCTGGTAAATAATCTGTAATTTCTCCTACATAACCATCCAATTCACCTTCATTATATACTCTTATTGTATATGTAACTATATCTCCTGGTTTTACTGCTACTGGTTTTTTGTTATGGTTATAAGTAGCTGTTGTAACTTTTGCTCCATCAATGTTTTTATTTAAATTTGATACATCTACTGTTGGCTCTCTATTTATTTCTTTTCCATTTACTTCAGAAATAAATTTTCTTAATGATAAGTCAAATTCTCTTTTTGCAACTCCAACTTCTTTTTCTCCACTTAATGGAGTTTCTTGTTTTTCAACTGCAACTAATGGTTGTACAGTATCTGGATTTTGTGTTGTTGTCCAGAATCCTTTTGATGAAGTTCTATATGAACCTGTATAACTAAATTTTATTTTTGTTATATCATCTATATTTGATGATGGGATTGAAATATAGAAACTTTGTCCTACTAAATCTTTTATTGTTGTTCCTTGTGATACTGCTTGTTTACTTGAATTTAATAATGTATATTTACCATTTAAGTCTGTTCCATCTTGGTCTGTGAATTTTGCATTTAATTCGAATGGTAAATCATTATTTTTATTTATTTTATATGGTCCTACTATATAATTTCCACCATCTAATTCTACTGTTGGGTTAACTTCTGTAGCTAATGTTATTGGTTCTTCTACTTTTCCATTATGTGTTTTGTAATATTCAATGTTTTCTGTACTTTTAGCTGTTTTTACCATATATTGATATAGTTTTTCCATTGCATCAGCTCTTGTTTGGTTAACATCTTCTATTGTTGTATAAGAACCTACTCCTTTTTCAGCTATAGCTACAGGTTGGAATGATGGCTCTCCTGCATAATCTACATGATATATATCTGCATTCTCATTTGCTTTTGTATTTGTAAAATACCATAATGCCATTTGTTGTACTACATCTATATCATCATCTGTTAATTCTTGTTTTAATGAATCGCTCATCCCAGATGCGTTTAATAGATCTTCTCTATCTTGTGCAGCTTGCTCAGTTTTTTGAGCTTGTACTTCTACTGAATCTCCTGATTTTGCATAATATGGTATATATGCATGGTCTAAAATCCATGTAGCGGCATAATAATAGTCATCGTTTTCGAAAATTGCAGGTACTAAACTTGCTTTATCTGCAAAGTCTACCATTTTATCATATGTTTGTTTAAATGAATTTGGTGTTGCTGTGTAAAAACCTTTTTCGGCTTTTAAACAGTATATTGTATTGTCAAAATTCATTGTTGTCCCGTCATTTTCGTACACAATAACTTTCCAAACTTTTTTATTTCCATTGTTTATTCTATATCCATATTGTTTTCCGTTTGTTTCTCTTCTATATTCACTTAGTCCAAATGTAACTGGATTTGTAGCTGCAAATACTGATGTTCCCATAGCTAATGCTAAAAGCATAACTATGATGCTTACAGCTATTTTCTTAATAAGTTTCATAGTTTCGTTACCATCCTTTTTCTCATAATACTGCTAAGTGTATTTTACTATATTCTAAATAATAGTCAATAGCAAAAAATAGCAGTTTTTTATGGTTATTTTTTTGTGGCTCGAACCTGCTTACGGATACAGTTTTTGCTATATTCCGTCAATTTTTTTAGTCCACATTACAATTATATTACATTTTTGTTAAGTTTACAATAATTTTGGAATAATTATCTATTTTTTGCTTTTTACTATATATTACTAAAATACTTCTATTATTTACTTATTCATTTAACTTCATCCTTTTACTAAAAAAGAGACTCAAAAAATATTTTGAATCTCTTTTTTCAAATCACTATTTTATAAAACATATCTTTTTATTGCCCAAATTCCACCAGTTAACATTGCTACTACTACAAATCCTAATCCTATATATATTTGTGTATCACCTAGTGCTACTGTTAACATTACTGGCGCATCATCTATATCGTCTTCACCATCTTTAAAGTTGTCTGGTGTTGAATCTATATCTGGCGTATCACTGTCATTATCATCTTGACTTATTTCTGCTATGTTTGTTTTTAATCCCATATTATTTGGATCATTTATCCATGTTAATAGGATTGATATTGTTGCGCTTTCTCCTGGTTGTAGTAATGTATCTGCTAATTGTGTAGTTCCAACTCTTTCTCTTCCGTTTAATGGTTCTCTTGGATACCATAATGGGTTATCCTCTTGTATAAACTTTAATCCTTCTGGAATATAGTCTGTTACTTCTGTCGCATATCCAGCAATTTCACCTTCGTTTGTTATCTTAATTTGGAATTCGAATTTTACTGTTACTTTATTAATGTCTTGTCTTCCTAAATCTACTTTTGCTGGTGGCCTATATCGTCTACTGGATCATTGTTTTCATCTCTGTCATCTGAAATTTCTGCTGTATTTACTAATATTCTATCTGATGTGTTTGGTTCTGTTACTCTAAATGCTATTTTTAAATCTCTATAGTCTGGGTTTGTATCCGTTATTCCTAATTCTGGATCAAATGCTTTTATTAAGTTTGCACCTTCTGTTTGTTCTTGCTCTTTAGATAGATAATCGGTCTCTATACTTGTTCCATCTTCTGATAATACCCATCTATATTCTTGGTTTATCTCGTTGTCTGGCAAGAATTCCAATCCATCTGGCACATCATCTTTTACCCTGCTTGCATAACCTGCCATCATACCTTCATTATAAATTCTTAATGTATATGTTACTATATTACCATTTTCTACTTCTACAGGATCTTTTGTATGGTTATAATCTATATTTCCATCTTCACCAATACTTAGTTGTGGTATTCTGTTTGTTATTTCTGTATCATCTACTGCTGTTATGAATTTTCTTAATGCTAAATCGAAATATACAACTTTTACCTTTTCGAAGTCATCATCATCTTCTTGGCCTGGCACATAGTCTTGGTCTGATTCGTCATCTTTATAATTTGGTAAATCTTCATCTGTTGGTACTTCTACATTATCTGTTTCAGAATCCCTGTCTACTACATCATTTCCGTCTGAATCTTTAGATTCTGTTATTTCTGCTAAATTTGTTAATATCTTACCAACTTCTGCTGTATCTTTTATTCTACATGCTATTTGTACATCTTTATAATCCAATGTTGTTCCATCAAAAGCTTTTAATAAGTTTTGTCTTGATGATGTTTCTTTAGCTTTTGAT